>ULSF01024967.1_pt1 | contig 30179 bp, 20 predicted proteins | sample 1956121 | NCBI WGS metagenome assembly ULSF01 (sample SAMEA4835701, study PRJEB28245) | human gut metagenome | biome: gut microbiome; material: fecal sample | place: Denmark | collected 2008
ACATGATATATTATGATATATGATATATTTATTTATACTACTATTTTATGAGCGAGGTAATGAAATTATGATATTTTCCTGTGATAAAGCCACACTTTTAAACGGACTGAACATTGCCGCAAAGGCGCTGCCTTCTAAAAGCGTAAATCCTATTACCGAAGGAATTTTATTTAAAGCCCAAGGAAATGAAGTGATTCTTACCACAACAGATTCCTCACTGACGATTCAAACAAAAATTGCCGCCGAAGTAAAAGAAGAGGGACAGGTAGTACTTACGGGTAAATTTTTCTTTGAAATTATAAGAAAGATGCCCGAAGGCATGATTGAAATTAACGGAAACCATCGTAACGGTGTTGCGGTAACGGGAAATTATTCTAAAATGAATATTTCCGCGCTTGATCCGGAAGAATATCCTTCTCTTCCCGTAATTGATAAAGAAAGATTTTTTACTTTGCCTCAAAATACTTTACGGCAAATGATTAATCAAACGATGTTTGCTACCGCGGTGGATGAATCAAGACCCATTCTAACGGGTTGTTTATTTGAAATTGAAAACCAATCCATTAATGTTGTCGCGCTGGACGGTTACAGGCTTGCGCTTAGAAATTCCTATATAGAAGATGTAGAGGAAAATATAAAAGCCATTATTCCTGCCCGGGCGCTTTCGGAAATTACAAAAATTATTACCGATACGGATGACGCAGTAAGAATTTATATTCAAAAGAGTTACTGTATGGCGGAATTGGAAGAAACAAAAATTATTACCCGACTGATTGAGGGTGAATTTATTAAATATAAGCCCATTATTCCTACAGAGCTGGAAAATAAAGTTGTGATTTCGCGGGTGGACATGTTAGAGGCGATCGACCGCGCGTGGTTAATGGTAAGGGAAAATACCCGAAATAATTATGTAGTTTTTAAATTCAGTGAATCGAAACTTATTATTACTTCACGTTCCGATACCGGCAACGCTTATGAAGAAGTTCCTTATTCCGGCAAGGCACAGTCGATAGAAATCGGCTTTAATCCTCGGTATTTTGTGGAATGTTTAAAAAATATTGATGATGAATTTATTACTTTCGCGTTTACTACACCTTCAAGTCCTACTGTTATTACGCCTGTTGAAGGAAATAAATATCTATATTTGATTTTGCCGGTAAGATTATAATGTATTTAAAAGACCTTCAACTGTGGAATTTTCGTTCCTATGAGCATCTGAATCTTTCCTTTCCTGAAGGTATTACGATTCTTACCGGTGAAAACGGGCAGGGTAAAACAAACGTAATAGAAGCCGTTTACCTGCTTTGTACGGGAAAAAGTCATCGTACGGCCCGTGAAAATGATATGATTTTTCATGAGCGAGCATGGGCGCGGGTACGTGCGGAAAGCCGGCAGCGAGACGGACGGCATACGGTAGATATGGTACTTTCCCGGGGACAAAAACGGCGTATTTTGGTTAACGGTCTGGCAATTTCACGAATCAGTGAAATGCTGGGACAGCTGAGCGGCGTTATTTTTTCACCGGAAGATCTCTATTTGGTAAAGGCAGGACCTTCGGAAAGACGCCGTTTTATGGATATTGAGCTTTCTCAGGTAAGTAAAAATTATTTTTACGCGCTCAATGAATATAATAAAGTACTTCAGCAGCGAAATTCTCTTCTGCGGGAAGGCGGTAAAACAGATTCTTTGGAGGTTTGGGATACGCTTCTTGCCCAGCGCGCCGTACCCATTATTCAGGCGCGAATCAATTTTTGCCGAAGACTTTCACCGATTGCCGAAAAAAATCACGCGTATCTTTCTTCGGGAAAAGAGAAACTCAGTTGTGAGTATAAAGGATTTGTAAAAGACGGAGATATTTATGAGACAATGCTTCGTCTTTTAGAAAAAAACAGGGAAGTCGATTGTCATCGCTGTTTTACTACTATCGGTCCGCATAAGGATGATATCATTATCAGATTAGGCGATGTAGATTTACGATATTTCGGCTCTCAAGGACAACAGCGAACCGCTACTTTGGCTTTAAAACTTACTGAATTGGAAATGATGCGGGAAGATTTGGGTGAATATCCTGTTTTATTGCTGGATGATGTGCTTTCGGAATTAGATCCTTCCAGACAGAAAATGCTTTTGGATAAAATTCGGGATGTGCAGACCATTATTACCGTGGCGCAGCCGGTAGAATATTTTTATAAAATGGATGTTTCTTTTTTTAAGGTGGCAAAGGGAAAAGTATGGAAAAATTAAAAACCGGAGTTTTACAGCTGGATCGCTTGGTTCTCGGTGCGGGAAGATTGGGCGAAGAGGACAGAAAAGAAGAATGTTTTCGGATTCTTGACAGATATCTGGATTTTGGTTTTTGCACGTTGGATGTGGCGCGTTCTTACTGCGGCGGAAAATGTGAGGAATTTTTGGGCCAATATTTAAAAAAGAAACAAAGAGAAAAGGTAATTATTATCAGTAAGGGCGGTTTTCCGCTTTCTCGAAAAGAAATGTATAAAACGCGGCTGAGCGAAAAAGAATTGCGAAAGGATTTGGAGGCTTCGCTGAAAGCGTTGAATACCGAATATATTGATCTTTATTTTCTTCACCGAGATAAGCCCGATACACCGCCGGAAGAAATGCTTATTACGTTGAATAAATTTATACAAGAGGGAAAGGTGCGGGAGATCGGCGCTTCTAATTGGAGCTGCGGCAGAATCGGTATGGCAAATCAATTTGCCCAAAAAAACGGACTTCGCCCCTTTACAGTCAGTCAAATCAACTATTCCTATGCGCTTACTACGCCGCCGCTCACGGGCGATATCACGCATGTGGTTATGAATGATATTGAATATAACTGGTATCGGGAAAACGCTTTTCCCGTTATCGCGTATTCCGTACAGGCAAAGGGATTTTTTTCAAAATACTTTTTCGGCGGCGAGCTTAAGGAATCGGGAAAGCTTTCGTATTTACCGTTGCGGGAAAACTTTCGGCGCGCTGAGAGAATTCAACAGCTTTCCCAAGAGAAAAAGATACCGATACCCGCTCTCTTGATTTCTTATGTGCTTTCCAAGGAGGTTCCTGCCGCCGCTATCGGCGGATTTTCTTCGGTAGATCAGTTAAATGAAAGTGTTTTGGGCGTGCGGTATACGCTGAAAAAAGAAGAAATAAAGTTTTTAGAAGGTGAAGAGCTTGCATGAGGGACATAGAAAAAATTTAAGAAAAAGCTTTATCACCACCGGTCTGGCGGGAAGAACGGAACATCAGGCGTTAGAGCTTTTGCTTACCTATGCGATACCCAGAATTGATGTGAATCCTATAGCGCATGAGTTAATTGACCGTTTCGGTTCTCTTGCCGGTGTAATGGACGCGGATATTGAAGAGCTGAAAAAAGTAAATTATATTTCCGAAAACGGTGCGGTATTGTTAAAGCTGATTCCGCAGATTTCCAGAATGTATCATGAAAGCAGATGGAAGGATAAACCGCGGTTAGGTTCCATTTCTCAAGTAAGGGAATTTATGAAAACAAAATTCATGGGCGAAAAAAACGAAGTGCTTTATATGCTTTGTTTAGATAACCATTGCTGCCTGAACAGTATGAATAAACTTTCCGAGGGTACCATTGACCGTTCGCCGGTTTATATACGTGAGGTGGTGAATCTTGCTTTGCGCAACAACGCCAAGCAGATTATTTTGGCGCATAACCATCCCAGCGGAAATGTGCAGCCGTCTCCTGCGGATATTCTTATGACGCAGCAGATTGCCGTCGCGTTAAAACCAATGGAAATAGAATTGATCGATCATATTATTTTTTCAGGGGATAAAACCTTTTGTTTTTCTTCCGGAAATTTGCTTCAGCGGTCTATTGACACGCCGGATTCGGAAGAAAAAAGACAAGTAGCAGAATAAGGAGAAAAAAATGAAAGTAAGAACACGCTATGCACCCAGCCCTACCGGCAATATGCATATAGGAAATTTAAGAACCGCTTTGTACGGATATCTTTTTGCCAGAAAAAATGGAGGCGAATTTGTAGTACGGATTGAGGATACCGATCAAAATCGCTATCAGGAATCGGCAACGGATATTATTTTTAAAACGCTGCAGCAAACGGGACTGGATTATGATGAAGGACCCGGTAAAGAACAAGGAAGAGGTCCTTATTTTCAATCCCAGCGCAGAGAAATTTATCAAAAATACGCGCGGGATCTGATAGAAAAAGGAGCTGCTTATTATTGTTTTTGTACGGATGAAACGCTTGAAAAGGAGCGGAAAGCCGCTGAGGAAAAAGGAGAAACCTATAAATATCCTAAAACATGTCTTAGCTTAAGCAAGCAAGAGATTCAAAAGCGTATAGAGGCGGGAGAACCGTATGTAATTCGCCAAAACACCCCTACCGAAGGTACGATTTCCTTTGAGGATGTTATTTTCGGTACCATTACCGTGGATTGCGCCGATCTTGACGATATGGTGCTTTTGAAAAGCGATGGATTGCCCACATATAATTTTGCTAATGTCGTGGATGATCATTTGATGGAGATTACTCATGTAATGCGCGGAAGCGAATATCTTTCCAGCACACCCAAGTATAATCTTTTGTATAAGGCTTTCGGCTGGGAACCTCCGATATATGTGCATCTTCCGTTGATTATGAAAGACGCGACGCATAAGCTTTCCAAGCGAAACGGAGATATGTCCTTCCATGATCTTTTGGATAACGGCTATCTTTCCGATGCCGTAGTAAATTATATCGCGCTTTTGGGCTGGAATGACGGCACCAATCAAGAAATTTATACACGCCAAGAGCTGATTCAGGCTTTTACCTTGGAAGGAATCAGTAAATCACCGGCAATTTTTGATATTCCTAAGCTGCAATGGATGAACGGTGAATATATTAAAGCGATGTCTTTTGACGATTTTTTTGCCGTAGCGGAGCCTTGGCTGGAAAAAAATCCTGATTTAAAATCGTATGACGCAAAAAAGCTTGCTGCCTTGATACAAACAAGAATCGAAATTTTATCACAAATTCCTGAAAAATTGGCATTTTTGCCTGAGGTAGCCCCCCACGAAAAGACCCTGTATTGTCATAAAAAATTTAAGCTTGATGAGGCGGGAGCCTTGGAGAGTTTAAAAGAAGTGCGCGCGGTATATGAAACAATAGAGAACTGGTGCGAACAAACGATTCATGACGCCTTGATTCAGCTTGCACAGGAAAAAGGAAAGAAGAACGGTGCAATTATGTGGCCGGCACGCGTGGCGTTATGCGGGTTGGAAAGCACGCCCGGGGGCGCGGTGGAACTGGCGGATATTTTAGGAAAGGAAGAAACCTTAAAACGGCTGGACGCGGCGATCGCGATGTTTGCTTAAAAAAGGATCGCACTTTAAAAAAAGAAAGAGCGGTTTGATTATCGACAACCGGCTTATTTTTCCGCGGCGGCAGAGCCGCGTTTTTTTGTGCTCATCGAAAAACAGCTTACAGATAAAAATCGTAAAAAGGCGGTTTTTCAGGCGCCGATCAGAGATTCGCGCGGAGAAAACGCGTCATTCAAAGTTTGTTTTTTCTCAAAATTCCGTTGATTTCACAGCCGGTTTTTTGAAAAAAGCAGAAAAACCGGAGATATTGAAAAAATTTCCGAATACGGTATTGACTTTGATTCTGCCTTTTGCTATAATCGGGGAAAGATTGAAAAATGCGAGGTAATTATTATGCAGCTTCAAAAATGGCTGTGTGGTGAATTGGTTTTTCATGCGGCCGCAGAATACAGCAATCCTTTTTATGATGTGGATATGAATGTTGTTTTTACCTGTGAAGACGGTACGGTTCTTACCCGTCCTGCTTTTTGGGACGGTGGTGATATTTGGCGTGTTCGTATTGCGCTTACGCGTTTAGGACAGTGGAAATATGTCACCTGCTGCTCGAACAAGGGTGACACCGGTTTAGAAGGTATTACCGGCACGATTGAATGCGTGGAATATACGGGCGAACATGCCATCTATCAGCATGGTTTTTTAAAAGTCAGTGAAGATGGACACTATTTTGTATATGATGACGGTACTCCGTTTTTTTATTTAGGAGATACTCATTGGCTGATGCCTCATGAACATTGGAATGATTCCAATGTGGAAGGAATTGAGTCTCAATTCCGTTTTATGGTGGATATGCGTATTGCGCAGGGCTTTACGGTGTATCAGTCCGAGCCGCTTTCTCCGCCGAAGATGAATTTTCATGATGGAATCGACGAAGCGGATATTGCCGCGCTGCGCGAGGGGTTTGATGTAAAATTCCGCTATCTTGCCGAAAACGGTCTGGTGCATGCCAACGCTCAGTTGTTTTTTACGCCTACCATTAACGATGATCGGTTTACGCCGGAATATTTGGTGCGTTTAACAAAAATGTGGTTGGCTCGGTATGGTGCCTATCCGGTACTGTGGACTACAGCGCAGGAAAGCGACGCGGATTTTTACGGCGGCGCCGAAATCCGTAAATGGATGGTAGTGGCTGAAACGCTGTATGTAAATGATTGTTATAAGCATCCGCTTACCGCGCATATGTGTAATGACGGCCGGTGCTTTGCTCATAATACGGCTTGGGGAAATAAATATTTTCATTCCTGGTTCGGTCTGCAGGCGCAGGGTATGTCGAAACTCAGCTATTTCCGTGAATTTTATGATTATAAACCTACCAAGCCTTTGGTGAATTATGAAACCGGATATGAACATCTTTGGAATACGGAAAACGGAGCTGTTTGCGCGGGATATCGTTCTTTTTTAAATGGTGTGTTCGGGTACGGCTACGGCGCGCACGGTGTTTGGAACGGAAATTATGATGTGAATGACTGGATGGACTACGGCGGCTATATGCGCTGGTTTGAAGGATTGAATCTGCCGGGGGGTGCAAAGCTGATCGCGATGCGGCAGCTGTTTGAAAGTATTCCCTGGTGGAAGCTGATCCCCCGCTTTGATGATACTTCCTGGTGGGATTTTGATACGGAAATGTGCCTTTCTACTTTGGAGGATCATACCTATATTGCCATGTTGTTTAAATTCGGGCAGGCAAATGCCGTATTTAAGCAGATGAAAAAAGAAAAATATTCAGCGTTCTGGTTTGATATTCATACCGGAAACTTGACGCTTGCCGAAGAATTTATTCCGGAAAACGGAATGTATACCATTCCTCCTAAACCCGATTCCGGATCTTGGGTGATTATTGTAACTTCCCGTCCGGAACTGTTTACGAATCGTCCTTTGATGATTACTTCCCAAAACTTTAAAACCGTGCTTACCCACAAAGGCGATACGCTGCAGCTCTCGGCTAATTATCCCGTTCGCTGGCGTTGTGATGATGAGGCAATTGCTACAATCAGCCAGACCGGTCTGCTTTGCGCCAACGGTAAAAACGGTAGTGTAAAAGTAACGGCCGAAAAGGAAGACGGTACCGTGGTTTCGCGTAAGTTTGTCGTCATTCGCCAGTATACGGAGGATCCGCCCAAGGGTCCTGAAAGCGTGAGCGTGCGGCCGTTTATTCATTTTGAAAAGAGAACGGTATTGACCGAAAAGGATAAGAGAATTACTTTTTTACCGGTATTTGAGCCTTATAACAGCTGGTATCAAAACGCGCAGTGTGTGCTCACAGATAAAAACGGCGATCCTTGCTTTATCATGGCGCAGGATAATAATTACGTTGCTTTCCCGATTTGTGACGGTACTTTTTATGCGAAATTCGTAATGGAAAACGGTGTAGAATCCGAGCCGCTGGAAATTACGGTGACCGGATACGGTTCGGCCAGTTTGATTTTAGGCGCTCCCGCCACCTGTGATGATTTTCATGAAAAATACGATCCCCGCTGTCTGCCTTCCAGGGCTACCAGCGGTACTACCGGCCATTTTACAGGCTGGTGCAGTGAAAAGGTTTGCTCCGCGGAAGATCCGGCAATTTTAACGGTGCATCCCAAACAACCGGTAAAAATCAACAATATTGTACTTTATACTACCGATCTTGGGTATACGCTGGATTCTTTTGATATTGTTCTGGTTACTTCAGAAGGAGAAAAGAAGGTGGCTTCGGTAAAAGATAATAAGGAAACAGAGCTGAACTTTACTTTTGAGGAAACGGAAACAGAAGCCATTCAAGTGATTTGTTATAAGGGAGATTTAAACGGGAACGCGCGGGTAGATCAGATTAACGCGTATTTAAAATGATTTAAAAATAAGTAAAACAGCGTCTTCTTTCCTGCAGGACGCTGTTTTACTGTTCTTTGAAAAAATAAACCTGGGCAAAAAGCAATGATTTTTGTTTACGCGCATTATTTTAATCTATGCCGAATTCTACTTATGAAAGGTTTTCTTTTTGAAAAAATCCGCCCAATATGGATTTTCTTTATCAAAGATTGCTTTTTGTTCGTGTGTCAATTCATGTGGGTAATCTAAGAACATATTCAATACTTTTTTTTGTCAAATGAAACCTCCCAAATTCCGTCTCTGTCCGAAGTATCTGCCGCCCAATTGCATCATTTGGATTATTCTTATAAAAATTTTTATTAGTCTGTATAGTTCTTTTTCGGGTTTTTTCGAAATATTGAAAAAATCACTGTTATTATATTCATGGCCTCCAATTGACAAAAGTTGTATCTTATCAATCGGAAGTTGTTATCCATACAACAGCATGCCGAAATAGGTTACCGTATTTTCTCCGTTATTATACAGGATACCCGCTTTTTCGGCAAGAACGGCCACATGGATTCCAAAGCCTTCTATGGACGGAAATAATTTTTCCGGTATTCTGCATTTTTCCGCGGGATAGGTACAAATTTTGCATCGTTTACATCCTTCGTTGGATAGAAGAAGAAACCGTGTATCTTGTTTTTTTGCAAAGTCGTATAACCGGTCACACAGCTTTTTGAATTCTTTGTGGCCGGCCATCATCCCTTCATAATCAAAAGAATCTTCTAAAGGATAAACCGCGTTAAATAACATAGCTTGTTTGAATTGCAAACATCGTTCCCTGCACTGTAAAACGGTTCCCACGGCCGGAGGACAAGCCCAAGATTTTCCGTACAAACCGCAATTTTTCTCGCAGATTTTTTGAATATCCGCTTCAAAATCGATTTCTGTAGGAGATATGATACCATATTGGCTGATTCCTATTTTTTTTATCGCGTCTTTTGTTAACATCGCAATTATTTTACCTGTTTAAAAAACTCGATTTGCTCACCGTCCGGTCCTTTTACAAAAGCCACTTGAATCGTCATCGGATAAGGCCGAGAATCCAGTTCCATTATTTTAGGGGCAATGTGAGAAACCGCGCCGGCGGCAATCGCGGTATCATAGGCCTTTTGTACATCTTCTACACCCACGGCAAAATGAATCCACTTTCCGTTTTCACTGAATTCATCTCCGCCGCTGGCAAACAGTTCGATTTTTCCGCCGTCACCTAAATCCAGCATTAAAATTTCCTTTTCGCCTTCGCCCCAGCCTACAACTTCTTTCAGCCCCAGCGCTTTATAAAAAGCTACCGATTTTTGAAAATCAGCGGCCTTTAAGCCAATGTGGTGAAAGCCCATTCCGTTTATTTTTTCGTTTGCCATAAAATCTCTCCTTTTGTTTCACGTGAAACTTTTATTGAAAGGATCTCGATCCTTATCGTTCCTGTTTTGCCTATGCTCTGTTCCCCGCTTCGCACACTTATTGCTGACCTAAAAGGGTTTTTTTCATGCGGCGTATGCGCATTTTTGAGGCGATGCGTTTTTTCCGTCTTTGCAGCAGAGGACAAGCGCGTTTATGCTTCTTTTCTGTTTTTCCTGTATGTCGAATGTTTCATGTGAAACACTCTCCGAAGACCGCGCCCCCATAGGGAGGCAGCAGTAAATAACAGCCGTTTTCTCGTATGGAATACTGCATACCGTCTTGGGTAGACAAAAGAAGCTGCGGCTCGTCTTGAAAATAAGAGGCATCCAGCATCGTTTCGATACAGTCATCGGTGGGATTTATCAGAACATAGCGCCGGCTGCGCGCGTGTTTTCGGCGGATGCTCAAAAGCGCGCCGGCGCATTCCAGCTGTAAACTGCCGGCGCGGAAGGTTTCATCCCGCATTTCTCCCAGGGCACGATACCAAGCCAGCAGCTCCGCATCCTCTTTTCCCCAGGGATAGGTACCGCGGTTAAAAGGATCGGTGCAGCCTTGCAAACCGGCTTCATCGCCGTAATAGATACAAGGCATACCCGGCAGAGCATAGAGAATCAATGCCGCCAGCTTGTGCAGTGCTTTTGCCCGTATCAAGGCATGGCCGCTTACCATATAGTTTGCTTTTTCCTGCCGTGAAAGCATTCGCGTATCTCCCGCGAGGCGCGTTGTAATACGTTCTACATCGTGCGTAGACAAAAAATTCATCAGACAGTAAAAGGTTTGTTTCGGATAATTTTCCCGCAGAGAAAGGATGCGGCGGCAGAAATTCTCTGCCGAAATTTCACCGGTCAAAAGTCCGATAATCGCTTCCCGAAGCGGATAATTCATAACGCTGTCCAGCTCGCGGCCGAATAAAAATTCCCGCCGCTTATCATAGCTGATCTTATCGGCGGCGTCTTCCCAAACCTCACCGAGAATCAGAGCGTCGCTTTTTTCTTCCTTTGCGCAGCGGCGCAGAAGCTTAATAAATTCGTCCGGAAGCTCGTCAGCTACATCCAGCCGCCATCCGGCCGCGCCGCTTTGAAGCCAACGCCGGACGATGCTGTTTTCGGATAGAAGGATATAATTTAAATAGGGAGGCGTCATCTCCCGCACACACGGAAGGGACCAAATCCCCCACCAACAGTCGTAACGGTTAGGAAACTCAAAAAATTCGTACCACGGATAATACGCGGAATTTCTCGACTGATACGCGCCTGTCTCGGGATAGTTTCCTTCCCGGTTAAAATAACGGCTGTTACTGCCTGTATGAGAGAATACGCCGTCTAAAAGAACGCGAATTCCCTGTTCTTTCGCGGCGTCACATAGTTCTTCAAACTCTTGATTGGTCCCTAAGAGAGGGTCAATTTTTTCATAATCCCCGGTATCATAGCGGTGATTGGAATAGGCTTGAAAAATCGGATTTAAATAGAGGACCTCTACGTGAAGACTTTTTAAATACGGTAGTTTTTCCTGAATCCCTTTTAAATTGCCGCCGAAAAAATCATCGGCCGCATAATAGCCTTTTTCGGGATCGGGAAGATATTCCGGGTTTTCATCCCAGTTTTCATGCATTCGCCTGTCAGTGATATCGCCTGTTCCCCGGGCGCGGAAAAATCGGTCCGGAAAAATTTGATACATCACCGCTCCCTGCGCCCAATCGGGTACGGCAAAGGATTCGTCTATCACATTTACACGATAACTGAAACGATAATCCGGCGTGTTCCGCAGTGTGCACGCGCCGCCCAACATATCTTCCTGATTGCCGCAATACAGGATACCCTGAGAGGTTTCAACCAAAAATTGATACCAAAACACTCCAATTGTTTCACATGAAACATTTAGACAAAATTGATGTAAACAATCCCCGTAAGGCGTATGGGCAAAAAACCCCTTTTTTTCCATAGAAAACAGATGTTCGGTTTCCTTTTGCCAAATTCTTACCGTTACACGCGCGGGAAAAAGCGCCGCGCTGACAAAAAGGCAAAGCGTTAAGGTTTCGCCGCGTTTTACGGCTCCCTGTGGAGAGCGGAATACAGGATTGTGGGAATCAAAAATTATACCGTTGAAAGATTCCATATTTTGCTGTTATACTCCTCAATACTGCGGTCACTGGAAAAGAAATGGGAGCGCGCGGTATTGATGATGGCTTTTTCCGCCCAAAGATCCGAATCGGCATAGAGCTGCTCTAATTTTTCATACGCTTGAATATAGGGCGCAAAATCCGCTAAGCACAGGTAAGGATCAGGGGTACCGCCGTCGCCGTCTAACAGATAATTCTTAATACTCGCCACATCGCCTCTAAGCGTACCGTCTGCCAAGGAATCAATGACCCGGCGCAGCATCGCGTTTTGATTATAGTAGTCCATCGGGCGGTAACTTCCCGCGGTAGAAAGGCTTTCTGCCTCTTCTGCCTTCAATCCGAAAAGGAAGATATTTTCATCGCCTAAAATTTCATGCATTTCCACATTCGCGCCGTCCAGCGTACCCAGAGTGAGGGCACCGTTCATCATGAACTTCATATTGCCCGTGCCGGAAGCTTCCTTGCCGGCCATAGAGATCTGTTCGCTGATATCAGCGGCCGGCATCAAAAGCTGCGCGTTGGAAACACAGTAATTTTCAATAAATACTACCCGCAGAATACCGTTTACCTCCGGATCATTGTTCACCAGCCGGGCTACCGAATGAATCATTGTAATCACCTGTTTGGCTCGCACATAGCCCGGTGAAGCTTTGGCGCCGAAAATAAACGTTGCCGGCTTGTGGGGATTATGGTTTTCCTTGATATCAAAATACAGGTAAAGAATTTTCAGCACGTTCAGCATTTGCCGTTTATATTCATGCAGCCGCTTCACCTGAATATCAAAAATAGAATCAGGATTTACCTCAATTGAGTTATGCTTTAAAATATATTCCGCCAGCCGCTGCTTATTTTGCCGTTTTATGCGCATAAATTCTTCCCGGAAAGCAGTCTCTTTGGCGAAAGGTTCCAGCTGCGCTAAAAGCGAGAGCTGCCGCAGCCATTCTTCTGTGCCGAGGGTGCGCGAGATCAAAGAGGAAAGCGCGGGGTTGGCCTGTCGCAGCCAGCGCCGCGGCGTAACGCCGTTGGTGATGCTGATCAGCTGATTTTGGCGCAAAGGAATAAAGTTTTTAAAAAGATTTTTGCGTAAAATTTCGGTATGTAAAGCGGATACGCCGTTTACCTTATGGCAGCAGACAAGACAAAGGTTGGCCATATTGACCTGGCCGTAAGCAAGAGGCATCATATCATTGATTTTACTTTCCTCCCCGGGATACGCGCGCTCGGCCTCGACGCGGAAGCGGCGATCGATTTCCTGAATAATCATAAACACCCTGGGCAGCAAATTCTGCATCAGATAGGCGGGCCAGCGTTCCAGTGCCTCCCACATAATTGTATGATTGGTATAGGAAAATACTTTTTGGCAGATCTCCCATGCTTCTTCCCAAGGCAGCAGTTCCCTGTCCACCAGCAGACGCATCAGCTCGGCAATCGCAATAGAAGGATGGGTATCATTGATTTGCACCGCCACATATTGGGGAAGATCATGGATACTGAGGCCCAGTTTTTTGTGCCGATCCAGCATATACTGAAGCGTAGCGGAGGTAAAAAAGTACTGCTGCCGCAGACGAAGACTTTTCCCGGCATTATGAGAATCATTTGGATAAAGCACGCGGGAAATCGTTTCGGCCAGCTCTTTTTCCTGTCCGGCACGGATATAATCGCCCTGACCGAAATAACTCATATCCAAATATACCGGTGAGCGGGCACTCCATATACGCAGGGTATTGACAATGCCGTCCTTCCCGCCGCATATGGGAATATCATAAGGCACGGCAAGAACTTTATGATATTCCTCTAAACGATGGCGCATATTGCCGTATTCATCATAATATTCAATCACTTTGCCGTTAAAGAGAATTTCATATTTTTCCTCGTTATGGGGAATCTCCCACGCGCAGCCGTCCGCGAGCCAGTTGTCGGGCATCTCAATCTGCATGCCGTCTACGATTTTTTGGCGGAAAAGGCCGTAATCATACCGGATGCCGCATCCTACCGCCGGCAGGGACAAAGTAGACAGAGAATCTAAAAAGCATGCGGCCAGCCGCCCTAACCCGCCGTTGCCAAGTCCCGCGTCCTGTTCTACCTGCTCTAAATCTTCCAGCGAAATTCCTATGGATTCCAGGGCATTTTTATAATTTTCATACTCCCCTAACGCCAACAGATTCGCGCCTAAAAATTTACCCATTAAAAATTCAAGCGAAAGATAATATACTACCTTACTTTTTTGTTCTTCTATGCGCCGGTTGGTATCAATCCACTGCTCCATAATCTGATCCCGCGCCAAAAGGGAAACCGCTTTATACAGCTGCAGCCGTGTAGCGTTTTTTACGTTGGTACCGAAGTGACCCTTCAGCTTTCGGGCAATGCCGTCTAAAATTGTTTGTTTCTCCATCAAAGTTCACCTCCGCAAAGCTGTTTATAAATTTTTTCATATTCTTCCGCGCTTTTTTTCCAAGAAAAATCTTGTTTCATGGCCTTTATCTGCGCGCTTTTCCATGCGGCGGCATTATGGGAATAAGCAATTCCCCGGCAAAGCGCGTCAGCCATAGAGGCGGAATCATAGCAGTCGAAACAAAAGCCCCAGCCGTCGTCCCCTACGTCCTTTACGGTATCGTTCAGTCCGCCGGTGCGCCGCACAACCGGCAGTGTGCCGTAACGCATGGCAATCAGCTGAGAAATCCCGCAAGGCTCAAACCGTGAAGGCATTAAAAACAGATCGGATCCGGCATAAATACGATGTGCCAGGCCGTTGTCATACCCGATACGTACCGCGACGCGGCCGTTATACCACCGGGCGATATCCGTAAAGAACCGTTCATATTCTGCCTCGCCCGTTCCCAGTACTGCCAGCTGAAATTTTTGAGAAAACAACAGTTCATGCAATTTTTCACGAATCAGAGAAAGTCCTTTTTGATCATAAAGGCGGGAAACAACCGCTACCAGCGGCACAGATTCCTGGGTTAAGCCCAGCTCCTGCTGAAGCGCGGCTTTGTTTTTTGCCTTTCCCTCAGGCAGAGAATAAGGAAAGGGAATCAGCGGATCGTTTGCGGGATTATAATCTTCTTCGTCAAGGCCGTTCAAAATACCGGTATAATCTTTGGCGCGGCAAGCAAGTACGCCTTCCATTTTCTGACCGTATTCGGGCGTCAGCGTTTCCTCCCGGTAAGTAGGGCTTACCGTAGTCAGCTTATCCGCATACAGCAGTCCGCCTTTTAAAAAACTGGCGCCGCCGTAAAATTCCAAACGATCCGTAGTAAACAATTCGTCGGAAAATCCAAGCAGATCTTTCAAAACCTGTTGGCTGAATGTGCCCTGATATTGCAGGTTATGAATCGTCATCACGGTTTTTATCGAAGAATTACGCTGCTTGAGCAACAGCGGCAGCAACCCCGTCTGCCAATCGTTACAATGCAGAATATCCGGCATAAATCCCGCAAGCGGCAAAAGCGCCGGTACGGCCAAAGAAAAAAAGGCATATTTTTCTGCTTCGCCTTCCATGTAGCCGTATACGGAGTCGGAACCGAAATAATATTCATTATCGACAAAAAACACCTTTACCCCACGGTATTCTAAGGCAAAAAGCCCCGCGTACTGTCTTCGCCATCCCAGGCAAACTTCGGTACTGCCTAAAAAAGATCCTTGATATTTGGGATCGATTACCTTGTATTTAGGAAGAATGATCGCCGTTTCAATGCCTTTTTGCGCTAAGGCAATCGGCAGCGAACCTATTACATCGGCAAGTCCCCCTACCTTGGCAAAGGGCGCCGCCTCCGACGCGGCAAATAAAACTTTCATGTTGTCTCCTCCTTTGAACAAAAGGATAGCGGAAACGGAAAGACATCGGGCTTTCCCCTGCTGATACGCTGAGTTCCGCGAATATAGACTTTTTTTTATTATACCATAAACCGCTTGTAAAGTACAGACTATTTTTACGCGAAAAAACCGGTAAAATACGCAGGTTCATTGTAAAAGGAAATAGGACCTATAAAAAGGGGTATCGCAGACACTGTTTTTCAGTCTGTCAAAAGCGAAAACGGCAGCGAATTGGATGGTTTGGGAAGAACCCTGTAAAAATCAACAAAAGTGCACTGCGTTCATCCGTATTCATTCTACGAAAGAGGTATAAAACTCTCTTGTTCACCGCTTCTTCCCGAAAAGAAAGTCATTATCGCAAGTTGCTTTTGCCCAACATGGAATCAACAATTTTCCTCACAAAAGCTTTCATTACCACAGCTCTGATTTTCTGTTTCATAATATCCTGTTTGCTATTGCAATTTAGGGATAAAATAGGTACCGCCGCAAGAAAAGAAATTCTCTTTTACTTTTTGCTTAAACGTGGTATACTTATTTTATAATAAAAACGGCGGAAATGGTTCCCGCCGGATGCGAGGTTTTTGTGAAAACACTTTTAATTGACGGAAACAGCCTGATCAACCGCGCCTTTTACGCGCTTCCGCTGCTTTCTACCCAGGACGGCACCTATACCAACGCCGTATACGGCTTTTTGAAAATGTTTTACCGCGTGGCCGATGAATATCAGCCGGATCATGCGGTATGTGCTTTTGATGTAAAGCAGCCCACCTTCCGGCACGAAAGATATGCCGAATATAAGGCCGGCCGCAAAAAAATGCCGGAGGAGCTGGTTCCCCAAATTCCCCTGTTAAAAGAAGTATTGACTGCCTTGGGTGTACGCTGTGTGGAAGTTCCCGGCTTTGAGGCAGATGATATTATCGGCACGTATTCCCTGCTTTCGGATGAAGCAGGCGGCGAATGCGTTATTCTTACCGGTGACCGCGACGCGCTGCAGCTGATCAGCGAGCATACAACGGTTTGGCTTACCAAAAAGGGCATTACCGAAGTGGAAAAGCTTACGCCCGGGGGACTGATGGACGTATATGGGCTGACTTCCGCGCAGATCTGTGATTTAAAGGGGCTGATGGGCGATTCCTCCGACAATATTCCCGGAATCGCCGGAGTAGGCGAAAAGACGGCGCTTTCTTTGCTGGAAAAATATCGGTCATTGGAAAGCGTGCTGGCGCATGCTGAGGAAATTCCCGGCAAATTGGGCCAAAAAATCCGAGCGGGAGCGGAAGAGGCAAAAGAGAGTAAGTTTTTAGCTACCATTGTGCGGGATGTGGAAGTGGCGCCTCTGGACGAGTGCGTCTATACTCCCGCGCAAAACGATGTGGCGGCTGAACTCTTCACGCGGTATCAGATGAAAAGTCTGTTGGAGCGCACCGGCAAAACGGAATCCCGCTTTACTTTTGAGACCAGACCCTTTGAGGAATTCCGTTTTACGGGCGATACGCTGGCGGTATATTTTACCGAGAGTGAGATCACCCTTTGCTGCGGCGGGCAAACGCAGTACAGCCTTCCCCTTTCGGTGGATCTGCTCTCCGGCGGTATGGAAAAAGAAGCGGCCGAAGCCTTGGTGCGTCCGCTGTTAGAAAATCAAGAGATTAAAAAGGTGTTTTATGATTCCAAGCAGGCCATGCATTTTTTCTCCTGCGATATCTCCAATATCTCCGGCGATGTGATGCTGGCGGAATATTTGATTGATGCCGGAAACGAGGATTTTTCTTTTGCGCGTATTGCGGAAAAATACCGTACCGTACCCGGTGCCGCCGCGCTGCCGTATATCTTTGCCCGGCAGCAAAAGGAAATGCAGAAAAAACAGCTGCTTCCGCTGTATCAGAATGTTGAACTTCCGCTGGCGCGGGTGTTGTTTGATATGGAGCAGGTCGGCTTTTTTGTGGATGCCGATATCCTGCGTACATTAGGCAGCGAGTTCAGTGAAAGGATCCATGAGCTTTCGGCCGAAATCTTTGCGCTTTCGGGGCGGCAGAGCTTTAATATCAACAGTCCCAAACAGCTGGGCGAGGTTCTTTTCGGGGATTTAGGGCTGCCGGCTAAGCGGAAAACAAAAACCGGCTATTCTACGGATAACGATGTACTGGAGCAGCTGGATCATCCCATTATTCAGCCTATCATCGAATATCGGCAGGCGCAGAAGCTGAAAAGTACTTATGTAGACGGCATGTATCCTTTGATTTCCCCTAAAACAGGACGGATTCACTCTACCTTTAATCAGGCGGTTACGGCTACCGGACGGATTTCCAGTACCGAACCGAATTTACAGAACATTCCCGTGCGCACGGTTTACGGCAAAAATATCCGCCGGGCTTTTCGTGCCGAAAAAGAGGATTTTTTACTGGTAAACGCCGATTATTCTCAAATAGAGCTTCGAATTCTGGCGCATCTTTCGGGCGATGAAACGTTGATTCAGGCGTTTTTAAACAATGAGGATATTCATGCGCGTACGGCGGCGGAGGTTTTTAATACCGATATTTCGGCTGTTACGCCGGCGCAGCGCAGCGCGGCCAAAGCCGTAAATTTCGGCATTGTTTACGGCATCAGTGATTTCGGCTTGGCTAAAAATACCGGGGTCACGCGAAAGGAAGCCGCCGAATTTATCGAAAGGTATTTTCATAAATATCCTAAGGTAAAGGAATATATGGACGCCTGTGTGCATAGCGCTAAAGAAAAGGGATTTGTTACGACTCTGCTGGGTCGGCGGCGGGAGATTCCGCAGCTGCGCGCGCAGAATTATAACGTGCGTTCCTTCGGCGAACGCATAGCGATGAACGCGCCGATTCAGGGCAGCGCCGCCGATATCATTAAATTAGCTATGCTCAACGTTCATGAAAGCCTAAAGAATTCCGGTATCCGGGGTCAGCTGATTCTGCAGGTGCATGATGAACTGATTCTGGAGGTACATCAACAGGATGCCCGGCAGGCGGCTGAACTTTTAAAGGAACAGATGGAAAACGTGATGGCGCTTTCCGTGCCGCTGTTGGTTGAAACGAATGTGGGAAGGACATGGTTTGAATTGAAATGATCGTAGGTCTTACCGGCGGCATCGCTTCAGGAAAAAGTACGGTATCGGCCTATTTTGCCCAAAAAGGGATTCCCGTATTTGATGCGGATGCCGTTGCCCGCGAAATTACTCAAAAAGACGGACCCGGCGCGCAGGCTATTTTGCGCGTTTTCGGCAAGAGCTTTTTCTGTGAAGACGGTTCGCTGAATCGCAGAAAATTGGCGGAATATGTGTTTCAAAGTCCCGATCGTACCAAATGGCTCAACGAAATTCTGCATCCGATGATTCAATCGGAACTTCTGCGTCGGGCAAATGAATGCCGTGCGGAAATAAAAATCATTGACGCGCCGCTGCTGATTGAAAGCGGTTTATATACGGTATGCGATAAGATTATCGTCGTTGTGTGCGAAACGGAAACGCGCGTCCGGCGGGCGCAGATACGCGACGGACTTGCGCGCCGGGAGATTCTTTACCGTATTTCCCGTCAGATTGACGATACTGAGCGCGGAAAAAAAGCGGATTTTATTATTGATAACAGCGGATCGAGAGAGCAGACCCTGCGTCAAGCGGATGAAATTATAAAAAAACTGGGAGGATAACCCTATGGCAAAAGGAAACTTTATTTCGCGGAATGTACTTAAAATTATCGTTCTGGCTCTTTTATTGGCCTTTTTGTTATACATAGCTTTTATTTGGAGCAATACGGTTATTCGGCAAAAACTGCCGATTCAATATTCCGAATATGTGGAAGCGTCCAGCAGTGAATTCGGGCTGGATAAGTATTTAGTTTATGCTATTATCAGCACGGAAAGCGGTTTTGATCCGGCGGCGGAATCCTCCGCCGGGGCTGTAGGTCTGATGCAGCTGCTGCCGGAAACCGCCCGGTGGATTACCGAAAAGTATGATTTGGATTGTGATCCTGCCGCGCTTACCGATCCGCAAACCAATATCCGTATCGGCTGCTGCTATTTTTCTTATCTGCTTTCCCGCTTTAACGGGGATATAAACTTAGCCGTTACGGCCTATAACGGCGGCGAGGGCAACGTGCGCCAATGGCTGCAGGATCAAAAATATTCTTCCGACGGAAAAACTCTTTACGCCATTCCCTATAAAGAGACGTCTCAATATCTTTCAAAGGTGACGATTCGCTATGAAATTTATCAAAAGCTCTATGCTTAAACTGACGGCGCTGCTGCTTCTGTTTCTGCTGTGCGGGTGCTCTTCTGGGCAAGAAGAGGAAATGCCTATATCCCCTCCGGGAGACGCCGGTGTAACACAAGAACAGCAGCCGGAAGCGCTCTCAGGGGGAACTTTGCGGATTCCCATGACGCTTTCTCCGGCAACTATGCATCCGCTGTATTTAAAAGAAGCACAAATGCGCAATGTTTATTCCATGATCTTTGAGCCTTTGATCGAATTTGATGAGAACATGGAGCCTGTTGCCTGCTTGGCACAAAGCTGGACCTATGACGCCGCGCAAAATATCTGGACGTTTGAGATACGAAGCAACGTACACTGGCACAATGAGTTGGGAGAAGTAAGCGGCAGTGATGCGGCGTATACCATTAATACTATTTTGAGCGATCCTTCCAGTATTTATTACGCTACGCTTTCCTATTATGTTGAAAGCGCGGAAGGCTACGGTACTACGCTGATTCTGCACCCGAAAGTAAAATCCTACGCGCTGCTCTATGCTCTGAATATTCCCGTGATTCCCCAGGCTTATTACAGCGGAAAGTCCGCTTCTACGATGGATATTCCCTATGGAAGCGGTTGCTTTTACGCGCAGAGCCTTTCGTTTGACGGAGGGACCCGACTGCAGCTGGAAGCCTATTCCAAGTGGTGGAAAAAAACGCCTGTACTTGAAAGCGTGACCGCTGTAGGGTATGTCGATACGGAAGCCATTATCAATGCCTTTTTGGCCGGTGAACTGGATTGTGTTCCCACCTCTCTGATGACTACGGATATATACGAGATCATCGACGGTGTTTCTGCGCTGGATTATACCTCACGCAATTATGTATATTTAGGCACTAATTTTAAAAATCCGTTTTTGAATCAAGTCGATTTTCGCCGGGCTATTGCCTATGCGATCAACCGTACGGAAATTATCAATAACATTTATTTGACCAAAGCTACCGGTGCCGAGCAACCGTTGTTCAACGATTCTTCTCTTTCCAATGCGAACGTGCAGCGATACGATACCAACCTTACCCTCTCCCGTGAACTGCTGGCGCAACTGGGGTATGCGGATACCGACGGCGACGGTTATTTGGAAGCCAACGGTTCGGTTATTGAACTTTCTCTTGCCGTGATCAATGTGCCGGAGGATCCCGTCCGGCGTGAGGCGGCGCTCTCCATTGAGCGGAATTTAAAAGACGTGGGAATCAAAGTCAATGTAAATGCTTTGAATGAAACCGATTTAAAAGATGCGGTAAAAAATAACCGCTATGATTTGATTATAAGCGGCTACTATCTTTCTGAAGCGCCTAATTTAAAATTTGCGCTTTCCCAGGGCGAGGGAAATTTATCTAACTATTCCTCCGAAGAAATGAACGCCATTTTAGCGCAGATTGACGAGGCGAATACGCTGGATGAATTAAAAAACGCCGTCAATAATTTGCAAACGGTATTTGCACGGGATCTTCCGCATATCGGACTTTTTTTTGAAAGAAATACCTTTCTGTACCGTTCGGATCTTGTGCCTTCGGGAATCAAACGCGATTTTGATGTATATTCCAAAATCAGCACTTGGTATTTTATCAAAACCGAAACGGCGGATGCCGCGTGATTTGCCCAAATAAAAAACGTATATTCGGCAAATACTGCTTTTTCCTTGACATTTTTGTCTGAATGGATATAATAAAAACACATTGCGGCGTTTGCACCCGCATAAAAAACAGAGTCGCCGGCGAAAACCGGCTCTTTTTAAAAGCTGTTTTTCACGGCCTGCCGCAAGGGCTTGCTTTGCGGCGGGTATTTATTTTTTTAGGAGGAGAAAATGATGAGCCAGACCAGAATAGAAACCAAATGCGTACAGGGCGGTTACCGTCCCGAAAACGGGGAGCCGCGTCAGATTCCCATTATACAAAGCACTACCTTTAAATATAATACCAGCGAGGATATGGGAAAGCTGTTTGATTTGGAAGCCAGCGGTTATTTCTACACACGCTTGCAGAATCCTACCAATGACCATGTTGCCGCCAAGATCTGTGAACTGGAAGGCGGTACCGCGGCCATGCTTACCTCTTCGGGTCAGGCGGCCAATTTTTATGCGGTATTCAATATTGCTTCCTGCGGGGATCATATCATATCCTCCTCTACGATATACGGGGGCACCTATAACCTGTTTGCCGTAACAATGAAGCGCATGGGCATTTCCTTTACCTTTGTTTCTCCTGACTGCACCGAGGAAGAGTTAGAAGCCGCTTTTCGACCGGAAACCAAGGCCGTTTTCGGTGAAACAATCGCCAACCCCGCTCTTACGGTGCTGGATATTGAAAAATTCGCCGCCGCGGCACATCGGCACGGCGTACCGCTGATTGTGGATAACACGTTTGCCACGCCGGTGAATTGCCGGCCCTTTGAATGGGGCGCCGATATCGTGACCCATTCCACCACTAAGTATATGGATGGTCACGGTGCCGGCGTAGGCGGCTGCATTGTGGACAGCGGAAAGTTTGATTGGACGGCGTATCCTGAAAAATTCGCCGGTCTGTGTACGCCGGACGAAAGCTACCACGGCGTTACTTATACCGAGCGCTTCGGTCTTTCCGGCGCATTTATTACCAAAGCCACAGTACAGCTGATGCGGGATTTTGGTTCTATTCAATCTCCTCAGAACGCTTTTTTGCTGAATTTAGGGTTAGAAAGCCTTCATGTTCGTATGCAGCGTCATTGTGAGAACGCCCTTGCCGTAGCTAAATTTTTGAAAAAGCATGAAAAAATTTCTTGGGTTGACTATGCGGGACTGGAGGATAGCAAATATTACGCACTGGCACAGAAATATATGCCCAACGGTACCTGCGGCGTGGTAAGCTTTGGCGTAAAGGGCGGAAGAAAAGCGGCGGAGACATTTATGAAAAATCTGCGCATCGCCGCCATTGAAACGCATGTGGCGGACGCGCGTACCTGCTGCCTGCATCCGGCCAGCGCTACGCACCGTCAGATGAATGAGGAAGAACTGATCGCTGCCGGTGTTTCGGGCGATTTGGTTCGTTTCTCCTGCGGCCTTGAAAACGCGCAGGATTTGATCGACGATATTGCACAAGCTTTGGAATCTGTATAAAGGAGGCATTGTATGCCTATTAAAATCCCCAATGATCTTCCCGCGGTCAAAACACTGTTGGAGGAAAATATCTTTGTAATGACCGAAACCCGCGCCATTACACAGGACATTCGTCCGCTGAAAGTAGCACTTTTGAATTTGATGCCTTTGAAAATCGATACCGAAACACAGCTTTCCCGTCTGCTGGGAAACACGCCCCTGCAGGTAGAACTTACGCTACTGCACACGCAATCTCATGTTTCGGCCAATACTTCACAGGAACATTTGCTTGCTTTTTATAAAGTATTCGACGAAATTAAAGATCAAAAATTTGACGGCCTGATCATCACCGGCGCGCCGGTAGAAAATATGCCCTTTGAAGAGGTGAATTATTGGCAGGAGCTTTGCGATATTATGGAATGGAGCAAGACCAATGTGACCAGTACCCTGCATATCTGCTGGGGCGCGCAGGCAGGCCTTTACTACCATTACGGAATTCAGAAACAAAAGCTTGAAAAAAAGATGTTCGGTATTTTCCCCCATACGCTGGATTATAAAAAATCCATTCTCTTTCGGGGCTTTGACGATGTGTTTTATGTGCCGCATTCGCGCCACACCACCGTTGCTCGGGAGGATATCGAAAAAGTTCCCCAGCTCAAAATTCTGGCTTCTTCAGAGGAAGCCGGCGTTTACGCGGTTTTTACCGAAAACGGAAAACAAATTTTCATCATGGGTCATCCGGAATATAATGCCGATACCCTCAAAAAAGAATATGAGCGGGATATAAAAGCCGGAGCGGAAATTCAGATACCGAAACATTATTTTTTAAATGATGATCCGACAAACCCCCCCTTGGTTTCCTGGCGGGCGCACGCCAATTTGCTGTATTCCAACTGGCTGAACTATTTTGTTTATCAGACCACTCCCTACGATATCCGTGAGATCAAATAAACAGTATTGCTGTAAGAAAATTTCATTCTTTGCTTATAAAACACGATAAATTCACAGCAATCGGAAATCAAAAACTTCATAGAAGATCGTTTATTTGTACGGATAAAAAGCGGTGGGTACCGTTAAAGGCCGGCAGATAATAAATTTTTGCTTTTATCAGACGGATGCCGGTAAAATTCGCGCTCGCTTTTTCGCGAGTTTCCAAAAACAAGAGATCGTATCGATAAGTTGCTTAGGAGAATCCGGAACAGCGGTATCCATGCCGTCGTTCCGACAATATAATATTTTATCATATCTTCCCGCGGCGCGGCTTTTTTCGCGCGCTTGTTTGTGTCGGTATCTTTCCCGTTTACGGGGAAATTTCGTTTTCCCTGCTCGGTCCGCCGAAAAAGCGGAATAAAAATCGCTTTGGGTTAAGGAGTTTTCGTCTTGCTTTGCCGACAATCTTTGCGTATTTTTAAACGATGGGTTTAATCGTTATTGATTCGTTGTTTTTTGCTCTGCGGAAAAAAATAAAACGCGGCGTTATTGCCGCAAAAATTAGGGCTTTTGGAAAGTCTGTGAAAAGCGACTTGTCAGAATGTCAAAAAAATTACACGGCCGAAAATGTTGCGCGATAACATTTTCGGCCGCCTTTTTCAAAAGGAGGAGGGGAAAACCGGGCAAGAAGGCGAATTTTATCAAAAAAAGCGCGGAAGAGACGTAAAACGGGGATGTTTACCGGTGGAAAAACCCCGAAAATTATGCGTATTCACCGACAGGTGTTTCGACAGACTGAAAAGTCGCTTGTCAGTCCGCTGATTTCAGCCTGCCGGATACTCCCTAAAATTCAGGCGATTTTCGGGGTATAAATTTTTTAAGTACTCTTTTTTTGCATCTGATCCTGACGGGAATCCGGGCAGTTTTTTGAAAAAATATGGTTTCTTCTTGTATCACGAATCGGAAGTTTTAAGGCGGGCTTCATACTGCTGTATTTCCGGCAGTAAAAAGCTGAGATCCTGTCCCCAAAGCTGTTCGTCGGCTAAAATTTGCGGCGTTGTTTTCTGTGAAAGGCTCTCATCAAATCCATCGCGGATATCAAAAATCTTATATGCCTGTAGGATACAGAACAGTGAAAACACCAAATGCTTGGGCAGCTGCTCACGCGGATATTTTTCAAACACCGGCAGAACATTTTGCGTAAATTTTTCGGCAATGCCGGGCAAAAGGTCTCTCCAGCGTATTTTTATATAAGGATTGGAAAGCCGTTTAAAAGTATCCAGCGCATAAATTTCGATTTCTTCAAAATTCATATCAACAACGGGTACGATTTCTTCAAAAACGCATACAGTGGTATGCCTGGCAAGCCGAGGACGTGACATAAAATCCGCGGCTGTTTCCACATCGTGCAAAGCGGCATAAGCGGCGGAAACGGTGAGCGCGCCGTCATAAACACGTTTTTTCATGGTGCGGTAGGGCAAAATATCCTCGGCCCATAGGACGTCATTGCCCAAAGGAAGCCGGGAAGATACGTCTTTTTTTGCCGCAATCACAAGCCGTAGATAATTTTCCGTAAAAATTTCCAAAGAACCGGAAGAATTCGAAGAAGAATCGATCAAACATTCGGCTACGGTATCGCAGAAGATATTTTCCAAATTAAGCCAGTTGATAAAATCAATACCGAGTTTCCAATGTTCACTGTAACGAATCACACAGTTCTTGAGCTCCTCGCCGTTATGGTCCGTATCGGCAACGGGTACAAAGATAAAGCCCCGCATTTCAAGGCAGAAACGCCGAAACAGCAGCATTGTCAATTGGGCAACAGCGTTGGAGGGCGTTTTCTTTCTCTTTTCTCCCGAAAAAGCAATCGGCGTGCTTGGCGCCCATAGAATAACGGTGATATTTTTATCATCGGTTAGGGCAAGCAATTGGTCGTATTCTGTAAAAGGATCCAGTACGCGGGTAATCGAATCCACACGGATATCTTCCCGATCGGTTTTATCGGCGGCATGAATGGTATAAACATTCTGCTGCTTTTGCCCTTTTTCCGCTTTTTTATCTCTTATCATAATACCGTTGGCACAGACTTGCCCGCTTTCATTTGCTTTTTGCACCAGCCGGCCGAAAAAGGCGCGTGAAAATAAGTTATCCCCAAATTGCAGAAACGTTACCGGACGATTACCGGCAGGATCCGCTGAATTTTTATTTCTCATAGTTCACCTCTTCTTTGTATAATAATATTTTATCACATTCGACGTTTTTTTTCAATCTCTGCCGTAAGGAGATTTTTTCCTGTTTGTATAAAGTTCAAAATATTCTATTTTGGGGTATTGACAGCCGTATTTTTTTTATGTTAGTATAGCTATGGATTATTTTTCAAAATCATAACATTTTTCGCGCAAAAACAGCAAAACACCACAGAAACAGAAAGTGAGGAAACCAAATGAAAAAAAAGAAATGGCTTAGTATGTTGCTTGTATGCGCGATTTTCTTCGGCGTTTTGCAGGGAGTTGTCTTTGCGGAAACGGTTGCGCCGAATATTGTGGCGCATTATACATTTGATTCGGATACCGAGGGATGGTGGCTGTACGGCAGCGGATATTCAACGCTGGGGCGTGAACGTGTTGCGCCGAACAGCGATGATTATTGTATTGCGGCATATGGACGCCCGGATGCATGGACGTCGCCGGCAATCGATATTTATCAGTTGATAAAAGCAGCCGGGCCGGGAACTTATACCGTGCATGCAACCGTAAAAACAGACAGCACTCACGGGGGCCGTACGCGGATTCTATTGCGGTCAGATAAGGAAAATTCTTTTATTAAAGATCAGGGAACCGATTATCATATGTGGTTAAGCGTTGGACCGAAGATGGAAAGGAACGCGTGGAAAAATCTTTCGGGATCTTTTAAAATACTGCCTTCGGATATATCGGAAAGTACGGGGCAGCTTGTGCTGTGTTTTGATTCTTTGGTCAACCAAACACCGTCTGCTCTTTACATAAGTGATGTAATTATTTGCAAGCTGAGCAATACCGGGGCAACGAACGGAACGTTTGAATACGGAACGGTAGGCTGGCGAAATTGGGGTGGCGATGGGACTCTTGATGTAGGCACGCAGTATAAATTCGGCAATTTAATTCCTATTGGTCATTATTTAAAAGCCTCTACGTATGGGTCTATCGCGTGCAATGTAGATCAAATACTTTCTAATTACGGCAAAATAAAGTATCAGGTAGATTTTGATTTATACTTAGCAAGCTATTCGCTGGAAGCAATTGATAAATTGCAATTTTATTTATCAAAGGGAGAGTATCAATATCACTATCTTATTCAGCAAAAAGATCAATTAGAGCTGGTACATGGCTGGCAGCATATATCATTTGAAATTGATACTTCAATAGCACCGTATTATAGTCCCGGCAGTGATGTTTTGTATGATTTGCTGCAGCCCAATACCCGAGAGGTATTTTTCCGGATACAGTATGATCCGGTTTCCGGGGCGGAAGAACAAGATGAAGAATATGGAATAACCAACTTTACATTCCGGCCGAAAACGCAAGCGAATTACGTACCGTCGCAGGAATTGAATCTTTCCAATACGACGTTAGAGTTGACTCCCGGGCAGAGCTATCAATTAACGGCCACGCTTTTACCGTCGAATGCAACCTATAAAGGTATTGAATGGAAAACAACAAACGGATACTATGTGGGCGTGAATCAGTATGGACTTGTTACGGCGCACGGAAGACCCGGAACAAGCGCGGTAATCACGGCACAGTCGGAAGACGGCGCGAGTATTGCGCGGTGTACGGTGACGGTGAAAAGTACGGATCCATTTGATCCGTCAAATATTGAGTATATTCGAATAAAAAAATATGATCGATCGAGTTATGATGGTGATAGCGATATTACGACGATAGTAACAAAATCATCATTACAATCGGCTGAATATTTTGAAGTTGTTGCCCCTGACCGTGCAAATGTGGCATTTATTATAAATGATGCTTTAATCAATGAATTAAAGCATCAAGAGGAAAATTATCAAGAAACGCCTAATATTGCTCTTTTTGATAATTATTATTTTCATCTTGCTAAATTAGGTGTTGATAGAATGGCGCAAGAGGGAATAATTGAGGCAGAAAGTACAGAGTATTATGGTATCTGGGCATCTGAGGCAAATCGTTTACTAATTATAGCTAATAGAATAGCAAGTCAGGTTCAGGTGATATCAGCAGCTGTTACAGCTGTTTACGCAATATATAATTTTGTATCTGCAGTAAAGTCTATGCAAATGGTTATGAATACTACTGTAACTTATAATTCTGCAGATTATCGAGGAACAGCATACTTGGCTGATGATTTACTTGGGAAAATGACAAATAATCCTAATGCAGATACCGTTATGCTTGGAACAAATTATGATGGTGTTGCTTACAATCAGGTCGCTGAAGCACAGAAAAGATCTTATTTTTATTCTGCAAATTATGACAACTATGTTAATCAATATGGCGCCGATGCTATGCTGGCTACAAATAGGACTTTTATTTCAAATGCGAAGGAAGCAGGAAAAACATTTTGGTTTTCCCATGATCCCCTTACGCAATTATCAAACCCTGCACTTAGCAATACAACTTATACTTATGAATTGCGGTATTTGGAACAAATTTATGGAATTACACTTTCAAGTTCGAATATTATTGAGGTAAATGGGTGCTGGTATTTAAAATTATAACATATAGAAACTCATTATAGTTATTATTTTAATTATTAAAAAAGAGGTCCTGAAATGGATAATATTTATACAAGAATGAATCATGTTTTTGATACCGGCGTTATCACACAAACGCCGATCGATATTGAATTATCGAGCCGTTTGCGGGATCCATATGACGTTACGGTAATTTGCTCTGAATTTTCAGCAGCAGAGGTGTCGCCGGAAAAAACACAAGGACGTTTTATAGCTTTGCTTGATACGGAGAAATCGCAAAACAGTACCGTTCGCGCTATTGGCAAACTGAAAGAAGCCAAGTGCGGCGCAAAACTCAGCTTGCCGAAATACGGTGAAGAATTCAGAAAATTTGCTGAAATTGCAGTATGCAAATATCTGGAAATTGCAAACTTAAATCGAAGTGATTACGATGAAATGTATGTAACGGTATATGGGTTCCGCGCAAAAGCAATTAATCATCTGTATCTTAAAACATATGATCTGTTTAGAAATTTTATGTATACAAATTTTAATGTTCAAAGGCGGGATGTTATAGGTGCGGAAGATAGCCAATATTATGTGTTGGTTGATTTCATAGAAGATTTTAAACGTATTGTACAAAACAAAAATGAAATTTATCAAACGGCATTTTCTATGATAAAAAAACAGGATTTCTTCTCCTGCTTTGATTTTGAGGATTTGCGAATTTCATTTTTTTTGAAAGAAGCTTTAGATTATAAATTATTAAGCGATTTTTCGATACAGAAGCCTCTTTGGTAAAAGTACGGGGCTGAAAAATATTATTCATAAAAGAAAGTCGTTTCATTTGGGGATAGAGTCGCGGTCTTTCGGCACAGGATTGTCTGTCTGCTGACTTAAAATGATACATAAGATGGTTCAATTTGTATCCGTTATAGGGGCTCAATATTTTGTATGGGGCGCGGCTTTCTATTCATCAAATATCAATTTGTTTTGAGTATGAAATTCAAGATAAAACAAATCGATACTGTTTCTACCAGAGTATATGAAATCTGTTTCCAAGCGCATCGATCGAATTTAAGATAGATGTCTGTGGTCAGGCACATACAGAGGAAATAATTCAGGATATTTTGCAGCGAGTCATGGAACTATTGGGCCGCAATGACATGATCGGTTTTATGTATGAATAAGGCGGAATATGGAAAAGTATTTAGGAGCAATATAAACATGGATCGTTTCGGTGAATATATAGCGGGAATGGAGCAGGAAAGCGAAAAGGATCGTTTGTTCTTTGATGGCATAAAAAAGGAATTCGATCTTTCAGTAATTCTTGTAGATTATGATTATTACGCAAATGGGGATATTGCGGTAAATGCTTGGATAGATTTTGATCAAGCACATACGGAGTTTTCTTATTGGCTGCAAGAGGTTGCAATAAAAAGCTTTGGAGGCCCGGGATTAACAAGTGAAACACGGTATGATAAAAAAACGAATGTTTTTGCGTTGAATCTTGTGAAGGTATTTAAAAAAAGCTATAATATAGATATTGATTGTAACCGTATTGATATCCATATCCATGATTTTCGATGGTCTTTAAAATCTCGACTTTACGGTAAGCTTATTATTGAAATACAAGATTCGGAAGAATTACAAAAAAGATTTGGATTGTCCGGATGCAGGATGTTGAACGGATAT
>ULSF01024794.1_pt1 | contig 29585 bp, 25 predicted proteins | sample 1956121 | NCBI WGS metagenome assembly ULSF01 (sample SAMEA4835701, study PRJEB28245) | human gut metagenome | biome: gut microbiome; material: fecal sample | place: Denmark | collected 2008
AAATGAAATCATTGCTAAAATCAAGCAAAACGGCGGCGAAACAAAGGTTGGCTGTGCCACATTCTCCGGTTGTGATCTGAATTATGACGGCGAAGTATTTGAGGGCGCAGAGCTTACCGCAACCTTTGGCGGTGTGAAGTGCGATCTCCGTAACGCTATTATTGAAAAGGATTGTGCCATTCAGGTGTCGGCTATCTTTGGCGGTATTGATATTTTTGTTCCCGACAACATCAATGTAAAGGTAAGCTCCAACTGTATCTTTGGTGGCATCTCTAACAAGACTTCCGTACACAAGGATGCTCCCACTATCTACATAAGCGGCACTTGTATGTTTGGAGGCGTTGAAATTAAATGACCAATTTTCAAAAAACAGTAAAATACATAGCGATGGCGTTTGCCATCTTTCTCACAGTCAGTATTATCGGAGGAATTTTAAGTATGTTTGGTTTGTTCGGAGGATTTTTCGGCGGCGATGCTGTGACCGAAGATATAAAAACTTATTCAGTATCATCAGAGATACAAAGCCTTGAAGTAAAGATCAATGCCGCTGATTTTACCATTAAGCAAGGTGAGAGTTTTTCTGTTGAAAGCAATCTAAAACATCTTACGGTTGAAGATAAGAATGGTGTTCTTACGATCGAGGAAACAAGGAAGTTTGCTCACACCTATACAGGTGCTATATTGACTCTTTACATTCCTGCAGACGCGGTGTTTGAAAGAGCAAATATTATAACAGGTGCAGGAAGACTGACTGTAGATAGCTTGTCTGCCGCTACAATTAACTTTGAACTTGGTGCCGGTGAAGTTACCATTGATACTCTTGTTGCCGCCTCAGATATTGACATTGACGGTGGTGCAGGAAAAATCACAATATCAGGCGGTGCACTTCATAACCTTGATTTAGATATGGGTGTAGGTCAGTTGAATCTGACTTCTGCTCTTACAGGTGAAAGTGATTTCGATTTAGGTGTTGGAGAGTCCAACATAACCATAATTGGTAATAAGGATGATTATAAACTTGATATAGAAAAAGGTCTTGGTAATATCACAGTAGATGGCACAAGCGTTTCTAATATCAAGGGACAAGGTAACGGTAATAACAGCATCGAGATTAGTGGCGGTATCGGTGCCATTAACTTGGAATTTAAGGAGTCTGAAGCAAAATGATTTTAGAACTTAAAAATATAGAAAAATCCTTTGGTGAGAAGAAAGTCCTCACCGGAGTTTCATTCAAAGCTGAGGGTGGCAAAGCCTTCGGACTGCTTGGCAGAAACGGTGCCGGCAAGACCACATCTATACGTATTCTGATGGATGTGTTCCCTGCAAACAGCGGTGAAGTGCTGATCGATGGTCAACCTATTAATTACAACAAAATTGGCATCGGCTATCTTCCCGAAGAAAGAGGCTTGTATCCGAAGAAGATTATCATTGATCAGCTTACCTATTTTGCAGAGCTGAAAGGAATGAGCCATAAGGCAGCTGTGCAATCAATCGACTATTGGCTTGGTCGGCTCGGTATGACCGAGTACCGCAACAAGCGACTTGATACACTTTCCAAGGGTAATCAGCAGAAGATTCAGTTGATTACTGCTCTCGCTCACGATCCCGATATTGTTATTCTGGACGAGCCTTTTTCAGGTCTTGACCCTGTAAATGCAATGCTCTTAAAGGACGTGGTTAAAGAACAGATTGCAAAAGGTAAAATCGTTCTGTTCTCCAGCCATCAGATGAGCTACATAGAAGAATTCTGCGACAGCATTGCTATCCTCAATAACGGTGTTGTTGCTCTTCACGGTGATTTGCACGACATTAAGCGTGACTATCCCCGTGACCGCTTAGTTGTCCGCACAGAAACACCCGATGCAATCAAAGCTGACTTTGGATCTTCCTGTACGGTCATGGAAAACGGCGACTTGATGATTCGCTTAGGCTCACCCTCCGAAAAGAAAACTACTATGACTCGCCTTGTAGAAAATTACGATATCGACGAAGTAAAGGTCTTTGAACCTTCCCTTAACGATATTTTCGTAGAATATGCAGGCGACGTAGCACAGGAGGACTAAGCAATGAAACAGTTTGGAAAAATACTTAAATTTGAACTTAAAAATTATGCAAAGAATAAGGCGTTTGTCGGTGTAACCATCTTTTTGATGGTGGTTATCGCTATTGTTATGTTCTTCCCTCGGATTACAGCCTTGTTCGAATCAGACGATACTTCTAATACCACCGCAGACCTTTCCGTTATGCTCGTAAAGGCAGATGATCCTACGCAGGCGGATATGGTGAAAGAAACATTTGCCGCATCCTTTACTGACTATGATGTGCAGATTACAGATGAGGAAATCAGCGTAATCAAGAACAAAATTACTTCCGGTGATGTGGAGTGTGCTTTTGTGATGAACGGAGCAACCTCATTTACATATTACGTTAATAATCTTTCGATGTACGATATGAACCCCGATATTGCGACCAGTGTGTTGCAACAGATCTATCAAATGAATGCTATGATAGGCGGCGGTATGTCTCAAGAAGATGCCGCAGGTGTTATGAGTATTCAGATTGATGCCGAGGTAGAAAGCCTTGGCAAAGATCAGATGCAAAACTTCTTCTACACCTACATTATGATTTTTGCGCTGTATATGGTTATCCTGCTTTACGGTCAGATGGTAGCAATGAGTGTTGCAACCGAAAAAAGCTCTCGTGCCATGGAATTGCTTATTACCAGTGCCAAACCCATCAACATGATGTTTGGTAAAGTTTTAGCGGCTTGTATGGCAGGTCTTGTTCAGCTTGTTGCCATCTTTGGCTCGGCGCTCGTGTTCTACAATGTGAATAAGTCCTATTGGGGAGATAACGGAATCATTGATTCCATCTTTAATATTCCGCCCGAGCTGTTTGTCTATATGCTTGTGTTCTTCCTACTTGGCTTCTTGATTTATGCGTTCCTCTATGGTGCAATTTCCTCTACCGTTTCAAAACTGGAGGATATCAATACTGCTGTTCAGCCGGTAACATTCTTGTTCATTATTGGTTTTATGGTGGTTATGTTCTCAATGAGCAGCGGAAGTGTGGACAATATACTGATGCAGATTTGCTCTTACATTCCGTTCACCTCACCGATGGCAATGTTCACAAGAATTGCTATGAGCACTGTGCCTTGGTATGAGATTGCGATTTCCATCGGCATTTTGGTTGCGTCTACCTTTGGAATCGGAATTCTCTCCGCAAAGATCTACCGTGTAGGTGTTCTTATGTACGGAACATCTCCCAAGATCGGCAATATTATTAAAGCCGTTTGGAAGGCATAATATAGTCAAAGGCGTCGCTTTGCAGCGGCGCCTTTATCGTTATTGTAATAATGTGTATTTAGCGGTTAGCACTTCTTCGCAATCATCCTTGGCGTTATCGGTAAACAGCTCACGCTCAAAGGAAATATCGTTTTTCATCAGGCAGAGGTCGAGGAAACAAAGAAAGATACCAATGTCAATGCGGTTATAGTGTGCCACCTTGTCGGCGGGCATAATACCTCGCTTACCCGACTTTTTATAACGGTAAACCGTCAAAGATTTTTCTTCTGCAGTTACTTTCCACGGCTGTGTGTTGCAGGCACTTGGCGTAAAGCGAACAATTTTACCTATTTCACGATGATGCTCACCGTTCCATATCTCATCAATCGGTTTGCGTTTACTTTTAAACATATCTTTGCGGAACTTATCGTCTGCGACCTTTGCAATGGCAATCATTATGACAAAATCAAGACCGTTATAGGTTGGCTCATCAGGTTTACCGATACCGAACCACAATGCACCAATTCCAAGAGAAGCAAGATATAGGTCAAGCTGTTCACCGATATAACCGATATTTTGCAGATAATTATCCTTTTTCTCGCTATATAATAAGATGCAATATTCTTGCCCACGCTTGCAGGTGGTTTGATCGGCAGGTACAATACGGATAGCGGTCTGTATGCTGTTTATCAACGGCGTAAGATTGTTGTATTTTTCTTCGATGCTTTGTAGTTCATCAGGGTTTATATTGCCAATATCACGAAATATATGAAAGGATTTTCTTTTGAAAATCATAGAGTAAAGTTCTTTTTCCATACTGCATTCGCCTCCTAAAAACAAATATATTTTATCAAATCAAATTTTAAATGTCAACAAAAGTTAATGTAAAATATATATAATTTAATGTATACCATTAAAAACATATTGACAAACATTAAGGGCTGTGTTATACTTATGCCAACAAATCACTTTGGAGGTATGAGTAATGAAAGGTCTTAATAAACTCGGAAAGGTTATTACAAAGATTTTAGAGGTATTCCATTGGGTTGGTGCAGCTTTAATGACGGCGGCCACTGTTTGTTCTGCCGTAGCACCCGATTGGGTAAAATATTTTGTCGGCTTCGATGCAAAGGAATGCTGCGGTGTGAACCTGGATGTATATGGATTTGAGGTTAATCTCCCAGTTGCTAATGGTAATGTCGATATGACTGCATTTCTTATTTTTGGTATTGGCGCAGTTATCATTCTTGTTGTGATGGCTATGGTGTTCCGTAATCTGTATCTTATCTTCAAGAACTCTGAAAACACCACTCCATTCCAAAAGGATAATATTCGTATGATGCGTGAGATTGGTATTTTCTCTATTGCAGTCCCTGTAATCGGACTTTTTATGAGTTTTATTGTCCGTTTGATCATCGGTGTGGATGCCGTGGAAAACAGCATGGATATGAATGGCGTTTTTATGGGAATTGTCGTCCTCTGTCTGACACAGTTCTTTGTTCACGGTGCTGAGCTTGAAAAAGATGTAGACGGTCTGCTGTAAGGAGGGCGCTATGGGAAAAATAGTACTCCGCTTGGATAGAATGATGGTAGATAGAAAAATGTCCTTAAACGAGCTTGCAGAGCGTGTGGGGATTTCTAACGTCAACTTATCCAAAATCAAAAACAACAAAGTAACGGCTATCCGCTTTTCCACCCTTGCGGCAATTTGCGAGGTGCTTGATTGCGAAGCCGGAGATATTTTAGAATTTCAAAAAGAAGATTGATATGAAAGCGTCGCTTCGGCGGCGCTTTTTGCATTTTATATCGAAAACGCTGGACTTGTGAAAAGTGTTGTGGTATGTATTTGTGTTGCAAAAGGAGGTGCAACGCACATGACAACACTTGAAGATTTATACTACGGAAACATCAGTCCGCACGAAAGGTATATCAAGCGAGGGACGAGAGTCGATAAGCTCGTCAAACTGATATGCAAAAATGAGGAAGAACTGAATGCAGGGCTTACAGAAAAGCAAAAAGAAACCTTTGAAAAGTTCAAGGACTGCACAAGCGAACTGTCCTGCATCACCGAGCGTGAGGCATTCAGTTCGGGATTTATCCTCGCAACACGTATTATGGTGGAAGTGATGCAAGGCTTGGAGGAGGTCGAGGATATATGAAGAAAATCATAATCCTTCTTCTCTGCTGTGGGGTGCTCATCGGCATGGTGGGATGCGGTGGCAACACCGCACCGCCGCCTACCGAGAGTCCGCCGACAACGGTATCAGAAACGATAATAACAGAAACACCAACCGAAACAACACCGCCTGCGACGGCGGTAGAGCCGACAGAGAAAGAAAACGAGCCTACCCCGACTGAGAGCAAGGATCAGCCAACCGAGCCGACTGTGACCGCCACAGAGCCGACAACAACGGCAAAGCCAACGGAAGAACCCAAACCTACGGTTATAACAAAACCGACCGAGTCTTCGGTGGCGAAAACTCCGACGGAAAACGAATGCATCACTATATTGGAAACGGACGATCCGCCTACGGAAGAAATTATAATCCCACCCAAACCGAGCGCGGATACAGTGGCACAGAAGGTCGCAGAATACATAAATCAGTTCCGCACTGAGCAGGGTGATGTCACCGCAACGGTCATCCCCGGACTAACCGAATATTGCAAATACCGATGCACTCAGCTTAAAACAAATTTTGCTCATGATACTGCCGACCAACGAGCAACCGCCGAAGCTCTACAGTACGGCGAATATGTTGACTGGTCACTATACGGTATCGAAGGCGAAGAAAATTATTATACCGCCAATGTGCGCGAAGCCATCGGAAAAGGCAATTGGGGCGGCATGGCTGATGAGATAGCCTACTCCATAGCAAACGGATTCAGAAACAGCAAGGGGCACTGGTCATATGTCGGCAGCTCCAAATATAACTACATGGCGGTCGGCGTGATGTATGACGGATATTACTGGTATGTCTGCGTATGCATGGACTCTGAAAATACAGACTTAAAATAAGCATATAAATACCCACTGGATGCGGCGGTTCTATGCGAAACCTTGCCACAACATCCGGTGGGTAATTTTTTTATTTGCCTTTGTAGCCGTTTGTTTTATTCGAAATGGCCTACGGCTCGATGAAACTATTTCTGTTCGATTTTACGGGGTTTTTATTCGTGACATCGTTCTGCCTCGCGCATTACAGTGCGGTAAACCGATTTCCATAATCGCAAACTGCTTTCGGGATATTTTTCACGCATTTTACGGATTGCCGCTTTCCGAGCCTTTATTATTCCGTCCGGCTTCATCATATGTTCCAAGCAAAGCTCGTCAAGGTCGATGTGCTTATAACCGAACAACGCATAAGAACCACCAAGGATCTCTCTGTCTTTTTTCGGCAGCGCCTCAAATAACTCCTTTAAAAATTCAAGGCAAAGCTTATGATATACAATTCTGTCAGTGGATGCCGAGGACTTGTTCGGCATCAGACGCTCATACGGATCATACGGCTCTCCGTCCTCGTAAGGCACAAGGTCATAGACCGAAAGAAAGTGTGTGTTATAACCAATATGCCGAGCAACATCCTCAACGGAAATACCAAGTTCTTTTGCAATTTCCTCCGGCTCCTTGCCTGTATCGTAATATAACTGCTGTGCTTTCCGCAGCTCCGCCATATCCTCAGGATCAAAGAAAAGAACGCCGAGATTACATTCCATCCACCGATACATTGCACCCTTCAGGCGAGGATAAAGATAGGTGGTGAGCTTTGCCCGTTCCGGTTCGTATTTCTTTTTGCGAAGGAGAGAGAAAAACTCAAGCATACCTTCGTAAAAAAGTTCATTCACAACATATTTGGAATGTGCCGTCAGTTTATTCGGATGCTCCGCACTTTTATTATAACAGTTAAAATTAACGGCAACTTCCTTTGCGATACTGCGGATAAAACCGATATTTTTATTATAAAGTTTCTCTAAAATCGTTTCGTCGCCGTCATAGAACTTTAAAATTAATTCTTCGTTGGTCATAAGCTCACCTCCTCCACTATAATTCTAACAAACGATGTGCACCATAAACCGTACTTTACTCAGACTTCGGTCTGCCGCGCGGTTTGGTTTTACGAACAACATCACACAACGGATATAGATTTTTAGATGCAAGTTGCTCTTCAAACTCCTCATTTGTTGTTCCCGATCTTGTGGTTGCATCGTAATATAAATCCTGCGCCGTGCGGTATAATTTATATTTTTCTTCTTGTGTTATCACTCCACGGGAGAAATCCTTATCGATACGCAAGTAACAACGGCGAAGGGATTGCGCCTTGGGGTTGTCAGCCTGTAATTCTTTTATTCCCTTGCGGTGATAACCAAGCTGAGCGCAGGTGTACTTTGGATTATCGGGTGCAGGGTTGTCGCAATACTTGGTGTGGTATCCCTTTTTAAGCAAAAAGTATCTGCCGCAGTATTCACATTTGCGGATAATATATCCCACTTCCAATGCCTTGTAAAAATCCATTTTAAGCAGTGCCTGTAACGACTCCACCTCATAATACTGATAGATTTTATATTCTCCCGACCCCTCAAAAGTTTCCCTTGGCATATGGCGAAGGATTACAGGATCATTAGCGGTAAAGTATCCCGAACCCTCAACCGGATTGGCGATAAACTTTTCAGCACGGGGATGGTTAAACAAGTCATCAAGAGCCATTGCATAGTTGTTGGTATCAAGCTTATTCAGAGAGGATAAAAAGAATTTTATGAAATTAAATATCGTTGTGTTGAATGAATTTATATCGTAAAGCGCCTTTGCATATGCATCGCAGTAATCCTTATAATACTTCCACTTAACTGCGATGTTGCCCGGATAAATCAGCAACGCTCTTGTTTTTTCGGGTGGCAGTTCAGGAATTGGCGGCTGGGGTGTGGTAACACAGAACGCCTTTTCTGTCTGGGTGTTTGTGTAATATTCTTTATTTACACCGCCATAATTATTTGGATTCTCAAGGTAATCTTCGTAGGCGGTAATTTTATTTAATACTTCAATGTCATGTTCAGAAAGCTCACAATCGTCACTCTCAAACATCGATTGCTGTGCTGTAAACTGTTCAGCTTCTGCAAAAATATCTGTCTCCTCTCGCACAAGTTCAAGGCAGGGGAACTCACAGATCATAGCATCGAGTTTTATATATTCCTTGTTGGCTTCATACCAATCAGAAAGTTTCTTGCTCCGCATATATTCGCTTAACTTGCTTTGTGCAAGTTCCAACTGTTCGCGCATAGCAGCATATTTATCTTTCGGCAGATTCAAAAACTCAGTTGTCAGGTCACCGAGCGAAAACTTTTTACCATTAATTTCGATGTGTTTATCACCGATGCAAAAAGATATACATCCAAACAAGAGAACACCTCCTAACTTTAATTTGTCAGCAAATAGTTTTATATTATATATGACAATTATTATTTTATCATTTTTTCTTACACAATACAAGTAGAAGGGCGAAAGTCAGAGTAAAAAACTTTGACTCTCGCCCTTACTTTATTTCAAGGAGGTGTTTTCAAATGACTGAAAACAAACCGAAACTCACCGTTATAGACGGTGAAACCCTAATGGATACAAGACTGGAACCGACCAAGTTTTGTATCGACACTCTGTTGCCGCAAGGAATAACAATCCTCGGCGGCGCACCTAAAATCGGTAAATCGTGGTGGGTGCTGGATATTTGTATCCGCATCGCCAAAGGAGAAAGCGTGTGGGGTATGCCAACCACCAAAGGCACAACGCTGTATCTTTGCTTGGAGGATACGCTCAGGCGTGTGCAAGAGCGACTGTGTTTAATCACAGATGACGTTCCCTCCAACGCTTTCTTTGCAACGGCGGCGCATACGCTTGCCGAAGGTCTCTGCGATGAAATCTATGCGTTTGTGAAGGAGCATCCCGATACCGTTCTCGTTGCAATCGATACTTTTCAGATCGTGCGTAACGGCGGTGTGGATACCTCTTACGGTAACGACTACGATGAAATCCGTCAGATGAAGCAGTTGGCAGACGAGCTTAATATCTCTCTTCTGTTGGTGCATCACCTTCGTAAGCAGGGCGATAGTGATCCGCTGAACAAACTGTCAGGCACGACCGGAATCGTAGGCGCAGTCGATTCGGTCTTCGTGCTTGACAAAAGTAAACGCAGTGAAAACCTCGCCACACTCGTTTGCACGGGCAGAGATATTGAGCATCGGCAGTTTGAACTAAAGTTCTCAAACAAGGATTTTCTATGGGAAGTAAAATCCGACAGCCGTGAGCAACCCGAAAAATTGTTGCCGCCGGAGATGGAATTGCTCGTTCAGTTTATGAAAGAACAAAAATCTTTCGTAGGCGGTAACAGTGAGTTCGTGGAACTGTTCAATAGACTGACCGATAGAGAGGCAACGGTCAAAGGCTTCAAGCAAATGATGAACCGTTGGCGGTACGACCTTGAAAAACTCGGGGTGCATTACCGTGACCACCGCAGTAATGGAACACGGCTACTGGAAGTGAAATATATTTCCTCTTCTGCTGTGTGCAGTGACGAAAGTGCCGTAAGTGACGAAACAAATTCGGTGTAGAAAACATTTGTCACTTTCGTCCCTTGCGTTCCTGTGAAGCGTTTGTCCGCCCGTTTGCCGAACGGTTTGCAAGTTGGAGTAAACACCCGACCGCCTCGGTTAAAACGCAACACAGGGCAAATGTGAGCCGTGTGTGCGGAGATTTGTCGCTGAAGGTTACTCAAAAAGCGATAAAAACTACCGCATTTTATTTCTCTCCTTTAGGAGAGAACCAGCATCGCCTTTGGCTGTACGACCACCGCTAAAGCGGCGGCCGCGCCTTCGACTGCTGTTTATTGGGCAGAAGCCCAAACCCACTTCTTACCTTCTTTGAAAAGAAGGTAAGCCAAGAAACTTTAATATTTAAAAGGATGTGTTTTATATGAAAACTAAACGATTCAATTTCAGAGTCTCCGATACGCTGGATGCTCTGATCCGTAAGAAAGCCGCAGATGCCGGAATGAGCATTACCGACTATATCATACTCTGCGCCATCGATAAAAAGGTAATAAATTACGACGGTCTGCGTGAGCTTACCACACAGGTGAAAAAACTCGGCAACAATGTAAATCAGTTGCTGATACTTTCCCGTCAGGGAAGAATCAGCACCGTAAATCTTGCCGCCACCCAAGAGGAACTGAAAAAGATTTACGAACTGCTATCTGCCGAGCTTGGAAGAGGGTGATGTTATGGCAATTGTTCATTTCGTAAATTACCAAAAACCGCAAACCTATAATACAATGTCGTTTGTCTTGCAATACACAATGCGAGATGACAAAACCGTTGCCGATGACGGCAATAAGTATGTGACCGGTGTTAACTGCACACCGCAGTCTGCCTATACCGAGTTTAATAACACCAAGCGGTTATATAACAAAACGGATAAAAGACTGTTCTATCATTTCGTTCAATCCTTTTCGGTGGATGAAAATATATCACCGCAAACGGCACACGAAATAGCAGTTAGATTTGCCGAGGAAACTGAAAAATTTTCCGGCTTCGAAATCGTAGTGTCCACCCACTGCGACCGTGACCATATCCACTCGCATTTTGTTATGAACAGCGTAAACGCAGAAAGCGGTAAAAAGTTTCACATCACCGAAAGCGAGGTGGAAATGCTGATGCAAAAATCAGACGTCCTCTGCCTTGAATATGGGTTGTCGGTTTTGAAACCCAAGCCTCCTACCGAGAGAGCAAAGCCGATGAACGACCGTGAATATCGGTCTGCTGAAAAGGGCGAAAGTTGGAAGATACGGCTTGAAGCTGTTATCTCAAATGTAATGCGGACCGCCGCTTCCAAAGAGCATTTTATTATGCTGATGGAAGCAGAAGGTTACGGTGTCAAGTGGACGGACACTCGTAAGAATATCACCTACACCACACCCGAAGGCAAAGCCTGTCGGGACTGCAAATTACACCTAACAAAATTTCTAAAGGAGAGTATGGAATATGAGTTCATCTACAGAGCGGAAATCACCGCAAGATTTAATAACCGAAGCACAGCAGAAGATCACCACCGCAGAAAAGGTTCATCCTTGCGTGGCGGTGACCGAGCCGAACTGGATGGCAATGATATCTACGCAGAGATCACAGATAGATTTGCTGAAGGAGATTCGGGATACACTGCCTACGCTGACGACCGAGAAAGAGTTAAAAGTGTATATGGATCGGCAGCTGAAGGTACTGATGCAGTACACCGAGCAGACCAAAGAAGCGACCGCGCAGTTTCAGACGGCGATGGAAACGTCGGCGGCGGAACTGACCGAGAATATCAATCGGCTGATAACGGATACCGAGAAACAGGTTGGGAGAATGAGCGAGAGCTGTTCGAACAACATCTCTATGCTTCGCAGTACAGCGGAGGACAAACTGGAGAGACATACCAACAAACTGTTTTGGCTTGCTCTGATACCTTCGGCGGTACTCATAGTGTTGGAACTGATGCGGCATATCTTATCGGCGATATCGGTAATATAATTGACGAGGATGCTCCCGTGGAAGATTGCACTACCAAGTACTACCCGGCAGAGCGTAAGAAAAAACAAGGCCCCGTGATGAGCGGGATGTAAAGAGCGTGAGAAAATCTCTAATCTCACGCTCATTTTTTATAACTATTTTTAATTTTGAAAGGATTGTTTTTTATGAACGAAAAAAAGTATATCACTGCTGCTGAAAACGCACAGAAAGATAACATCCCCGAAGATTGCAGATACACCTATTTTGCAAGGACGGTTGTTGTGGACGGTGCAAAATACCCCGTAATATCCGCAATACCGATTGCTTCAAGTGAACTGCGGATTGACTGTGCTGAGGATAAAATCCTTCAGCTCATAACCGGCGAAAAAAATTAACAGTTTTGTCGCTGGACTTTGAAACCGAGTAGTGATATGGTGTTGCTGTATCCTACTCGGTTTGATTTTACAGAGCCGCACTCGGCTCGGAAAGGATACGAAATATTATGTTAAAATCAACCGAGAATACAAACAATTTAATAACTGCACTTTATTGCAGACTGTCTCAAGAGGACGAAAGGCTCGGCGAATCCCTTTCAATCGAGAATCAGAAAATCATACTTCAAAAGTACGCTGACGATCACGGCTTCCGCAACTGCAAATTTTATGTAGATGACGGATACAGTGGTACCGATTTCAAAAGACCTGCCCATGTGCAAATGATGAAGGATGTTGAAGCAGGTAAAATTGGAATCGTAATCGTAAAAGACCAATCCCGTCTCGGCAGAGATTATCTGGAAACAGGACACTTAATGGATATTAAATTTCCATCCTATGACGTAAGATTTATTGCAATCAACGATGGGTATGACAGCATCAATAGAGCGGATAATGATTTCTCCGGTATGCGTAATTACTTCAACGATTTTTATGCTGCCGATACGAGCAGAAAAATCCGTGCGGTGCAGAGAGCAAAAGGTCAACGTGGTGAGCGTATAAGCACAGCAACACCATACGGCTATATGCGTAACCCCGAAAACAAAAAGGAATTAATTCCCGACCCACAGACTGCGCCTATTGTAAAACGCATATTCGATATGTATGCATCTGGACTCGGTGTCGTTAAAATCTGCGACATACTGTGTGAGGAAAAGATACTCTCCCCAAGCGTATATATCTTCCAAACCACAGGAAAGCGTATCGGCAACCCCGACCTTAACCGTCCGTATCATTGGGCGCAGACCACAGTTCGCAAAATGCTTGAAAATCAGGAATATGTGGGCGACACCGTAAACTTTAAAACTTATTCCAAGTCGAATAAGTTAAAGAAACGGCTTAAAAATGACCCCGACAAAATTCTCATATTCAAGAACACGCACGAAGGCATTGTTGAGCGAGAGGTGTTCGAGAGAGTGCAAAAGCACTTTGCCGGACGAAAGCGTCCCGATAAGCAAGGCGAGGTGGATAAGTACGCAGGTATCCTATACTGTGGCGATTGCCACAAGCGGTTATACCTTGCAAGAGCAAAAACACTTGCACCCGAAAAGAATGCGTTTCAATGCGGCGGATACCGTAGGCGCACCACCGATTGCACGGCACACAATATTCGTGAAATAGTGTTAGACCAAATTGTGCTTGACGATTTGAAAAGGATGACCGCCTTCGCAAGAGAAGAACCCGATAAGTTCTATGAGGCAGCCATGCAAAAAGCGAAAAGCGAAGCCGAAAAGTTTTATGCCCTTGCTAAAAAACAAAAGGATAAAATCGAAGACCGTATCAAAAAGATAGACAATATTATCCGTTGTCTGTATGAGGATCGTGTGGTCGGCAGAATAACCGTAGAGCGTTATGATGAAATGGCTTGTGGATACGAACAGGAACAAGCCGAACTGAAGCTCGAACTCGAAAGTCTGAACAAAGGGATTGCAGAGTTAGATGCACACGAACAGTCGGTACGAGAGTTTATGGCAAAGGCAAAGCAGTATGTGGAGATGCCGAAACTGACACCCGAATTGCTTCGAGCCTTCATCCGTAGGATTGAGGTATTTGAGAAAGAGGTCAAATACTCTCACACTTGCGGAAATCCCGTAGTAATATACTACAAATTCCAAATGAAGAAACTCGAAACACTCACCGTAATGTTCGGCACTTATGACGAAGATGCAGAGGAAGATATCTCTGCATAAAAGTAATAACCGGAAGGCAAAATTGCCTTCCGGTTACATACCACCCTAAAAACTTCGCTAAGAACACATAGCAAACGGTTCCGGGAATTTTTTATTATTCAAAAATCGGCTGTACAAACAATGCGCGATAACCGGCAATATTGCATGTATCGCCCTCCAGCATAGTAATCGTGCCGTCAACAGGATTATAAAGACGATACTTTGTAATTCCTTCATACTGAAGCTTAACCGATGCCTGCTGATCGCTGGCGTTGGCTAAGAAGTAGAATTCCGCGCCGTCTTTTTCATAGGGTGAAACATAAATCGTTTGAGTGGAATCTACCGTTAAAGGAACGGTTGTCGTAACACGGTCCGGCAATGTTTCGGGACGGACGCATAAGTACTCGCTCATCTTTTGCGCAAGCTGTTCTACTTCCGCCTGCTCGCTTTCATTGGTCGCAATCTGCGGAACGGAATACATGAAAATAATATTCGCTCCGTTTTCGGCAAGCTGATCAAACACACGCATGGTAGCGGCATCAATGATTTCCGCTCTGGGTACAATAATGGTTTTAAAAGTAAAATTATTTACCGCAAGAGCGCCTCCCTCTACCTTTCCCTGTGCTATGGCATTATCATCCAGGAAAACGTAGTCAAGGCCGTTTTCACGCAGAGCAAGCACGATCTCATCTACCGTTTTATCGGTAATCTTAACCATTTCATCAATAGAATATACGCTTTGATCGCTGGGCGGAATATAATTTGCCGCTACAGTATCAATACCGTAATAAATGGCAATTTGATTTTTATTTTGCGCTTTGGTAACGATAGAACCCAAACGCCCCACATATTCATTAAAGGCTATCCCAGTTTCCTGTTCGCTGTTAGCCTGTGTATAATAAGTGGCTACCTGATTTCCGCCGTCAAAATAGGTAAAGGTCATCGTGCCTAAAGCATAATCCAAATGATTTTCTGCGAACTCATCCGGATTATTTACTGGACAGATTTCCACAAAAACACGTTCTTTGTTATACAGCCAAGCCACGCTGGAGGCATATTTTGCGCCCGTACTGATACCGCTTATATATGCCGCCGGCCTGGGATTCAAAATATCAAATCCCGGATACCCCACCTGTTCGGCACAAAGCATAAAGTTTCCGTATATGGGCACGTGATACATTAATTGTTCCTCCAGCAGCATATGACCGGAAAATTTCACGCCGTTTTCTTCACACCATTTGGAGATCTGCCCGAAGAAATTCTCACTCAAAAGCGTCCCGATATAATCATAAAAATTACAGCGTACCCTTTTTGCTTCCGCGGAAGAACCGGAAAACAACATCGGCAATTTTTCCTGTAAATCATATCCGTATTTTTGAGCAAAATCTTCAAACATACCATTATTATAGGGAACCGCAGGATAGATTTCCGTACTGTTCCACATATTTTTAGTTGCCTGCAGTTGAGGTTCGTCATCAAAGAAAGCTTCAATGACATCACTGAAATCAGTAATGGTATCTTTATACGTTTCAAAAGTAACGTTGATATATTCTTTGACCGCATCCGCATTCAAAATATTCGGATAAGTCGTGCTGTAACCGGTAAGATTCGTGGAATAATCCACAATACAATAGATATACGCCGTCCAATTTCCGGCTGTTCCGCTGAAAGTAAGGTGTGTCCCCGTATTCGATACAGCAAGATCATTCCATGTAGTTCCGTCTTCGGAAATAACAGCCTTTTCAATACGAATGAAATTTTCAGGAAGCGCGATCGATTTGGTGCCGATACCATTTCCGGTTGCAGGAACCTGCACCATAATAATAGCCCGATAATCCGGATTGGCACTTACCACTAAATCTCCGGCACTGCCGCTGGGATAACCTTTTTCATCATACAGCCAAGTACGCAGTCCTTTTTCCCGGGCTGTTTGAATAAAATGATTCAGCCGTGCTAAAAGACTTTCCGATTGCAAATATTGTTCTGTCCAGTCATCATTGGTTATCACGCCGCCGAACCCGTAATCAATAAGTTTTTGCACTTTATCCTCATAGGTGGATCCCGGAAGCTTTGCAAACTCATGTGCGATACGAAGCGCGCGGTATTCCTTAGAAGGATTTAAAAATTCCTCTTCCGAAATCAGCGGATCACTGTTTTTTTGCACAGGTGCTTCACCTTCTATTTCCGAATCGCCGCCGGCGCCGGGATTTTGACTTCCGCCGGAATTTGAAGTCATCAGCAAAACAGCGGAAATTAATAATACTACCGCTAAAACGCCGCCCATGCAAGCAAGGATAATCTTATTTGTCCCCTTCATTTTTCTTTCCTTTCTTCCATGAAATAAACAATGCCACCGCGCCGGCAACCAAAACAACCGCGATTACGATAAATACAATGCCTAAAATTTGTGTGGTATTATTCTGAGAAGTGCTATTATCCACCGTTGTATCCGCGCTGGGCGCAGGAGATTTTGTGATTGTATTGTTTGGAGATGCTGTCGCCGGCTTCTCTGTCGGTTCCGGGGTCGGCTCCGGCGTGGGCTCCGGCGTAGGCGCGACATACGCCTCTCCGCTGTAGCCTACCTTTGTCAAGCTGCAGGAATCAACCAAAAGATTCGCAAAAAAGTCTGTTTCCGTTTCATCGGTAATAAAATAAAATTCCGCTTCCGTCAATTCATCGGTCCATTCAACGGATAATTCACCGGAAACATGCGTCCACTCGGTATCAGAAAGTTTAAAGAAATCCGTAGTTGCCCACTTTTTATCATCCGTCGATTCCCCTTTATATGCGCCGATAACGCCTTGAATCTGTACTTCGGTATCCCATTCGCTTTCTAATTTTACATAAGCGTCAAATTTATACGTGCCGGGACCGTAAAAATTCATTTGATCGGTAATATATTGACGTACTACGTTAGTACTATGTGTCCGTTCGGTAATAATCAAGCAGATTTCTCCGTCATGGGCGCCTTCAGAATAGAAGTCCACAACCCCGCCATTATACGGAAGCCACACTTCATAATTTTCGTCTTCAACGGTTCCGTCGGTTAAAATTTCATACTCCTCCGCAGCAAACACAGTCATTCCCGCCAGGGAAACGATTGCCGCGAAAAGCATGATGGCTGCCAAAATGCCGCTAAAAGCTTTTTTCATAATTTTTCTCCTTTTATTTTTCAAATATTATCACTCCGCGTTCTGCACGGAGAGTGAAGCAAGTATGAAGATCAGACCATTGATTGGTTTCCGGATCATACAGCGTTCCGCTTCCCTGTACGGTGACAGTGCAATCTTCTTCCGCTGTATTAATACAATAATAAAATCTTTTTCCGTTTAATTGATAGGGTGAAATCAATACATTTTCCGCCTGAATATCAATAGCCATAGGATATTCGATTTTTTCCGGAAGGTCATCGATTTGGTTCATGGAAACCTGCCGGTAGGGCAAGCCGCTGATAATTTTCCGCAGTTGTTCATCACTGCCGCCTATCTCGTATAAAGGAAGCGTTCCAACAAAAATCAAATTTCCGCCGGAGGCGGCAAAAGACTGTAACGCTCGGGCAACATCAAGAGACATAAATTCCGTAAAAGGAACAATCAAGGTCCGAGCAGTAACAATTCCACAGGAAAGTCCGTTTTCCATTTTTGCCTGCAGAAGATGATCTTCATCAATAATATGGTAATCCATTTTTGCTCGGTACAGCGTGCAAGAAAGCGTCTCCATATCTTGTTCCATTTTGTCTGTTTCTGCATAAAGATCAACTTCCGGCGCATGCGTCAGCGTCGGTGAAGCAAACCAGCTTTGCATCTGCGCAATGGGATAATATACAGCAACCGGCGTATCCGGTCGGCTGTTGCGCAAAAGTGTAAGCAACCGGCCTACATAGAGATTCAGCGTATTATGCTGCTGTTCATCGGTAATAAAATGATATCCGTAAGCGTTATAATGCGTAATTCCCGAAAACAGCATATAGGTAGAAAGCCCCATAAATTCTTTATACGGATTCTTTTTGACCTTTTCCGGCTGATTGACAGGACAAACCTCAAGCATCGTTAGATTGTAACCGTTTAATCTGGAAAGCGACGAAGGATATTTTCCGGCAAAAACCCAAGAGGTAGCAAACGCGTTGCCGCGCTCCCAGAATTTTTGCGCATCGGCACATAAAACATCGCAGCCGGGAATTTCCTGTCCGCCAACCACGCGCATATAATCGGCATAATACCCCACATGATATTTTAAGCCTTCTTCCAAAAGAAAATGACCCGAAGATAATGTATGATGATCACGGCACCATGCACCGTAAACATCAATATAATTTTCCCTCGCCATAAGAGAAATTGTTTCATAATAGCGGATTCTTGTACGGCGCGCTTCATAGGAGATACCGGTAAACAGATACAATAGTTTTTCTTCCAAACGCTCGTTCCATTGATGAAAATAACGCTCAAAAAGCTCCTTTGCATAAGGCGCCGGAACACACGTGAAGTCCACTTTGCCGCGGGCAAAGGTAAGGACGGAATGTGTCAGCGTAGGTTCATCCGTAAAAAGGGCGTCAAACAGCCCCATGTCCATTGCACGGGCAACAGGTTCCAGACCGTTTGCGATATAGCTTTCGACCGCAGCTTTATCCAAATGATTTAAATGCCCTTTTGCTTGGCCTAACGGCTGCTGCGCTTCTTCTAAATGAAGTGCGACATAAAAGGCAATCAGCACACCATCATTATTAGGGGTAAACGAAAAGGTATCCTCAACAGGGACAGTCTGAATAAGCTCTAAATCTTTAGAATAAAAACCGGCAAACAGCCATCCCCCATTATTTTCCTCCCGGCTTAAACAAACCGATTCGGTTGCCTTGCAGCAACGTAAAATAAAATCAATGCTTTGGGCAAAATATTCCGGATGATCTTTCACGGCATAGCCATTTGCTAAACCGCTGGGATAATAATAATCATCATACATCCACACACGCAGCCCTTTTTTCTTGGCATACTGCACAGCGTCACGTAATTTATCGGTATTTTTCTTTTCAAACACCCAATTTTTATCCAGCCAAGTTGTATTGGTAACAATTCCCCCCGCGCCAGAGGCAAGCGCGCCATCAATTTTCGCGGCATAATCCGTTGCCGGATCACAAAGTTCATGATAAATAGGAAAAATACGATATTTTTTCGGCGGATCGGTTAAAAGCTGCCGTAAAGTTTGCCCATCATGGATCGAATCAAAAAATTTATCAAAAAGAGCATTCATAGAGTTTCCTCCATTAAAACAACGAAAACCGGGCAACAAACTTCTTTTCATATGCCGGCCAATCTATAAGTCTTTATTTTTCATGATAAATGGATTATATCATTTATATATCAATAAGCAAATGCAGAAAAATACTCTTTTAATGGACAAAAACACAATGTGTCGTTATAATAATAAACGGTGAGAAATATGAGAGATATCGTCTATATAGGAATGCAGGGAGAATGGATAAAAGAATGCGCGGAGCACAGCCATTCGTTTTGGGAGATCACTTACTATACCGAGGGAAACGGCACCAATTATGCATGGGGAAGAAAATATCCGTTTCATCCCGGTTCCATAATTTGTCATCCTCCCGGTATGCTGCACAGGGATCATTCGGAAGAAGGATATAAAAATATTTATTTTACGGTAAAGGATTTTGACTTTAATTATTCCTTTCCCATTCATTTTAACGATACGCCGCATAAAGATTTTTTATATATGCTTCGCCTGCTTTACCATGAATTTTATTTCAGCAATGACCCTGCTCTGCTCAACGCTATTTTAGGGGTGCTGAATGTCTATCTTGCCAAACAAATCGGCGCGGGAAGCCGAAATGAATATGTTGAAAAAATCCGGCAGGATATTACAGAAAACTTTTCAAACAGCAAATATGAAGTTCTAAAAAAAATAAAAAGTCTTCCCTTCTCCGCAAACCAGTTCAGAAAACTTTTTGACGCTGAAGTGGGAATGCCGCCCAAAATATATCTGCAAATGATCCGCATGGCTCATGCAAAAAATTTATTGGCAAACAGTTCAAAAAATGTTGCGGAAGTCGGACAGCTTTGCGGATACAATGATGCGTATTATTTTTCGCGTGTTTTCAGAAAATATTGCGGAATGAGTCCTCAACAATGGAGAACTAAAATAAAAACAGACGACAAATATACACACGAACAATAAAGAAAACGATTCGGAGGAAAAAATGATGGGATTTAAGATAACCCAATGCTGATTGAAGGAAAGATTTAAATGAAACCGCGATCAACGAATACTTTATCCAGCATTTTCACGAAGATTTTCTGCTGTCAGTGGAAGATGAAGAATTGATAAAAATTCATTTTATACAAACGAACCCCGGTTGGTTTTGGAATATTGCGCGACCTTAGGTGAAATCTATGATATCGTAATGGAAGATATGGAGCGGCAATCACGCGGTCTGCATGGATAAAAAGCAAAAACCTTTCTTCTGTGCAAAAATCACACGTTGTATTGAAAATCAACCGCTACATTTTTCCGTTATCCGGTCTGTCAAAAAAGCCGGCCAGTCTAAAATGCTTTTGTTCAAGAATTAAAGATTTTCACAGCGTGCTTCACCCTTATGTATGCATGTGAAACAAGTCACGAATTATACAAAAAACCGCATTTTTCACCGCTGTTATTATCAATAAAAGAAATAAAATACGGCATTGCCGCCGCAGTCTGTTAAAAAACAATGAATAGCAATACGTACAAAAGCAAAATTTTTATGCATCGAAAATCCCCCGGCGAGGGTTCTCCACCGTAAAACGTTCGGGAAGGACGTTTTACGCCCCTCCTGCGCTTTTTGGGGTAAGATTTCGCCCTCTTCAGCGGGCGAACCGGGATTTTGCCGCCTCCTTTTGAAAATGGTGAACGAAAATTTATTAGAGAGTGTCGACAAACTCAACATTCTCTTGGTCGGGGATTCCGCTTACTCAAACACTTTTGATTTTCGGACTGCACTCTATCCTCTCCAATATCATGCCTGTGCCCTTTAAAAACCACTTATCAAGCGATTTTTCGCTTATAAGGAGTTTTCTGCGACGTACCTGTCGCCGGAAGAACAAAATGCGGCGGAACGCCGCAAAAAAATTAAATTTCAGTTTTGTTTACAATCCGAACTTTATTATACTACTTCTTTGACACTTTGAGGTGGCGTTGCCACCTCAAAAAATTAAATTTTAAATTCATTGACATCTACGCAACGGCTATATCATTCCGTTGCTTTTTTTATCTTGCCATACAAAACAATATCGCAAATACCGCTTTGATTCTTTGCCCCCATTTTGCGCGTTCCTTCATACTGAAGGCCGCATTTCATCATCACCTTGCCTGATGCCGGATTTTTTGCGTCATGGCTCGCCTGCACCCGATTCACCCCGACTTCATCAAAAAAGAAATTCAATACCGCGGTATAAACTTCCGTCATAATCCCTTTTCCCCAATACCTGTGGCTCAGACAGTATCCCGTTTCAACCGCTTCTATTTCTTCCAACACCTGCACTGCGGCAACCGAACCGATGGCTTCCTGCGTGTTCTTATCCACAATACACCACTGATAAAAATCCAAGTCATTATAAAGGCTGATCCAATGCCGAATAACCTGTTCTGTTTCCTGTACATTTTTATGCGACGGCCAGGTAAGATATCGTGTAACTTCCTGATCTCCCGCCCAGTTTTGGTACATTGCCTGTGCATCGCTAAGTACAAAAGGGCGCAAAATACAGCGCTGCGTATTCAATACAACCGTTCCTAAATGCTTCATGTTTTCTTTTCCGTTTTGATACCAAAGACCTCCGCGGCATTCCGGTATAAAACTTGCTCCTCCTCTTTTTTATTCAAGCCCAATGCAAAAAAGACCTCCAGTTCCTTTTCCGCTTTCCACATGGGAAAATCCGTACCGAACATCACTCGCTGCACGCCATATTCTTGAATTATCTCCGCGGCTCGTTTAGCTCCCAGCCATTTAAAAGAAGAAGACGTATCAAAAAACATATTTTCACAATCTTTCAGCCGCATGACAGCTTCCTCCCATACGGACCAACCGCCTAAATGCGCGCCGATAAATACCGTATTGGGATTTGCCATGACCGCACGCCGGGTGCGCATGGGGTTTGAAAAGTCAAACCGCTGATCACCCGTATGCAGATATACCGGAAGTTTCCCCGCGCAGCAGGCAAACAGCTCCATATATTTTTCATCATCTACCGGTGTTTTTTGAAAGTCCGGATGCACCTTCACACCGTGAAGACCCAAAGCAAGAATTTCCCGCACCACTGCGGGAATATCCTCACACATGGGATGAATGGTTCCCAACCCGGTAAAAATACCGTTTGCCGCCTGTACCGCGGAAGCAATAAAGCGATTGATAGAACTTACCTGTCCCGGCGTTGTGGCAACCGAAAAAACAACAAAATGCTCAATGCCAACCTTTTTTCCCTGTTCCACCATGGTGGCCGTTTTCCCATCAAGCCGAACGGGAAGCTCATAAAATTCACTAATGCCTTTTGTGGCATGTTCCACGATTTTATCCGGATAAATATGGCAATGTGAATCAATAATCATATTCTTTACGCCGTAACGATTTTGGACGCCTTATCCAGTCCAAGTTTCTTTATGGCATCCTCCCTCATTTTATATTTTAAAATCTTTCCCGCGACATTCATAGGGAACTCGGAAACAAAATCAATATACCTGGGCACTTTATGTCGTGCCATATTGGCCCGAATATAATCCTTCATTTCCTCTTCGGTCATGCTTTCTCCCTCTTTCAGCACAATACAGGCCATAATTTCTTCCCCGTACTGTTCATCGGGAACGCCGATAACTTGAACATCTTTTACTTTGGGATGCGTATAAATAAATTCCTCAATTTCTTTAGGATAAATGTTTTCACCGCCACGGATAATCATATCCTTTAAGCGTCCGGTAATCCGGAAATTTCCTTCGGGTGTACGGCAGGCAAGATCTCCCGTATGCAGCCAGCCCTGCGCGTCAATCGCGCTTTGCGTGGCTTTGGGCATCTTATAATATCCCTTCATAATATTATATCCCCGGGCAACAAACTCTCCCGTTACATTATCCGGCAATTCTTCCCCTGTTTCAGGATCCACAATTTTACACTCGATTTCCGGCAGCGGACGGCCCACTGTACCAACACGTACCTCTACAGGATCATCAGTAGAGCTCATCGTACAACCCGGTGAAGATTCTGTTTGTCCGAACACAATAGTAATCTCCGTCATATGCATCTTTTCCACCACATCATTCATAACGGAAATCGGGCAAGGGGATCCGGCCATAATGCCGGTGCGCATATAGGAAAAATCTGTTTTGGCAAAATCTTCATGTTCCAGCATAGCAATGAACATGGTAGGCACCCCGTGGAAACAGGTAATATGCTCCATATTAATACAGGCCAGCGCAGGTTTGGGTGAAAAATACGGCAGCGGCAGCAGCGTCGTCGCATGCGTCATGGCCGCGGTCATTGCCAAAACCATACCAAAACAATGGAACATCGGTACCTGAATCATCATACGGTCCGCCGTGGAAAGATCCATTCTGTCACCAATACACTTTCCGTTATTTACGATATTATAATGCGTCAACATAACGCCCTTAGGAAAGCCGGTAGTGCCTGAGGTATACTGCATATTGCATACATCATCCGGACTAACTGCCGCAGCCATACGGCGTACCGCGTCTTCCGGTACCTGTGCGGCTTTCTGCAGCGCTTCCTCCCAAGTAAGACATCCTTTTTGCTTAAATCCTATGGTAATAACATTACGCAAAAAAGGAAGCTTATGACTGTGCAGAGCGGTCCCCGGAGCAGTCTGCTCCAACTCAGGACAAAGAGACGCGATAATTTCGGAATAATTAGAGTCCCGATATCCCTTTACCATGATCAATGTATGCGTATCGCTCTGCCGCAGAAGATATTCCGCTTCATGAATCTTATAGGCCGTATTCATCGAAACCAACACCGCACCGATCTTGGTGACAGCCCAAAAGGCGATATACCACTGCGGTACATTGGTAGCCCATACCGCAACATGATGGCCTGCTTTCACACCAAGCGCAATCAACGTACGAGCAAATTCATCCACATCATCCCGAAACTGTGCATACGTACGGGTATAATCCAGTGTTGTATACTTAAAGGCATACTGATCGGGGAATTCCTCTACCATAGCGTCCAGCACCTGAGAAAAGGTTTTATCGATCAACGCATCCTTTTTCCATATAAAATTGCCGGTACCGGCACAATTGGAATATAAGGTCTTTTTTCTCTTAGAAGGAGCGGTAAACCGATTCATATATACGGAAAAATGGGAAAAGATAACTTCCATATCCGTAAGTTCCGGCATCCACTGCGGATCCCACTCCAATGAAAGAAAGCCGTCATAATTAATAGAAGCAAGGCCGTTCATCATGTCTTCAATCGGTAAGTCTCCTTCGCCGATCAAGCAGTAGGCCCCTCCGGAGGAATCCTTTACGTGGACATGCCGAATATAAGCCCCTAGATTCTGCACGACCGTTTCGGCGTCCTCCCCCTGCTGAAAATACGGATAATACATATCCCACAGCGCCCCTAAAAAATCAGAAGCAAAATGATTGAGCACATCTCTGAGTTTTTGAGTCTGCGCAAACATTCCCACGGTTTCTATCAATAAAATAACGCCGTTTTCCTCTGCCTTTTTTACGCTTGCGGCAATATTTTCGCAAACCTGCTGCACTTGAGCCTCTCCCCGCGCGCAAACACGTACATACGGAATATTCATATCCGCGGCAAGCTCAATACAAAAATCAAGATCCTGGCGAATCGTCTCGGCATCTGCGGTAATATCACAGGAGGAATCGATACAAGGAATCGAAAGACCGTTTTCTTTTAATAAGCGTTTTGTGGCAAACCGATTTTCCTTATGAAACGCGCCGGTTTTATCTTCGGATTGTTCTTTTATATTGTTCAGTTCTATGCCTGAAAAATCATATTCCTTTGCCGCAGAAATGAATTCTTCAAAAGAAAAGTTCTGCCATCCCTTAGTAGAAAAAGAAAGTTTCATATATTAACCCTCCTGATAAACAATTTTATTTAGTGCATTAATATAAGCGCGAATACTGGCGCCGATGATATCGGTTGAAAGACCCTTGCCGGAATAAGATTTTCCGTTGCAGCGCAGCTTAACAAGTGCCGAGCCCATTGCCTCACGCCCCTCGGTAACAGCCTGAATCTGAAAATCATCCAGTTCAAAATGCCGGCCGACAATCTGCTCAATCGTTAAAAATGCCGCATCGATCGGCCCGTCGCCGATACAAACGGCCTGCTTTTCCTCGCCGTCTTTTTCCAGTTTGATATCTGCAGTAGCGGTAATAATATTGCCGCTGTTGATAACATAACTTACAAGTGTGTATGTCGGCGCCGTCTGCAAGGCCGCGGACGCCACAATCGCATCCAGTTCTTTTGCCCCTACCGTCCCCTTTTTGGATACAATACGGTTAAATTCATCAAAGACCTTAAAGAGATCCTCTTCGTTTAAATCATATCCCAGTTTTTCCACAGCAGCGCTGACAGTAGACATTTCATCACCGGCCTTTAAGGCAACAAGAATCTCTTCCGTCGTACCCGCCGCGTTCAAAACAGAATTTTTAGTGTGCTTCTCGCTGCAGATCCAGCGAATTTGATCACTGATGCGCTTAAATTCCGTTACTTTGATATCAGCCTCAATCTTCAATGTGCTTCCGCAAGTACGCACAATATTCACAAGGCTTTCGATAGAAGGCACCGTATTGGTTTCCTTTGCCGAAGCCCGTAAAACCGTTGCTCCGGCCGCTACGCTCCCGATTGCCGACGCAGCCGCGACCTGAAGAAAATTGGAACAGCTCACCCCCAGTTCGGCTGTGCCCGCGGCCTGGCCTACCTCCGCTGTAAACTGCTTGAAAGAATCCGGCATCATTTCTCCAGCGTCGTCACAGAGCATAACCCTGCAGGCGCCGGCCGCAACAGCTGTTGTAACCGCCTTTTTTATAAACTCAGGATCCGCGCGCGTAGCGTCAAGAGCCATAAATTCCACCTGCTCTGTTTTTGTTTTCGCATAGGCAACCAAATCCTTAACCGTTTCCAGCATAGCGGCGGGCTTTTTGCGAAGAGTATACTCCATTCCCACAACAGACATCGGCAACGCAATTTGAAGCGTAGGATTTTTTGCCCCTTTTACCGCATCAAACGCAATATCAATTTCCTCGGGCGTGTATCCTGCCTCGATAACAACCGTACTGTTTTTCACCACGGAAAGAATGGATTTTATAAGTAGTGTATCTACTCGAATATTCTGTATTTTCGGTATCTCTATCGCATCTACATGCAGCCGATCCAGCAGTTTAGCAATTTCTATCTTTTCTTTAAACGTTAGGGACGCGGCTTCCTTAAGAGTAATGTCTGCAATCTTAATTTTTTTCATGTTCAACACTCCTTTAATAAAAATAAAATCCCTGATGTCCAAAAAAGGACATCAGGGACGAAAATACTTTTTCGCGGTACCACCCTGTTTGTTGCAAAAGGCAACCACTCATACCAGGCTCATAAAAAGTAAGCCCTGCCATGTTAACGGAGGCAACCGTAATCCCTTATCCAACAAAACTTGCCTTTGGGGGATTCTGCTCAGGAATGAGACTGCCATAACCTTCGCGTACCGGCTCACAGCGCCCGCCGGCTCTCTGAAACTGCTATAGGAAAGGCATAATTCCTTCAAAGCATTTACTGATTTATAACGTGATTCTATCACAAAAGCAAAGACCTGTCAAATGATTTTTTTAAAATATTTTTTCGTATTTTTTTAAAAATTCTTCTGCATTCTTGATTTGCTTTTCTACTGAAGCCAGCCCTGTTCCTCCCGCGGAAATACGCTTCTGTGTACAAGTTTCAAGAGATATTTCAGCATACACATCCTCGGCAAACGCATCGGAGAAGTTACGCAATTCATCTATCGAAAGTTCCTCCAACACCTTTTGCCTTTCAATGCAATACGCTACCATCTGCCCCACAATTTTATAGGCAGTACGGAACGGAATTCCTTTTTTTACTAAGTAATCCGCCGCATCCGTAGCATTAATAAATCCCTTTTTCGCGGCGGTCAGCATATTTTCACGGCAGACATGCATAGTGGAGATCATCGGCGCAAACACCTCAAGACAAGCTTTAACCGTATCCAAGCTGTCAAATATCGCTTCCTTATCCTCTTGCATATCTTTATTATAGGCAAGGGGCAACCCCTTAAGCGTAGTAAGCAGCGCCATCAGATTCCCGTATACCCGCCCGGTTTTACCGCGTACCAATTCGGCCATATCAGGATTCTTTTTCTGCGGCATAATACTGGATCCTGTAGTAAAAGAATCGTCCAGCTCAATAAATTTAAATTCCCAGCTTGACCATAGAATAATCTCTTCGGAAAAACGGGAAAGATGCATCATCACTACAGCAAGCGCGCTCATCAATTCAATACAAAAATCTCTGTCGGAAACGCCGTCCAAGCTGTTTAACGTAATGCCGTCAAAGCCAAGGGCGGAAGCGACCATTTCTCTGTCGGTATTATAGGTGGTACCTGCCAGGGCGCAGCAGCCTAACGGTGAAAAATTCATACGCGCCGCGGCATCCTCAATACGCCCGATATCACGCATCAGCATCATAGCATAAGCCATCATATGATGACCGAAAGTAATGGGCTGCGCCCGCTGTAAATGAGTATATCCCGGCATAATCGCGGTTTTATGCAATTTAGCCTGTTTAACAATCGCACGAATCAGTTCCGTAATATCCCGTATAACCGTCCTGGACTCATCTCTTAAATACATGCGTATATCCAAGGCCACCTGATCGTTACGGCTGCGTGCCGTATGCAATTTTTTCCCCGCATCGCCGATACGCGCGGTAAGTTCCTGCTCCACGAACATATGAATATCTTCGCAGGAAACATCCGCCTCCAGCTTTTTTTGTTCCATATCTTCCAAAATACCGGCAAGCCCGTCAATGATTTTCTGGGCATCAGCCGCGTCAATAATCCCTTTGGCCCCCAGCATAGCCGCATGCGCCATCGATCCCTTGATATCCTGCCGGAACATTCTGCGGTCTACGGCAATAGATGAATTAAAATCATCCGCTTGCTGATCCAGCGGCTTTGAAAAACGACCGGCCCACATTTTATCCATAGAGAAACTCCTTTATTTGTTGTTTTTGGCGTTAATCTGCGCTTGTACCTTAATCGGAAGTCCGAACAAATTAATAAAGCCCGCGGCATCTGCCTGATTGTATACATGATCTTCCCCGAAAGTAGCAATTTCCTCAGAATACAGAGAATAATCGCTCCACGCACCAGCTTTTATCATATTTCCCTTATACAACTTGATCCGTACTTTTCCGGTAACATTTTCCTGTGTCTTATCAACAAATGCCGAAAGCGCTTCGCGCAGCGGCGTAAACCACTGGCCGTTATAAACCAATTCCGCAAAAGTAATGGCCAATTCCTGTTTTTTATGCATGGTCATTTTATCTAAGCACAGTGTTTCCAGATACTGATGCGCAAAATATAAAATAGCTCCGCCCGGTGTCTCATACACACCGCGGCACTTCATGCCCACCAAGCGGTTTTCTACAATATCCAAAAGACCGATACCGTTTTGACCGCCCAGTTTATTTAACGCAAGAATAATTTCTTTTGCGCTCATAGCCTTACCGTCAATGGCCGTAGGAATTCCTTTCACAAAATCCAACGTAACATAAGTAGGCTGATCCGGCGCCTGCATCGGAGAAACGCCCATTTCCAAAAAGCCTTCTTTCTCATACATCGGCTCATTCCCGGCGTCTTCAAGATCAAGCCCTTCATGAGAAAGATGCCACAAGTTTTTATCTTTGGAATAATTGGTTTCCCTGTTGATTTTTAACGGAACATGATGAGCCTCGGCATAGGCGATTTCCTCCTCACGGCTTTTAATCTCCCATTCCCTCCAGGGCGCAATAATGGGCATATCCGGAGCAAACGCTTTAATAGCAAGTTCAAACCGCACCTGATCGTTTCCCTTTCCGGTACAGCCGTGACAAATGGCATCAGCCCCCTCGGCTTTGGCAATTTCTACAATCCGCTTTGCAATCACCGGACGCGCAAAGCTGGTACCGAGCATATATTCTTCATACAGCGCACCGGCCTTTACCGTAGGAATGATATAGTCATTGACAAATTCCTCCGTAAGATCCTCCACATAAAGCTTGGAAGCGCCTGTTTTTAACGCTTTCTCCTCCAAGCCGTCCAATTCATCCGCTTGTCCCACGTTACCGGAAACCGCGATAACCTCACAATTATTATAATTTTCCTTTAGCCATGGAATAATAATGGAGGTATCCAATCCCCCGGAATATGCAAGCACTACTTTTTTGATTTTACTCTTATCCATTTTTCTTCCTCCTGATTCATTTTGATAGTCTTTATTATACAGATATAAAAAATATATGTCAACTTCTTTTTGCATATTTATAAGTGTTTTTGTGATTTTATCGTTTTATAATTTATTTTTATGCATTTATGACCGTATAT
>ULSF01029626.1_pt1 | contig 28452 bp, 24 predicted proteins | sample 1956121 | NCBI WGS metagenome assembly ULSF01 (sample SAMEA4835701, study PRJEB28245) | human gut metagenome | biome: gut microbiome; material: fecal sample | place: Denmark | collected 2008
GCGTCGCCCTCCGGAGGGCATAGCGGCAAGCCGGGCAAAAGATCGCCGTCTTTATCCAAAAGCCAGGCACCCTCCTTAGTAAGCGTTCCCCCGCAAGCTCCGGCCGGCTGAATCTCCGGCAGAAGATGAGAAAGATCGTGTAAAAAACCAAAACGCGCGGCTTCTTCTGAAAATTTTTGCAGCATCTTTGGGTGATAGGTTATTCCCTGAATCGGAAACATTCCTGCAGCCTCACCTGCGCCTACGACACGGTTTCCTGTGAGCAAAAAGTGTACATACCCCGCAAGCGTCGTAATATGGGCGACCTTTTTTACATGAGGTTCCCGATTGATGATGGCCTGATATAAATGAGCAATGCTCCACCGCTGAGGAATCGGAAATGAAAACAGTTCCGTCAATTTTTCAGCCGCTTCTCCGGTAACCGTATTGCGCCAGGTGCGAAAGGGCACCAGAAGCCGGTTCTGTTCATCAAAAGCCAGATAACCGTGCATCATGCCCGAAATGCCCATAGCCCCCACGGTAGTAAGCGTTATACCGTATTTTTGACGAACCTCTTGTTTCAGCTGTCCATAGCATGCCTGAAGACCTTGATGCACTTCTTCTAAAGAATATGTCCAATAGCCGTTTTCCAAATGATTTTCCCATGCATACGCGCCGGACGCTATCGGCGCGAAGGTATCATCAATCAATACCGCTTTGATTCGTGTAGAACCCAGTTCAATTCCTAAAAAAGTTTTTCCTCCGCTTATTGTTTCCTGTACCGTCATTTTTTTTTCCTCCGGAAACGCCTTATAACCCGCTGAAAATACGCATAGCCCGTTTTACATCCTCGCGCATCGCCTTTTCAGCCTCCAGTAACGCATCATGCAACTGCGCGTATTTCTTGTTTGAAATGGCTGCGCCGCCTGCGGCAGCCATATAAGTATAATAATTGATTTTACGAATTCCGCAGTGAATCGCTTTTCGGTAGTCTTGCTCACTGACGCCGCTGCCGCCGTGCATTACCAAAGGAATTCCCACCTGCGCGCGGATTTGGGTGAGCCGGTCAAAATCAAGCCGCGGAGCTTTTTTATAGAACCCATGCGCCGTACCGAAAGCGCAGGCAAGCGCGTCAATACCGGTGGCCTGCACAAAGTTTTTTGCCGCTGTCGGATCGGTATAAATAGAAGAATCCTCATTGCTTCCACCCTCACGCGTGCCCATAGAGCCGATTTCCCCCTCTACGGAAGCTCCGGTCTTTTCAGCCATATTTACGGCTTCCTTGGTATTTTGTGTGTTTTCTTTTTCCGGAAGCTGAGAACCGTCATACATAACGGAAGTAAATCCCAAGGCCAGTCCCCGTTTTATGTAATCTAAATCCGTACCGTGGTCTAAGTGTACACAAACCGGAACAGAAGCGCGCCGGGCAAAGGACAGCATGATCGGAGCGATTTCCTCCATTGAACAGAGCCCCATCTCTTCATGGACCTGTGCATGCATGAGAATTACCGGCTTTTGCAGCTCTTCCGCCGCGCCGATTACCGCCCGCAGACTGGTTAAATTGGGGGTATTAAACGCGCCTACGGCAGATTCTTTTTTCTCCGCCGCTTCTAAAATTTCCTTTAAGTTCACCAGCATATCAAAATTCCTCCTCAAAACGATTTTTTTCATTCATAAAGCAAAAATCTACCCAAGTAACAGCTTTTTCCTCGGGGGCTAAAAAGGCCAGCCGCCCTTCTTTTCTTAAAACATCTCGGCCGTCCGGCGTACAGTTTCCGGGTTCCAATCCGAGAACATAATCCTTTTTACCCATCATTTTCCACTGGGTGAAACAGGGAAGAGCGGTTTTATGATAGGAAAGAACTGCGCCGCAGGAAATTTCTTCGTTAAAAATACCGGCTCGAACTACGCCGTTTTTTTCTGTCATATCATAGTAATAGCAGCACTCCTCATACCCCGCACCGGGCGGTTCCATTCTCAGTGCATGCGCAATTTGTGAAGCGGCTCGATCGTTGCGCGGCACAACGCCGCGGTTAGGAATTTTTACCGTGCTTTTTTCACTCAGCAGCGGATAGCCCATATTACAGTGGTATAAAATCATATAGGGAGAAGTCTCGCTTCCTTCGTTTATTACCGTATCCTCTAAATGAATTTTATTTTCTCCGTAAGGAAACGTATATTCCCGCTTTAAAACTAATTTTTGTCCGAAAATTCGGCAATCACGCACAGTCACACGGATTTTCAACGCATCAGCTTCTTCCTGAGCGGCTTGCAGTTCAGCCGGAATATGCGAAACTGTGCCGTGTAAAGGCAATACTTCACCTTCGTCTGTGCAGGGGGAACCTACGGCCGTTAAGCCGCAGGTGGTAACAAAGCCGGCGGTAAAAGATTTTAAAAAGCCGTCACCCTTTCCGTCATAATATTGCGGCGCCACATATCCGCAGGGCGAAAAGTATCCCATATTTTTACCTTGGTAGGTTACTCGGGAAAGATCGGCGCATCGATCCAGGGAAATCCAGGCTTCCAAACCCAGACCGTTGCGCACATACAGGAAACGCATTCCTCTGCCTTTTCCGTCCTGTAATACATACTGCTCGATCCCTCGTATCTGCAGTGAATTTCCTATATGATCCATCATTTTCCTTCCACCGCCTTTACTGCTTGATATAGTCTTGTATATTTTTGATACGCTTCTTGATACTGTTTGTTTTTTTGCTCATTCGGTAAAAAAACACGACGAACAGAGGCCATTTTTTGCGTTACGGAAAGATCATTATACGCGCCGATCGCCCTTCCTGCTACCGCCGCGGTTCCGGCCGCGCCGATTTCACCGCAGGAAAGCGCCGTAATCGGAGTGCCCAGAATATCCGCTTTGATTTGCAGCCACACATCTGAGGAAGCTCCCCCGCCGGTAGCGCGAATCTCTTGAATTTGAGGAACAAAACGTTTCAGGTGATCAAAATTCAGCCGCATTTCATAGCTGGTACCTTCCATCAGTGCTTTATAAATATCGTATTTGGTACTTTCCATCGTAAGTCCGACAATCGCGGCTTTTGCTGAATAATCCATATACGGCGTAGCTGCGCCGGCAAAGTGAGGCAATACTAATAATGAGGTAGGCGTATCAGGAACACGTTCATCAAGAAGCGCGTATACATTTTTACCTTTTTGCTTAGCCTCCTCTTGTTCTTTTTGCGCAAAGGTATCGCGAAACCACTTCAGTGTTGCGCCGCCGGTAAAGGAAAACGCATAGCAGGCATATCCTCCCTCGGGATAGGGAACCACGGCATAACCCCCCTCAAACAATTGCATATCCCGGGGCATTTCCGGCAAAAGTACGGGAACACACTCCACTGTGCCGGTGCCGTTCATCACCTGGTTTCCATGAAAAATTCCTGCCCCCAGCATGGCGGAAACCTGATCATGGCACGCGTTGACAACTGTAATATCATATCCGATATCCTGCCGGATCTCTTTGCGCAGACCACCCGCGACACTGCCCGAAGGAACCGGAATCGACATCAAAGAACTGTCGATTCCGGCCGCGGCAAAAATTTCACGGCTCCAGCAATTTTTGCAAATATCAAAGGCGGCGGTGCGTGCCGCTAAAGAAAAATCAATCTGCTGAACGCCTGTAAGAGTATATACGATAAAATCCTGCCCCAGCAGAACGCGCCGGCATCGGGCAAAGAGCTCCGGGCAATTTTGCTTATACCACATCAGTTTGGAAATGCTGTACATGGCATGCGGTTTTGTTCCGGTCAAAAGCGTTAAAAATTTATCGCCTAAAGCCTCGCGTAACTGCGCGCATTCTTTTTCTCCCCGCGGATCGGTATAGAGCATGGAGGGCGCTAAGATAGTGTCGTTTTCATCCAGCAGGGTAAAGGTTTCGCCAAAACTGGTTACTCCGAGGGCTGAAAGCCGAAATTCTCCGGCCGCCTGCTTGAGTACTTCCAATACGCCCTGTTTGATTTTATAAAAATCAATTTCGTGCCGGCCTCCGGAAAAAACCGCGGGATATTCTCGGTAATATGTCTGAAACAGCGTACCGAATTCATCATAAACGGCTATTTTACAGCCGGTAGTGCCAACATCAAGACCGCCGATATACATTTTCCGGCCTCCTTTTACAATTCAAACAGGTCATAGCCTAAATAAGTACCGAAGGCCTCCCGCAGAACGGCTGCCATGCGTCCCTTTCCTACGGCTGTATGATGACGGAATCCGTTCCTTGCAAGACGAATCAGCTTGCTTTGTAAATTCGGAATTTCCGCCACTCCCGCGCAACCGAAAAATTCTTTTTCAATTTCTTCACCGGTAAATGTACCTTCATCCATATATACCGTTAGCTTACCGTCTTCTGTTTTACAGTTGGAATACGTAAAATCAAATGCGGCAATACGCCCCTCATTGCTTCCCCATCCGCAGCCGGGGCAGTTTTTGGAGAACATCTTATGATCGGTAACCGTGCCCTTTTCTTCCATCAAGCTTTGCGCGACAGGGCCGCAATGGAAGAGAATTACCTTATTCAAAGCGTCGCCGTAGTTATTGTTCCAATCCAAACATGTGGCAGGTTCCTGAGATGCCAGCTGCATGGAGTACATGTTGATGGCTGAACACAGATCCACCTCACAGGAAGCGGTGATTCCTCGGTCATTCAGTTCTGAAAGCAGTACGCACGGTGCAATGCCAAAGATAGGCTGCAGTTCTTCCCAGCAGCGCAGCGTAATACAATCCAGTTGATATTCGCGGATAAAATCATCCAATACCACCGATACCTTGGCCAGGGAATTCATTTTCTCATCCGGTACATGCGAGCAGTTTGTATAATCAGCCAAGCGTGCTTTACGCTCCAGCACCCGTGGGTCGGTATCCGTATATTTCTCCACGCGGCATACCAGCTCGGAAAGATCAAAGGTAGTACAGGTAATGCCGTATTTTTGAAGCGTGATCTCATCAAAGCGTACCGTCATAAATTTAGTGGTACGCGCGCCGATTACTCCCACGGTAAAATGTTTCATGCCTTTTACGACACGGCATACGGCTGCAAAGTCAGCTAAATTTTGAGCAAAAGTCTCAGAAAGTGGATGTACCACATGAGGCTCCAGCACCGTGAAAGGAAGGCCGTATTGATGAAACACGTCACAGATGGAAAATTTTCCGCAGTAAGCGTCACGGCGATGCTCAAAATCCATCTTTCCTATTTCATCGGGATAGGCCTGTATCAGAATCGGCGTACCGCAATGTTCCAGCGCGGCGATCGCGCCGTTTTCATCACCGAAATTCGGCAGGCAAAGAATGACGCCGTCATATTCGCCTTCATGGGATTTCAGCCACTTGGCATAGGTCAAGCCCTCCTGCTTGGTTTCTACCGCACCGTAACGTGTGAGGTCTGCCGGGGCAATCAAATAATCAAACCCCGCTTTTTCTACCGCTTGACACATTTCCTCTCTGGCGCCGGCGATCAAACCTTCCGGGAAAAAACCCCGGTTTCCGAAATACAATGCAAATGTTTGTTTTTTCATTTTGTCCTCTCCTTTAAAAATATAAATTTCATACTATCAATTTACCAAAAAGCATGCTATAATAATAGTCAATTTCGGAAGAAAAATAGTAATTTTGTTCGGAGGAATACTATTTTGGATTTTCGCATCAATTCCCAGGAGCTGACAAAACTGCTCAAACATTTTTATACGCTTACCCACATACGCATCGGCATATTTGACGACGCGTTCCATGAAATTGCTTTTTATCCGAGCCATCATTCCGAATACTGCCGTCTGCTGCGGGCAGATACGGAAGCCAACAAAAAATGCTCTCTTTGTGATAAGGAGGCCTGTGAAATGAGCCGCCGTCAGAAAAAGCCGATCGCCTATCGCTGCCACGCGGGCCTTACCGAAGCGGTGACGTTAATTCGCTGCAACGATGTGACCGTGGGTTATCTGATGTTCGGACAGGTGCTGCAAGCAGAGGATTACGAGCGTTCCTGGGCAGAACTGGTACCGTATCTTTCACAATACAGTGTGGATATGGAGGCGCTGAAGCGCGCTTATTTTAAAAAGAAACGGGTTTCGTCTGAAACCATCGTCGCGGCGTCGGCTTTAATGGAAGCTTGCTCAGGATATCTGTATCTTTCTAAAATGATTGTGCTCCATGAAGACAGTTTGGCACGCCGCCTGGATGATTATATTCAAAAAAATCTGCAGGGTGAACTGGATATCGAAAGACTTTGCCGGGCACTGGGAATCGGTAAAACCCGGCTTTATGAGCTTTCCCACCGCAGTTACGGTAAAGGTATTGCCGAGCATATCCGTGCGCTGCGCGTTGAGCGGGCTCAAAAACTGTTGTCCTGTGAAAAAGGAAAAATTTCCGATATTGCCGCGCAATGCGGGTTTTCCGATTATAATTACTTTACCAAAGTTTTTAAAGTGTATACCGGTCTCACCCCGAGAGATTACCGAAAACGTGCGCTGCGGCGAACGGAAGAATAGCGGAACATTCACAAAGGAAAGCCGACGGCTTCAGTCTGCCGAAAAACCGTTAGCGAATAGATAAAATTTTTTATGTATCGATCCTCCCCGGCAAATGGCTTATCGGGACGTTTTATCATTCCTTTGGCGCTCTTTTGGGTAGGATTTTTCGTTCCCTCGGAGAGTATCCGGGATTTTACCCGGGACCTCTTGTCTTAAAAAGAGATGGAAGGAACTTTTTTGTGCAACTTTTTTGGATGACTTTTTTAACACTCTGAGCCGACGGCTTTTTATAAGTTTTTTTGCTCTTTTTGCTCTTCCTGTTCGGAAATAGGCTTAAAATAATTGCTTTCAAAAAGCTCCCGCTCTACGATCTCCTGTTTTTCCAGTTTGCGGATATTCTTCTTAAGTTTTGCCCTGTACAGCAAATAAAAAACCGCTGTAGCACACCATAAAAGGCACATGACAGCCAGAATAAAATCCGCCGCGCAAAAAAGAACAAACAAAATCATAGTTGTGCGCTGAAAACGAAAGACATGTTGAAACAGCAATGTTAAGCCGCCCAAAATAAATACTGCCGCAAGAGCAAAAACAAAACTGCGTCCGGAGGGAATACAACGGAAACGAAACGCTTCTTTCTTTGCCCGGGCGTCTTGTTGTTGATTTTTCAGTTTTTTATAATCACTGGTTCCCATTAGTTACGGCTTGCAAATTGAACACGGCGTATATCCTTGCGAAATTGCCGCTTCACGCGCTGCAAAATAAACGCGGTTGTCTTCTGCCGGCAGAGCAGAACAGGTGGACAGATGAAGTTTTTTTGTTTTGATATTTCCGATATAAGCATTGTCGCTCTCCAGCGCCGGCGTGGTTTCAGGCGCGGCGGACGCGGTAAAAACGGTATTATCAAAATGAAAAGTAATCGCGGTGCCGTCTGTAGAGACCATAACGGTGCCGTTTAAATCCGTGCGGTATATTTGAGCCTCCGCCTGTTCAAGCCGCGACAGGGTTTCTTCCTCCGGATGGCCGTAGCTATTGCCTTTCCCGCAGGAAATTACGGCGAATTCAGGTAAAACTCTTCTTAAAAAGATATAGCTTGATGACGTTGATGAACCGTGATGTCCTACTTTAAGAACCGTGGAGGAAAGTTCCGCGTCGCTCTGAGCAAGCTGACTTTCGGCATCATGTTCAAGATCCCCCGTGAAAAGAAACGATACGCTGCCGTAAACCATCCGCAATACGACGGAAGTGTTATTGGTATTGGCGGTATCCACGGGTTCAAACGGCCAAAGTACGGTTATTTCCGCTTCTCCCAAAAGCCATTCCATTCCCGCACGGCATAGAGTTATGCCGCATTTGGCGTTGGCCGAAGCAATAAATTTCTGAAAACAATCACTGGAATATTCTTCTACCGGCGAATAGATGGTTTCCACGTCAAAAGCATCCACAACAGCGCTCAATCCGCCTACATGATCTTCATGGGCATGCGTGGCGACAACAACGTCAAGACGGGTAACGCCCAGCTGATGAATATAGGATATAATTTCCGGGGCATCCTGTGGATTCCCGCCGTCGATCAGCATGGCACCGTCCGGACTGGTAATCAGCACACAGTCCGCCTGGCCCACGTCAATAAAATATACATTCAGATCGGTTTCTATCCGATCACCGTCCGTCGGCTGATATTCCGCGCAGGCACTGCATAAAAAGAAAATCAAAAGAAAAAGACAGGATACAATCCTTTTTGGTAAAGTTCTCATCAAAACCGCCTCTGCAAAATATAAAAACGAATCCGTTGGCAAAACTTTTTTTATGGCATCAGAATAGGCATACAAAAAGTGCGGTACGCCGCCTCTTTACGCTTCTTTGTTTTCCGCCTTATGGGGCGTGCAAGGGAAGCTCTGTTTTTTCCAAAGGAATGTTTTTTCCTTTTTCATAATACCATAAATAGTGAAAATTTGCTACATTAAATTATTGCTTTTCCCATTCTCTTTATGATATAATATCTTACAGCGTTCGCAATCGCTGCCATTATAAAATAGTGCGGGAGTGTCAAAATGAATTATATTATTGAAAATGAAGCCGTTAAAATATCCGTTGCGGATATGGGCGCGGAACTGATGTCACTGATTCTGAAAAGCGATCATACCGAATATCTATGGCAGGGCGATGAAAAATATTGGGCCGGCAGAGCAACCAATCTGTTTCCGATATGCGGCAGGCTTACGGACGGAAAATACATCTATCAGGGAGAAGAATATGAAATGGTTCTTCACGGCTTTGCCAAAAAATCAATTTTTTCGGTAGTGGAACAAAAAAAGGACAGTATAACTTTCAGCCTGCGGGCAAACGAAGAAACGCTGAAAATCTATCCGTTTGATTTCGAACTTTTTATCACTTATACACTTTACGCCAATACCGTAAGGGAAAGCTATCGGGTTATCAATCACGGATTAGAAACCATGTATTTCGCGCTGGGCGCACATCCCGGCTTTCGTCTTCCGCTGGAAGCTAATTGCAGTTTTGAAGATTATTTCATCGAATTTGCCGAAGAAACTCCGGTAAAAGAGCTGGTAATGGAAGCCTGCTATATGACCGATGAAACCGTTCCGGCAGAGATGAAGGACGGAAAAATCATAGAATTAAAACATAATTTGTTTGATAATGACGCGGTTTTTATGCAGGATATCAGTAAGCGCGTAACCTTAAAAGCCAAAAACGGAAAAAAATCCGTTACATTGTATTATCCGGATATGAAATATTTAGGGCTTTGGCATAAACCTAAAACCAGCGCGCCTTACGTTTGTATAGAACCGTGGCTGAGTGTTCCCGCTTATTATCAAAAGGTGGACGATTTGGAAACAAAACGGGATATGCTGCTTTTGGAAGCGGGAGAAAGTTACGAAACCTATATTGAAATCACTTTAGCGTAATGTATTCGGCGGCGGTATAGCGCCGCGTGATCAAAGCAAGCGGTATCATACACATAAGAAAACCCCTGTCCGATTTTCAAGGAACAGGGACTTTTTTTGTATTTTTTGTATATATGCTTGCTCTCTTTAAAGGGAGAAGCATGGCGTTGGGTCAAAAAGAATTGGATTGCCGGTATCGCAATTTTTTCTCAAATAATTCGCCGAGATATTCGCTCCTCTCCATATCCATAATATAAGGTTGATTCCCGGATATACTTTTAAGTACGTCTTTAAAGTTCCTTTAACTTTCCGCCGTTTGAATCAAAAAGGGAAGCGCTTCTTCGAAGTTTACGCCGTACCAGCGTCTTTGAGGATCAAGCATCGTTTTTTGCATAGAAACATACGTAAAGTCTACCGCGGTCTCCAATGCTTTTTTTAAGCAAGCTTCTTTGGTCAGCATACCGGCCAGTACAGAAGCAAAAATATCTCCTGTACCGTGAAAGGTCTGTTCAATTTGAGGACGGAAACAGGTAAAGATTTCTCCGGTGCTTCTGTCATACGCCGCGGCTCCCATTTGCTTATTTTCCGTTATTCCCGTTAAAACAACCATTTGGGGACCCAGACGGGAGAGTTCTCTTAAAATTTCTTTTACATCTTTGCTTTGCGGATTTTTTATCGCGCCAAAATCATGAAGCAAAAAAGCCGCTTCCGTCAAATTGGGTACAATGATATCCGCTTTGGTACAAAGGCGCGCCATTGCTTTGGGAAAATCTTTATCAAAACCGGAATACAGCACGCCGTTATCGCCCATAACCGGATCAACCAACACGATACCGTCCTTGGTTTTGAATGTATCAATAAAATCGCTTACCAGAGAAATTTGCTGCTCAGAACCCAAGTATCCGGTATATACGGTATCAAACTGCAGCCGTTCTTTTTTTAAAGCGGAAGCTATTTCCGGTATCTGATCTGCCAGATCAAAAAAGGAAAAATTTTTAAATGCTGTATGGGAAGAAAGAACCGCCGTGGGAATCGGGCAAACCTCAAGCGCTAACGCAGATAAAATGGGGATGGCGACAGTCAGTGAACATTTTCCCACGCAGGAGATATCCTGCAATGTTACGATTCTTTTCATATGGTTTCTCCTTTAAAAAGTTCGGCTTTAGATGCCTTTATTTTTACAGTACATGTTTTCCCGTGCGTTTATTTTATATTTGTTTTATTCGCTTGTCAAAAAGAAAATGTGTTACAAACAATGATTTTCTTCACAAAACGTTTAAAGACAAGTTTTGAACGCCAACGGCTTTTTAGAAAAACAGTGTGCAGAAGAGTCTTGCACAAGAGAGAATATTTACTGAAAATATAAAAATTTCCGCTAACGGGAAAACACCGATGCCGGTAAAAAAGAAAAGCGCAAAAAACGGCGGAAAAATTTCAAAAGTTTCAAATGAACACCGCGGAAAAAATCCGTCGCCTGTGTTTCCGGCACAGGCGAAAGGGCCGCATGAAAAAAATAAAATGCGCGGAAAATGTATTGGGAAAATTCAGGAACGACGATCAATAAAAAATAATATGTCCTATAATCGATAGCAAAAAGGTTGTGCGCCGCCGGAAGCTTTGCGGAATCTATTACGGCTTTTATTGAGCGTAACGCGAAAACAGCACAGTTTTTTCTAAAAAACGGTAGCTTTTTTGGCGAAAAATGTTTTATCCGTAAAAGCGGAAAAATCTTCGGGTATACCGCGCATAAAAAACTTTTTTTGATATTCAAGCAATGAGATAACAAAAATTGTCGAACTTGCTTATTTTTTATTGCCTTTTATACAATACTTGTGGTATACTAAATTAGTTACGATAACGGTGGTTTTCCGGAGAAATATGAAGCAGCTTTTCTGCGTTTTGGCAAAAGATTTTTGCTTCTTCCGCATCGCTGAAGCCGAAACTGTGTATTAAGCGGACAAACTCAGCCTGATTTGCCCATGGAGAATCGGTAGCAAAAAGAATTTTATCCGTTCCGTGACGCATCATGATTTCTCTGCATTTATCGTAATAACGGTTCAGCACAAAAGAGGTATCCATATAAACCGGCTTTCCTATCAGTTTTTCAAGGACCTCATCGGGCATATCGCAGCCGCCCATGTGCGCGAGCACCAATTTATTGTCGATAACGCCGCGCAGACGGTCAAGAACGTTCAAAACCCGATCGGGTGTACAGCGTATAGTATCTGGATATCCTACATCCTTTCCGGCATGAGTAACGGTGATGAGTCCGCGGGCAGCTGCTTTCTCCATGATGTTGAGATATCTCTCGTCATCAAAATAAACCTCTTGGTAATCCGGATGAATTTTGACGCCGAATAAGCCGTATGCCTTTACGGTATCAAGAATTTCATCAATATTCTTGCAGTCGGGATGGATCGCTCCGGCATAAAGAATGCCGTTTTTGCCGTTTAGCTCGCAGGCGGTACGGTTAATAGACTCAACCTGTTTGGGGGCGGTGGCGACCGGCAATATTACAGAGAGATTGACGCCGGCTTTTTGCATGGAATCCTTTAGCGCGGATAGTGTTCCTTTTGTTTGGGCTTTGACCTTTCCTTTTTCGGAAAGATAGGCAATGGTTTTATCCGCTATTTTATCGGGAAATGTGTGGGTGTGAAAATCGATAATCATTTTGTTCTCCGTATAACCGTGAATGATAAAAGTACGGTTTTGATATTATTATAGCACAAAATTTTATTTTTTTAAAGGTGATAGAATGACAATTATTGATCTGCTGGAAAAAAACAGCCGCGAAATAGGGGCGGAGACAGCTTTGGTGGAAATCAACCCGGAAATTCGTGATAACCGCCGCTTAACATGGCGTGAATACGGGCTTGTTCAGCCTACGGAGCGCTCATATTACCGCCGTGAAATCAGCTGGACTGTTTTTAACGAAAAGGCAAATCGCTTTGCCAATGCTCTGATAGAACGAAATATCGGAAAAGGAGATAAAGTCGCCATTCTTTTGATGAACTGCTTAGAATGGCTGCCGATTTATTTCGGTATTTTAAAAGCAGGCGCTATCGCGGTTCCGCTGAATTTTCGCTATTCTTCTGATGAAATTAAATATTGTCTTGATCTGGCAGAAGCCGATATGCTTGTATTCGGCCCTGATTTTATAGGCCGTGTGGAAGAAATTGCCGATCATATAAGCCAGAATCGTCTGCTGATTTTTTTCGGTGACGGCTGTCCGTCTTTTGCGGAAAGCTACTCAACTCTTACTGCCGACTGCAAAAGCAGTAATCCTGAAATCAATATTACAGAAGAAGATCTGGCCGCCATATATTTTTCTTCCGGAACAACGGGATTTCCCAAAGCCATACTGCACCGTCACAGAGCTTTGATGCATTCCTGCCGCGTAGAACAAAAACATCATTCTCAAACCCGGGATGACTGCTTTTTATGCATTCCTCCCTTATATCATACGGGTGCTAAAATGCACTGGTTCGGATCTCTTATCAGCGGTTCCAAAGCTGTATTGCTTAAGGGGACCAGTCCTGATTTAATTTTGCATGCCGTCTCGCAGGAACAGTGTACCATTGTGTGGCTGTTAGTGCCGTGGGCGCAGGATATTCTCAATGCTCTGGATTCGGGAAAGATACATCTGGAGGATTATGACCTTAAACAGTGGAGGCTTATGCATATAGGCGCGCAGCCTGTTCCCGCCAGTTTGATTAAACACTGGCTGAAATATTTTCCGAATCATCAGTATGATACGAATTACGGCCTTTCCGAATCCACCGGACCGGGCGCGGTGCATCTGGGGGTCGAAAACATCAATAAAGTAGGCGCCATCGGTATTCCTGGCTATGGATGGCAGGTAAAAATCGTAGACGAAGAAGGCTGTGAGGTACCTGACGGCAGTGTGGGAGAACTTTGCCTGAAAGGTAACGGTGTAATGGTTTGCTATTATAATGACCCTGAAGCCACGGCAAAGACCTTGAAAGACGGCTGGCTTTATACCGGCGATATGGCTACAAGAGACGAGGACGGGTTTATCTTTCTGGTTGACCGCAAAAAAGATGTTATCATTACAGGCGGTGAAAATCTTTATCCTGTACAAATAGAAGATTTTATCCGCGGATATGACAAAGTACATGATGTTGCCGTTATTGGTTTGCCCGACGAGCGTTTGGGTGAAATTGCCGCCGCCATTATTCAAATTAAAAGCGGTCAAACCTGTACAGAAGAGGAAATTAATCAATTCTGCAGCGGTATGCCGCGCTATAAGCGGCCGCGAAAAATTATTTTCGCACAGGTTCCGCGGAATCCTACCGGAAAAATTGAAAAGCCGCGGCTGCGCAAGATGTACGGTGCCGATCATCTGGTTTTAGAACAGAGCAAACGGTAACGCTCTGCAGCATATAATTTTCTTTTGGGGGATAAATAAATGACACCTACCGTCATCATTACGCTGTGCTTGCTTTTGTGCTTTTTTCCTTTTATGATAGGTATCGGGTTTTATTACCGCAAGCACGCGAGGAATATAAACGGATTTGTTTTGGGCTCGCGCTCGGTCGGACCGTGGCTCAGCGCGTTTGCTTTCGGCACCTCTTATTTTTCAGCGGTAATTTTTGTGGGCTATGCCGGTCAGTTCGGGTGGAATTTCGGCATTGCCTCTACTTGGATCGGCTTAGGCAACGCTTTTATCGGTTCACTTTTGGCATGGACCATTTTGGGCAGAAGAACGCGCATTATGACGCAGCATTTACACAGCAAAACCATGCCCGATTTTTTCGGCTCGCGCTTTGAATCCAAAAACCTGAAGATTGCCGCGTCGGTGATAACGTTTCTTTTTCTGATACCTTATACGGCGTCTCTCTACAACGGCCTTTCCCGACTGTTTTCCATGGCGTTTTCCGGAATCGATTATTCGGTATGCGTTATTTCCATGGCGGTGCTTACGGGAATCTATGTCCTGATAGGCGGATATATGGCAACGGCCATTAACGATTTTATTCAGGGAATGATTATGCTTTTTGGCATTGTCATTGTTATTGCCGCCGTTTTAAATAATAACGGAGGATTTTCCGCGGCGCTGGAGGCTCTTGCTACCGGGGAGAACGGAGGTTGGGAATATGCTTCCTTTTTTGGGCCTGATCCGGTTTCCTTGCTGTTTGTTGTTCTGCTGACTTCATTGGGAACATGGGGGCTGCCGCAAATGGTAGGCAAATTCTATGCCATAAAAAATGAAGAGGCCATTACGAAAGGAACCGTTATTTCAACGCTCTTTGCGATTATCGTAGCGGGAGGATGTTATTTCTTGGGGGGCTTCGGCAGACTGTATGATGTAGATATCGCCGCGGAGGGCTATGACGCCGTGATTCCCGCCATGCTTTCCACACTGCCGGCGATTGTGATCGGTATCGTAATTATGCTTGTTCTTTCTGCCTCGATGTCTACGCTTTCCTCCTTGGTGCTTACCAGCGGTTCTACCGTTACCCTTGATTTTATTGCTCCCTTGTGTAAAAAAGAGATCAGTGAAAAGAAAAAAATGCTTATCATGCGTCTCTTTATTGTATTATTTATCGCCATTTCCGCTGTGCTTGCTATCATTCAGGCAAAACAGCAGAATTTATATATCGCTCAGATGATGGGAATTTCCTGGGGTGTCCTCGCGGGGGCGTTCTTGGCGCCGTTTCTGTACGGATTATACGTTAAAGGAACAACAAAAATCGCTGTGGCGGTATCCTTTGCTTTCGGAACGGTATTGGAACTCATTCAATTTCTGATATCTACAGGGGTGTTTTCGGTTTCAGAAATTCCCGTTTTATCCTTTGTTTTTACAAACTCTCTTTACTCCGGCGTGTTTGCCATGATCGGAGGATTGATTTTGGTACCGCTTATCAGTTTGATTACGCGCAAATCACGTCCGCAAAATGTGGAAGAGATGTTTGCCTGCTATCATTCTACAACCAATGTTGAATTAACCGATAGCTTGGGAAAATAACGGTTGCCGATTTGCGCGGCATAAAAATCCATTTGTTCTAAAGGCGGAGATTATGAGAAAAGAAAAAATATTTAGAGTGGTAACCTTTCTGTTTATGCTTTTAACTTTTATCGGCGCAGGGTATGTGTTGTTTAACAAAGGACAAGTCAATGCGGGATACGCGGTAATTCCCAGTTTGTTTTGCGCTGTTTTCTCACAATTAGCCGTTTATGAAAAATTTAAAAAAGAGAAAGATAAAGAATCAAATAAATAAAAATTTGAAAGGAGATATTCAATTGAAAAAGCTGATGCTTGGCAATGAGGCAATTGCCCGTGGACTTTATGAGGCCGGTGTGAAGATTGTATCAAGCTATCCCGGAACACCGTCTACGGAAATTACGGAGTTTGCCGCAAAATACGACGAAATATACTGTGAATGGGCACCGAATGAAAAGGTTGCCGCGGAGGTTGCGTTCGGTGCCTCTTTAAGAGGAGTTCGTGCCGCCTGCGCTATGAAACATGTGGGATTGAATGTTGCGGCGGATCCGCTGTTCACGCTTTCCTATACCGGTGTAAACGGGGGCTTGGTCATCATTGTTGCCGATGACCCGGCTATGCATTCTTCGCAAAACGAACAGGATTCAAGGCATTATGCCATTGCGGCAAAAGTTCCTATGATTGAACCGGCAGATTCTGCCGAAGCAAAGGATTTTATCAAAGAAGCCTATAGGATTTCGGAAAAATATGATACTCCCGTACTTTTCCGCATGTGTACAAGAATCGCCCATTCCCAGTGCCCGGTTTCACTGTGTGAGCGGGAAGAAAAAGAACTTGGCGTTTATGAAAAGAACGCGCAGAAATATATTATGGCGCCCGCAAACGCGGTACGCCGCCATCCTTTTGTGGAACAGCGTACCCGGCTTTTAACCGAGCTTGGTGAAACTACTTTCCTTAACCGCGTGGAAAAAAACAGCAGTGATATAGGAATTATTTGCTCCGGCACCTGTTATCAGTATGTAAAAGAAGTATTCGGCGATCGCGTTTCTGTATTAAAATTGGGACTTATCAATCCCTTGCCCATCAAACTTCTTCAGGATTTTGCCGCAAGCGTTCATACGTTATATGTGATCGAAGAACTCGATGGTATTATCGAAACCCATTTGAAAAATATCGGCATTGATTGTATCGGCAAGGAGCTTTTTTCTCCGCTGGGCGAGTATAACCAAGCTACGATACGCGCCGCTTTCGGAATTCCGCAACCGGAAAAAGTAACCGTTGATTCCCCAATTCCTGTTCGTCCGCCGGTAATGTGTTCCGGATGTCCGCACAGAGGTCTTTTCTATACGCTTGCCAAACACAAAATCACCGCTCTTGGTGATATAGGCTGCTATACTCTCGGAAGTACCGCGCCCTTGTTTGCTCTGGATTCTACCCTTTGTATGGGAGCTTCCGTTTCCGGCATTCACGGCTTTAATAAGGCGGGCGGACGGGAAAGCGAAAAGAAAACGGTTTGTGTTATCGGAGATTCCACTTTTATGCATTCGGGTATGACCGGTTTGGTCAATATTGCCTATAATGCCTCAAACTCCACCGTGATCATTCTTGATAACTCCATTACGGGAATGACAGGGCATCAGCAAAATCCTACCACAGGCTATAATATCAAGGGAGATCCCGCAGCGGCGGTAAACTTAGAGACTTTGTGCCATGCCATAGGCATTGAACGGGTGCGCGTGGTTGATCCTTATAATCTAAAGGAATGTGAAGACGCTATTTTGGAAGAGCTGGAAATTGACGCGCCCTCGGTGATTATTTCACGCAGACCCTGTGTTCTGTTAAAATATGTGAAAGCCAAACCTCCCGTTACTGTAAATCCCGATAAATGCGTAGGCTGCAAAATGTGTATGAAGCTGGGTTGCCCGTCTATCAGTATGAAAGACAGTAAGGCGCGTATCGATTTTACACAGTGCGTAGGCTGCGGCGTCTGCACTCAATTGTGCAAGGTGGGCGCGATTGAAACGGAGGATAGAAAAGATGAAAGTTAAAAATGTAATGATCGTAGGCGTCGGGGGACAGGGAAGTCTTTTGGCAAGCAAGCTTTTAGGCGTTCTGCTTACCGATGAGGGGTATGATGTTAAAGTGAGCGAAGTTCACGGTATGAGCCAGAGAGGCGGATCGGTTGTTACCTATGTACGCTTCGGTGATAAGGTGTATTCTCCGGTCATCGCCGAAGGGGAAGCGGATTTTATCGTTTCTTTTGAGCGGCTTGAAGCCGCACGTCACGCCGGCTGTTTAAAGAAAGACGGAAAAATTATAGTGAATTCCCAGATAATCGATCCCATGCCGGTGATAACGGGGGCGGCGGTATATCCGGAGCATGTCCTTGAAGAATTAAAGGGAAAAGGTGTTTTTGTAGACGATATCGATGCGCTGAGTCTTGCGGCACAGGTTGGAAACGCTAAGTGTGTGAATATTGTGCTGATGGGAAGACTTGCGAATTATCTGGATATCGCTTACGATAAATGGATCGCGGCGATTGAAAAAATCGTAAAGCCGCAATTTGCGGAAATGAACAAAAAAGCCTTTGATTTGGGATATCATTATAAAACAATATGAGAGGGTAAAACAATGGAAAGATATTATCAACCGGAAATTGAAACGCTTCCCTATGAGAAAATCAGGGAAATACAAAATGAAAAAATCGTAAAACAAGTTCGGCATGTCTATACAAATGTGGCGTATTACAGAAATCTGATGGATGAAAAGGGGGTAAAGCCCGAAGACATCAAAAGCATAGACGATATTAAAAAGCTTCCCTTTTTATCAAAAGCCGATCTGCGCGAAGCGTATCCGTACGGACTTCTCGGAACGGATTTAAAAAATTGCGTACGGATACAATCTACCTCAGGCACAACCGGAAAAAGAGTTGTGGCCTTTTATACGCAGCATGATATTGACCTTTGGGAGGAGTGCTGCGCGAGAGCGATTGTTGCCGCGGGCGGAACCAATGAGGATGTTTGCCATGTTTGCTATGGGTACGGCCTGTTTACAGGCGGTCCGGGGCTGAACGGCGGATCCCATAAGGTAGGCTGCCTGACATTGCCGATGTCATCGGGAAATACGGATCGGCAGATACAGTTTATGATGGATCTGGGATCTACCATCCTTTGCTGTACGCCTTCATATGCCGCCTACATAGGAGAAACGCTGGCAGAAAAGGGCTACAAGCCGGAGGATAACAAGCTGAAAGCCGGTATTTTCGGCGCGGAGCCGTGGACGGAGGAAATGAGAAGAGAGATTGAACGCAGTCTTGGCATCAAAGCATATGATATTTACGGACTTACCGAAACCAGCGGCCCCGGCGTAGCGTTTGAATGTTCGGAACAAAAGGGCATGCACATTAACGAGGATCATTTTTATGCGGAAATCATTGATCCTGAAACGGGAGAAGTCCTTCCCGAAGGTGAAAAAGGAGAACTTGTATTCACTTCTTTAGATAAAGAGGCTTTTCCGCTGCTCAGGTACAGAACAAGAGACATCTGTGTTCTTTCAAGAGAAAAATGCTCCTGCGGCAGAACGCATGTGAGAATGAGCAAACCGATGGGACGTAGCGATGATATGCTGATTATACGCGGCGTCAATGTATTCCCCAGCCAGATAGAAACCGTGCTGCTGAATGAGGGCTACTCGCCCAATTATCAAATCGTGGTCGACCGTGAAAAAAACAGCGATACCCTTGATGTTTATGTGGAACTTTCCGCTGAGCAATTCTCTGACAAGATAGCAGAAACACAGCAGCGCGAAAAGATTTTGACAGATGCCATGCGCGCCATGCTCGGAATAGGACCCAAGGTGCATTTGGTTTCACCTAAGACGATTGTGCGCAGCGAAGGTAAGGCGGTAAGAGTAATTGATAAACGAAAATTGCATGATTAAGGAGGAATCACAATGGCCATAAAACAATTATCTGTTTTTGTGGAAAACAAACCCGGCAAGCTGTTGCCTATGGTGAAGGCGCTATCTGACGCGCAGGTAAACATTCGCGCGATGAGCATTGCGGACACGCAGGACTTTGGTATTTTGCGCCTCATCGTTTCAGACGAGAAAAAAGCCAAAGAAATTCTCAGTGATTATTCCATTGTTACTTCTATTGACGTTATCGCGGTAAAGATCAGCGATAAGGCCGGCGCGCTTTACGGCGTTCTGGATGCCTTGGGGGAAGCCGGTATTAATATTGAATATACCTATGCCTTTACCGCGTCTTCTGATTTTGCCGCCTATGCCGTTATGCGGGTGGAGGATAACGATGCCGCTGAGAAAGCGCTTCACGCTAAGGGCTTTGCAACCCTGAAAGAATCGGATATTTATGAAATATAACCGATAACCGTAAAGCCCGTTCTTTCCGTTTATAAAAAGAAAGATCCGCAAAAGGCAAAAAACAGAGCATATTCAGCTGTTCCGTTTAACGGATCCCCGGAATTTGATGATCCGGGAACTGAATATGCTCTTTCTTTTTTTCGCGTCGGTATTCGGTTTCAGGAGCAAAGTATATTTTTCACTTTATTATGAATTCTCTGGATTGTGATAAAAATACTCATTATGCTTAAAATTACATCACGGCAGAAGATCAAGGAAAAGGAAACCGTGGAAAAAATCTTGTTAGAAAGTTCCGCGTAAAGGCGAAAGTTCTTGTTTTGATGTAAGAAAACAGTAACGTTTTTTCAGCCCGTTGTCATGCTGCGGGGAATCGCCATCACCCAAGATTGAAATTCTGTAGTTTCCTCGCCCGCATAAGCTATTCCTTCTAAAATATAACACGGCAGAATATGCGTTCCTTCCCTCCCCACATCATAGTAGGCCAATTGCGCATTGTTTAATATAATCTTATCTATTTTCTCTGACAGTTGTTCTTTATAAGAATTTTGCACATAACTACTTTCACTGTACATCAACGAATACGCGTCTTCAAAACCAATTGTTTGTACAGTTGTATCAAACATATAATCAGAATAAATAGAATAAATACTCAGCAGTCCTTGATTATCATAATCTGTATCAATAAAAGAATTTCCATAAACCTCATAACCATCTATTTTACGCACAAAGCTCGATCCCATACGGGGAACGATTGTTTCCCCGTTGCTCGATACTTCTGATTTTGTATAGCCCTGCTGATAAAAATTTTCAGGAAGCAAATCTTTGCTTTCCAAATATTCCTTTGCCGTTACTTTTAACTCGTCAAAAGATGTAGTTAGCGGTTCATCTACAGAAATCCGTGTAAGCGAAAACGTAAACGAACCGTCATTATAGATATGAAGTCTTTTATCTGCTGTTTTATAGGTAGTAACATAGTCTTCCGGATCATCAGATACACTATAGTTTTCCATTTGAAATTTTTCCAGCAAGTCTTCATCATATCCATTTATTCGGCGAGAAACAATTTTGTAAAGATTCATTTCTTTACCAAACACAGCATCAATAGTTTCCTTTGGAATTTGATTTTCGATAGTTTCCGGCAAACAATGCTGCATAGAAATTTCTTCAGAGAATACAATAGGCTTAATTTTATGGTTGTGAGATATCAAAAAAAAGCTGCTTACCGCAACACAAACCAGCAACACGATTGCGCCGCCTGCGATTAAAAGCTTTTTATTCATCATTTACTATTCTTCCTTTCTGCCCAATATTCTAAAAACAAGGCAAATTTCTGCGCCTTATTTCCGCCCCGTCGCAAGAGAGACGGCGCGTATATGTCTACCCCGTCGTTATGCTGCGGGGAATCGCCATCACCCACGATTCAAATTCTGTTGTTTCCTCTCCCGAATAAGCCGTCGCCTCAAAAACATAACAAGGCAGAATATGCGTTCCGGGATCTTGTCTGTCTCCTGTATCATAGTAGACCAACTGTACATCGCTCAGAATAATTTTATCAATTTCACCTATCGTGAACTCCTCAAGATTACTTCCCGCGTGTTCACTTCGAATTAAGGAATAAGCCTCCTCAAAATCAAGCGCAGTAACGGTTCTGTCGAATGTATAATCAGAATACCTGGAAGAAATTTTGAGTAATCCCTGATTATCATATTCTGTACGTATGAAAGAACTTCCGTATACCATATAACCATCTATTTCCCGATAAAAACTTGGCCCAAAACTAAGAACGATTGGTTCGTTTTCTCCATCCGATCTCCGATAGCCACTTTGACCGCCTTGATAAAAATTATCCGGCATCAAACCAAGTTTGGTTAAATCATTTTCTGCAATCGGAATTAACTCTTCCAGTGTAAAGCTTACAGGCTCTCTTAAATCCCTTTTATAACGAAATGAATAAGAACCATCCGGATACATCGTAAGCCTTTTATCCGCGGTATCATAGTCTGTGCTATATGTATACTCTGTGATATCATAATCATCCATTTCAAATAGATTCAAAAGACGATTCGTTTGTTGGGTGATTTGGGGTGAAATGATTTTATAAATATTTAATTCTTTGCCGAAACCGCTTCAATTTTTTCCTGCGGAATTTGATTTTCAATGGTTTCCGGCAAACGATGCTGTATAGACATTTCTTCAGAGAATACAATAGGCTTAATTTTATGGTTGTGAGATAGCAAGAAAAAGCTGCTTACCGTCACACAAATCAGCAACACGATTGCGCCGCCTGCAATTAAAAGTTTTTTATTCATTCTTTCTTACCTCGTCGTCATGCTTTCGGGAATCGCCATCACCGTGGCCTGAAATTTTGTTGTTTCATCGCCCACATAAGCCAGTCCTTCAAAGACATAGCAAGGCAAAATATGTGTGCCGCCTTCGTTATAGTCTCTTGTATCAAAATATATCAGCTTTGCGGTATCGATCACAACTTTATCCGGGGTTTCTGTAACCTCCGTTTCATAGCTGATGCTGGCTTTCTTCGTTTTTACCAGCGCGCAGGCTTCTTCAAAGCTGATGGTGGAAACCGTTCTGTCGGGCTCATAGCCTGAATACATGGAATCCACGCTTAAAACACCTTCGCTGTCATACGTTACGCAAATATAGGAGCTTCCGTATGCTTCGTATCCGTCTATGCTGCACCGAAAGATCGGCTCCATCTGCGTGATTTTGGTTCCAGCATTTCCGGATTGTTTTATTAGAGAACATCCATCCTGATAAAAATTTTCAGGAAGAAGATCTTTGCTTTTTAAATATCTTTCCGCGTCCTTAATTATTTCGTTAGATGAACGCAGAAATTCACCTTGAGGAGGAACTCGGATAAAGCAAAATGAAAACGTACCGTCTTTATAGATGGAAAGCTTTTGATTTCCGGTCGTATAAATAGCGGCTATATCGTCGTTTATGCTTTGCAGAGGACGGTATTTTTTCATCTCGAATTTTTCCAAAAGTTCTTTATCATAGCCGAGCGTTCGCCGGGAAACAATTTTGTAGATTTTTCGTTTTTGGCCGAAAACGCTGTCGATGATTTCCTGCGGAATTTCATATTCAACCGTTTCCGGTATCGGGCAAGGCCCCGCGACTTCCAAAAACCGAATGGCTTTGATCGGCCTGTACAGGCATAGGAATAACGCGCTGGCCAGCAAACATACCGTTAAGGATACCGTGATACAAAACATGATTTTTTTCATTCGGGTACCTCTTTTAAAAAAAGTATAAAATAAATGATTTTTATTTATTATACCATAAAATTTTCTTTTTTCAATCCTCTTTTTCCTCAAAAACCTCTGTATCTTTTGCAACAACTCCTTGCCGTATCGGCAAAAAATGTGTATACTCTAAATAAGGATCGGAGGTATCCTCTATGACTGAAAAAATTTTCAGAAGTATTTTGTCGGTCTCCATGACGGCGCTTCTGCTTTGTGTCATCTTGGTTATCGGCATTCTTTACAGCCATTTTAATAATCAATTGGCCGAGGAAATGTATAATGAACTGACGTTTATTTCTTCCGGTATTGAAATATCGGGGGAAGAATATCTTGCGGGCATTTCCAGTGAGAAGCAGATTATCTGGCTTGCCCCCGACGGTACGGTGCGATACGGTTCACAGAATGGGGAAGATCTTTTGCAAAACGCCGAAATACGCGATGCCTTTGATACCGGCTTCGGTCAAAAAGAATATCCGGTTTCTTTTACACAGCGCTCTTTTGCCTGCGCTAAGAGACTTTCCGATGGCTCCGTTATCCGTCTTTCCAGTGTGCAATATCCCGCGTGGATTTTAGCTTTGAGCATTCTGCAGCCACTGGTTATCGTTGTTGCCGTTCTTTTTGCTCTTTCACTGGGATTAGCTCTTGCGCTTTCGAAAAAAATCATGCGTCCTATTTTAGAAATTGACCCGGAAAATCCCCGGATTGAAGAGGAATATCGTGAACTTTCTCCTTTGCTGCATCGCATTTTGCGGCAAAACCAGTTAATTCAACGGCAAATGACAGATTTAAAACGAAAGCAGGAGGAATTCCGCGCCATCACCGAAAACATGGCGGAGGGCTTTATCGTAGCGGGAAAATCGGGAGAAATTCTGCTTTACAATTCCAGCGCGCTTTTAATGCTCGGCACCGAGAGTACGGCTCCGGGCAACAGCATTCTTACCTTGAGTCAAAATCCCGTGTTCAATCACGCGGCGCAGGAGGCCATGCAGGGAAGGCACTGCCAAGAGGAGTTTGAGGAAAACGGCTGTGTTTATCAGCTTTTTGCCAATCCTGTTACCGTGGATAAAGCTCTCTCCGGCGCGGTCATTATGCTGTTGGATATTACCGAGCGTGAACAGCGTGAAAGTATGCGCAGGGAATTTACTTCTAATGTTTCTCATGAACTGAAAACACCGTTAACCTCCATTTACGGTATTTCCGAAATCATGGCCAACGGGCTGGTGCGCGGTGAGGATATTCCTCGCTTTGCTAAAAGTATTTACGATGAAACCGGACGTTTGATCACGCTGGTCAATGATATTATCAAGCTCTCTCAAATGGATGAAAATTCAATTATGGCACAAAAAGAACCGGTTGATCTTCTTGCCGTGGCACAGCAAGTGTGTTCGCGGCTGCAGGGAGTCGCGGCGGAAAATCATATCGCGCTGTCGGCAGAAGGCGAGGCTCTTGTTATCAGCGGAATTCCCGGTATCATTGAAGAAATGATTTATAATCTTGCCGATAACGGTATTAAATATAATAAAGAGAACGGATGGGTAAAAATTAAGATAAAACAAAAAAACGGACGTCCCTATATTACCGTAAGCGACAATGGCATCGGTATTTCACCGCAGCATATTGACCGTATTTTTGAACGGTTTTATCGGGTGGATAAGAGTCATTCCAAACAAGTAGGAGGAACCGGTTTGGGACTTTCCATTGTAAAGCATGGTGCTAATTTTCACGGCGCTTCCCTCAGCGTTCAAAGCACTCCCGGCCGCGGTACCGCTATTACGATTACCTTTCCGGAACAGAAAGAGGCAGAATCATGATAACCACTATATTGTTTGACCTTGACGGAACGCTTTTGCCTATGGATCAGACCGTCTTTACCCAGGAATATTTTCGTTTGCTGACCCAAAAAGCCGCTCTGCGAGGATATGAATCCAAAAAAATTTGCGACACCACTTGGCGCGGCACCGCCGCTATGGTAAAAAATGATGGACAAGCCACCAATAAAGAGGTGTTTTGGAAAGTTTTTCTTTCCGTATACGGAAAGGACGCGGAAAAAGACATTCCTTTTTTTGAAGAATTTTATAAAAATGAGTTTAACGATGTGGCCAGGGTATGCAGAAAAGATCCTATGGCCGCTTGTATAATAAAAGAGGCAAAGTATCGCGGGTTTCGTGTCGCGTTGGCAACCAATCCTTTATTTCCGGCAGCAGGAACGCAAAACCGTATCCGATGGGCGGGCTTGAGACCGGAAGATTTTGCTCTGTATACTACTTATGAAAATTCCCGTTACTGCAAGCCGAATCTGCACTATTATCAGGCTGTTGCCGACGCTTTACACTGTTCCCCGGAAGCTTGTTTGATGGTGGGCAACGATGTAGAGGAGGATATGGTTGCCGCAAGGCTGGGTATGCGGGTGTTTTTGCTTACGGATTGTTTGATCAACAGCAAAAATCAGGAAATTTCTTCTTATCCTCATGGCGATTTTCAAGATTTGCTTGCTTTTATCAAAGCTTTGCCCAACCCTCAAAAAAAGGATTTAACAAGCATTTAACATTTGCTGCAGGACTGATTTAACATTTGTGCGTTAAAATAATGTCATATCTTTTTATATTTTGTATCATGGCTGGAGGTAACAATGGATATCTTTGATATACTTACCATGATAGGCGGCTTGGCTTTATTTTTGTTCGGTATGAATATCATGGGCGCCGCATTGGAAAAGCGCGCCGGTAACAAGTTAAAACAGATTTTAGGCAATATGACCTCCAGTACTTTCCGGGGGTTTCTTTTAGGCCTCGGCGTTACGGCCATTATTCAATCCTCTTCGGCTACAACGGTTATGGTCGTAGGCTTTGTAAATTCCGGTATCATGAGCCTGAAACAGGCTATCGGCGTGATTATGGGTGCCAACCTGGGAACATCTGTTACCTCATGGATTTTAAGTCTTTCCGGCATTCAGGGCGGCGGAAATTTCATCATTGAATTGCTTAAACCCTCTTCTTTCGTTCCTATATTGGCGTTAATCGGCGTTATTTTGTATATGTTCCAGAAAAATGCCAAACGCAAGGATACCGGCATGATTCTTTTGGGCTTTGCCGTGTTGATGTTCGGTATGGAAACCATGTCCGCTTCGGTGGCGGGATTAAAAGATGTGCCGGAATTCACTCGTGTGCTTACGTTGTTTTCCAATCCTATTTTAGGCGTAATTGTAGGAACGGTATTTACGGCGATCATTCAATCCTCTTCTGCTTCGGTAGGTGTGCTGCAGGCGCTGACTATTACCGGAAGCGTTACATATGCCACAGCGGTTCCCATTATTATGGGACAGAATATCGGTACGTGTGTCAGCGCAATGATTTCGTCCATCGGCGCATCAAAAAATGCTAAACGCGCGGCGGTTATTCATCTTTCTTTTAATATCATCGCAACACTTATTATCATGCCGTCATATTATTTGCTTAACGCAATTTTTCAATTTCCTTTTACTTCCTTGGCGGCAAATCCGTTAGGAATCGCCATTGTGCATACCGTTTTTAAAATCATTGCTTTGTTTATTCTTATGCCTTGTTCCCATCAGCTTGAAAAACTTTCTTATCTGATTATTAAAGATAACAGCAAAAATGAGCAGATTCAACTTTTGGACGAGCGTTTTATGGCCGCGCCTTCTGTGGCGATCGGACGCTGTAAAACCGTAGCTTCTAAAATGGCGGATCTTTCGGTTGCTTCGTTTAAAGAAGCACTTGCCTTGCTTTCTGCCTACAGTGAAAAGACAGCGGATAAAATACGGGAAGAAGAAAACATGGTGGATAATTATGAGGATAAAATCGGTTCGTATTTGGTAAAGCTTTCAAGCCATAGCATGACTGAGGCTGACAGTGCCGAAGCCAACAAACTTTTGCACGTGATCGGGGATTTTGAACGGATTTCGGATCATGCTGTTAATATTGTGGAATCGGCGGAAGAAATCAATGATAAAAAGCTGGAATTTTCAGGGGAAGCAAGACGTGAATTGAATGTGCTCATCAATGCGGTATCGGAAATTTTAGATCTTGCTTTGCGTTCCTTTAAAAATAATGATCTGGACAGCGCCGTTATGGTAGAACCGCTGGAACAGGTAGTGGATTATCTGCGTGATTATTTAAAGAAGCAGCATATCGCAAGACTGCGAAAACAAGAATGTACAATAGAGCTGGGCTTTATATTAACCGATTTATTGACAAATCTGGAGCGTGTTTCGGATCATTGCTCTAATATCGCCGGCTGCGTGCTGGAAATTTCTCATGAGAATCTGGATATCCATGAATACCTGCGCAAGGTAAAGGGCGGCGAAATGAAAGAATTTAATGATTATTATGACTATTTTAAAGTAAAGTACGCGATAGAACCTGTAAATAAAGCACAGAAAACCGTGTAGAAATTTTATAAAAAGAGTTGCCGGCTGTAAGCGGACGGCAACCCTTTTTTTAGAAAATCCTTTACAGAGAATTTCTTTGAAAGAGCGGTTTATTTGCTGTTTTGAAAAAATCTGCTGCTGCGTCATTCTAAAAACAATGTTCAAAAGGAGATAAACCGGTATCTTTTACGGGATCACCGCTATAAAGCTTTTTTTCTGCTGTTTAACCGTTTGCGTAAAACAATCATAAATCCCTGAACCGAAAATCAGTTTGGGTACACCGCTTTAATTTTCCCAAACAATACTACAAATTCTTTTTTTCTCGCTTTCATCGGGAAAGGCAAGAGATCCGTTTTTTAACAAGAAATAAGTAAATGCATTTGGCTCATAGAATCTTGATATTAAAAAACTTTTTTCGTTTTCAGAGACATAGTTGGGTATTTTTTTTCTGATATATGCGGCATATTCTTTATTTAGTTCTGCTCCGATTTCTTTCTCAACCTCTAACAAAATTGTATCTTCCATAATTCTTCTAAACGCATTATATTCTTCTGAGGTAAAATAAGGAATTAAAACGGAAGGCATGCCATTTGTCGCCGAAACATACCCTTTTTCAGCCAATAATGCAAAGATTTCTTTATCATGCTCATTTGGAGGAATTTTCGATTTGATAATCGTGTAAATACGTCGAAGATTTTCAAGGTCTGGCAACGTAAGTATCGGTCGAAATTCTGATAAGAGGATCGCAGGATCAAACTGTTGCATGGCTATTTTCTCGTTTCCTGAGAATTTCCCCGCGTAGCCTCCAGAAAATTCAATATATTCCTTAAACTCCGATTCAAGATTTGTATAAGCATCAAAAATATCTTTAATTTGCCATTGAGCAATAATCCAATGACGGCTTCCGTCTCCCCGTATAGGTATTGTGGTATTGAGTGGGATACTGGTTTTTACTTCGTAATCATGCGCGGCAATGGTAATAAATGTCCATAATAAGAAATTGTCGTTTAGGTCGCACCCGTAGAATCCAATATTTTTGATTTTTTGAAGATTCTTTTTAACTGCTTTATATAGAGCATTTGCAATTGGAGGAATATAA
>ULSF01020355.1_pt1 | contig 27763 bp, 19 predicted proteins | sample 1956121 | NCBI WGS metagenome assembly ULSF01 (sample SAMEA4835701, study PRJEB28245) | human gut metagenome | biome: gut microbiome; material: fecal sample | place: Denmark | collected 2008
ACCCCAATAACCGGGATAGTACCAGCTATTGTAGTACCACGGCGAACTCCATCCCCAACTGAATCCCCAGCTGGCGCCATATGGATAATTCCAACGCCAATCCCACCACAAGCGGTTCGTGTAAGTGGGAAAGACGTATGCATACAATCCGTCATCATATACATTCCAATCCCATGAAGGCAAACCGTAAACCACATCCCAATAGAGCGGACTGCTTACCGGAATGGCGTAACGGGGATTGCGGAAACGGACGATACGCATCGCGTATTCATAATCGTCTTGAGAGCCCTCAAAACCATTAACCCATTCCCCTCTCTCATTCAAAGGTTTCTCCTCAATATACAAGGTATCATTCTCCATCGAGAAGTTATTATCTCGTGAAGTATAACGACGATTATACTCATCCACATCGCGCACTTTTCCTTTCACATCCTTCACTACCACTGTAGAACCGGGGGCTGCGTAAACGGTAGTCGTGTTCTGCTTCTGCGGAACCACCACTTTCACCTCTTGCTTAACCTCCTCTTTCTTTTCAGCTTTTTTCTTAGGGATGAAATAAAGGTCGTCATCAACGCTTTGTGACATTGCCCAATAAGGCAAGCACACCATCATAAGCGAAGCTAATACAATCTTTTTCATACTCATACCTGTTTTATTTGTTATTCTATCTACTTTTTCTAGTGCAAAGATAGCCAGAGGTTTCAGTTCATAACAAAGAAAATCCCTATTAGTTGGTAGGGATTTCCCTATTTTAGTAACGGACTTCAACTATTTTATCTATTTCTGCACACACACGGAAAACAGAAGAACGTCCGTTCACATACGTTGATGGTAAACAAATCTGGTGGTAAAACAACTTTTTATATTAAGTTGCACCCACTTATGCCCTCATGCCCTCACTAAAAGTCATAACCTACTCATTATTAAACCACTACACACAGTGAGGGCATGTTAAAAAGTGAGAGCATTGCCCTCATGCCCTCACTCCTATTTTCTTGCACATCTCACTTAAATCATTCATTCACAACATAATACCCATTTATCGGCTTATAAACCGGTTGTTTGGGAAGTCCCACATTTTTCAGCTTTCCTTCCTCGCACAAGCGGTGTAAATGGCGGCTGGCCGTACTTTGTGTCATACTGCAAAGAAGCTGGAAACTTTTCCGCTGCACAAAATCATGAGTTGTGAAGAACTCCGTCAGCAATGCGTCAATTTCCTCATCGGTCAGTTTACTTGAATGAAACGAGAACCGGGTACGCTGCACCTTTACCTTCCCCACCTCATCCATCAATAATCGGTCGGGGCGGTAAACAATCCCCTTAAGCCTTACCTTTGTATTTTTACGTTTCGTCTTTTCGGTTACCGGCTCGGTGCTCACCAGATTGGGACGGAAAAAGCCGATGCCGTCCAGATGCACCTGCCTGCCTTCCGCCAATTCCTCGCCCATGGCGTGTGACAGCGCATCGAGCACGGCTATTACATCCGTTTCCGTCAATGTACAATATTTCTGTATACGGGCACGGAGCTGGGCCGTGCTTACTTTCCCATTCAGCCGGAGACGCGGATGCAACATATTCTCTTCCCCTTGTTGCTCAGAGGTTTTGGGATTCTCGTACCAATCAAATAGTATTGCCATACTGTTCTTTTTTTATTGATGAAAGTTCAATATCTATTAATCACGGATGTGATTAAGCTTAACTACCTTTGTGATTAATTTTAATCACCTTTATGATCAGACTTAATCACAAGGGTAGATAACTAATTACAAACATACAAAAATAAGAAAAGAAAAGGTAGAAAACAAATAAGAGACAGGGGAATATGCACTGAGACTAAGAATAAAAACACAGAAAAGAAAGGAAAAAGAAAAAGACGGCATTTAATCCGGAAAGCATTTGCAGAATCCGGAAAGAAACCTTATCTTTACTAAAAATATGCACACATAGACACTCGCAATACGCAGTCTTCTCCACACGACAGAACATCATCTTTTCCATGGGAGGTACATAAAACCAAAAAAACATTCAAACGAAAGACAAATATGAAAATTACACTCATCAGGAAAGATGAAGAACAGGGGACAGAAGCCTTGTCACTATGCGATACGGACGCATTCTTCGAGAAAGTAAAGACAGAGAACAAAGCAGGGCATATATCGGAACTGCGTGAAATACTACCCCGGCTGGCAGGATCGTCCGCCCGCTACGTCCACATCGACAAACTGCCGCGTGTCTATCCTGCCGTAGAATATACCCGCAAACAAAAGGGTGAGAAACGTATGAAACATTACAACGGACTGGTGCAGCTGGAAGTGAACCGGCTCGCCGACCTGTATGAGGTGGAATATGTGAAACGCCAAGTAGAGCAACTGCCACAAACCTTTGCCGCTTTCTGCGGTTCAAGCGGACGGAGCGTAAAGATATGGATACGCTTCGCACGCACTGACGGCAGCTTGCCCACTGCCACACAAGAAGTCCTCCTGTTTCATGCCCACGCCTATCGGCTGGCGGTGACATGCTACCAGCCCATGCTTCCTTTCGGCATCACACTGAAGGAACCGGACCTGATGCAAAGCTGTCGCATGACCGTGGATGAACAACCTTACTATAACCCTTCGTCCGTTCCTTTCTGCATAGAGCAACCGCTTGCCCTGCCCGATGAGGAAACTTTCCGGCAACGGAAACAAAACAGCGAAAGCGCACCGGAACGAATGACACCCGGCTGCGAAAGTATGCAGATTTTTGCCCAGATGTACCAGTCGGCACGGAAAAGAGCATTGGCCGAGATGGAAAACTGGAAACGTGATGACGGGCTGGAACCTTTACTGCCCCATCTGGTAGAACAATGCTTCAAAACAGGCATCCCCGAAGAGGAAGCCGTACAGCGCACGCTGATGCACTATTTTCACGCAACGGACACAGAAACCATCCGTACAGCTTTTGGCAACGGATACCGGGAAATGAAAGGTTTCGGTAAAAAAAGCGGTTTCAGTAAAGAGCAGGAAGCCACCTTCCGGCTGGAGGAATTCTTGAAAAGACGGTATGAATTCCGCTTCAACACCGTGCTGGACGAGGTGGAATACCGTCAACGGGACTCTGTTCATTTCTATTTCAAGCCTTTAGATAAACGTACCCGCAACAGTATCGCCCTCTGCGCCTTAAAAGAAGGGCTGCAAGTGTGGGACCGGGATATAGACCGCTTTCTCACCTCCGATTTCGTTCCGCTTTACAATCCTGTAGAAGAATACTTGTGTGACCTTCCCCGCTGGGACGGTACTGACCGCATCCGCGCACTTGCCCGGCTCGTTCCTTGCGGCAATCCGCATTGGGAAGAGCTCTTTTACCGTTGGTTTCTAGGCATGGTGGCGCATTGGAGGGGGATGGACCGCCAGCATGGAAACAGCACTTCACCTTTACTTGTAGGTTCGCAAGGATTCCGGAAATCCACTTATTGCCGTATCTTGCTGCCACCCGAACTCCGTTTCGGCTATGCCGACAGCCTGGACTTCAGCAGCAAACAGGAAGCGGAGCGTGCCTTGGGACGATTTTTCCTTATCAACCTGGACGAATTCGACCAGATTACCGTAAATCAACAAGGCTTTCTGAAACATCTGCTACAAAAACCGACAGCCAATCTGCGCAAGCCTTACGGAACCAGCGTGCGCGAATTACGCCGCTATGCCTCATTCATCGGCACCAGCAATCAGAAGGATTTGCTCACCGACCCCACGGGAAGCCGTCGCTTTATCTGTATCGAAGTGACCGATCCCATTGATACCAATGTCACCATAGACTACCGCCAACTCTATGCGCAAGCCATGCATTTACTTTATAAGAACGAACGTTATTGGCTGAATGACGAAGATGAGGCCGTTTTACGACAAAGCAACAGCGAATTTGAACAAATATCACCTTTGGAGCATTTATTCCATTGTAACTTTTCTTCTGCAACCAACGAAAAGGAGGGAGAATGGATGACTGCCATGGATATTTTTAATTATCTTCAAGAGAACACACGCGACAAACTGTCTATCAATAAAATAAATTGGTTTGGACGTATTCTCCGCAAACTGAACATTCCTAAAAAGACCAGTACCAGAGGTACCCTATATCATGTAACAAAGTTGAAATAATTTATTTTACCATAGAAGAGTATGAGGGCAATGCCCTCATACTCTTCTATGCTACCATCACAAATAACCTGTTCATTATAAACAAATTACCTCACAAATGAGGGCATGAGGGCATAATTGCATCTAACATTGCAATGAGAGCACAAGTCTGAAACAAAAAGACGGAAGGTTTGTTTGTGAAAGTAATGAAAAGAAATTATCTTTGTCATCATCCTTAAACCAACAATCGTATGAAACCAGTGAAATTATTTTATCAGGAAAGATGCCCGTTCTGCAAAAAAGCACTGCGCTATATTGAAGAACTGAAAGCAGAATATCCTGAATTCCAACCTATAGAAATAGAAATGATAGAAGAAACCCAACATCCTGATATAGCCGACCAATACGACTATTATTACGTTCCCACGTTCTATGTGGACGGGGTGAAAGTGCATGAAGCGGGCATCTTCAAAAATGAGATGGAGGCATTGCTCCGTAAAGTGATAGAATAAACGAAAAGATATGAAATATTTAGAAGTAACCTTTACAACACATCCCTGTAATGAAACAGTGAATGATGTAGTGTCCGCATTGGCCGGAGAAATAGGATTTGAAAGTTTTGTAGAATGTGAAGGGGGAATACAGGCCTATATCCAGCAAACTCTCTTTGACGAGGAAGCACTGAAAGAAATGGTTGTGAACTTCCCTTTACCTGACACCCGGATAGAATACACCATAAAGGAAGCCGAAGACAAAAACTGGAATGAAGAATGGGAGAAAAACTTCTTTCAACCCATCGTCATAGGTGACCGTTGCTGCATTCACAGCACGTTCCACAAAGACACTCCGAAAACTGAGTATGAAATTCTGATTAACCCGCAAATGGCTTTCGGCACAGGGCATCATGAAACGACCAGCTCTATAATCAGCGAGCTGTTAGAAGCCGACCTGAAAGGAAAATCAGTCCTGGATATGGGATGCGGCACTTCTATTCTTGCCATCCTTGCCTCCATGCGAGGAGCCAATCCTGTGACAGCCATCGACATTGACGACTGGTGCGTCAACAATTCAAAAGACAACATTGCACTGAACCATATCCATAACATTACAGTGGAACTGGGTGACGCCAATCTGCTGAAAGGGCGCAAAGCGTTTGATGTGATTATTGCCAACATTAACCGGAATATTCTTCTGGCAGACCTTCCCCATTATGCCGCCTGTATGCATCCGGGTTCGGAAATATTTATGAGTGGATTCTATATACAGGATATTCCTTTTATCCGCGAAAAAGCGGAGAGTCTGGGAATGGAGTTCGTACATCATCGGGAAAAGAACAACTGGGCAGCTGTGAAATTCATCATGAAATAATACCATTTTCAAGTATGGCAAAGACGCGATAAAGACGGAATTGCCACCAACCACGCAGGATATGCATTGATTTATTCGAGGACAAAAGAACGGATTTTCTCTCTTTTGTCCTTTTGTTCTTCTTCCCTGAAAATTAGAACCGGAATCAAGCGGTGACAAACGCACGTAGGACGCTGCATTTTATCCAAAGTGACCAAACGACCATATCGGTATTATATTTATTATACAATCTCCTTTCCAAAAGGAGTAAGTGCCAAGCCCGCCAGCTTGAAATGTTGCAGTCCGAATGGAATGCCGATGACAGTGATGCAAAGCAACACCCCGAATGCCAGATGAGAGAGGCTGATCCAGATTCCACCTACAAGTATCCAGATGATATTCATCAACACACTGAGACATCCACCATCACCGGGACAACTGCGTATTTCCCGCCCAAAAGGACAAAGAGCCAGCATAGACAACTTCAAAGTCTGGAAACCGAAAGGAATGCCGACGATAGTAATCATCAGCAACAGGCTGGAAACAATATATTCCACGCAGATCAGAAATCCGCCGCAAATCAGCCAAATAATATTGAGCAGTAAGTTCATAAAGCAAATATAAGCAAAGTTTTCGGAACCTCAGGCACAGTTTCCTTATTTCTTTATGGTCATTAATTGCAATTCTTCCAACGAACCGTTGAAAATATTCAAATCCACCTTCTCACGAATACCCGGCAACGTACCCACATCCGTATGCTGCCAGAATTTCCACTCCCCCCTGTATTCCACCGAGTCTACATAATAATGAGCTATCCAGTAAGGATAAGAATTGAAGACCGAATCATTCAGATAACGCGTTTTAAACTTATAAGAAGTATAAAGAATAGGCTTCACTTTGTAGTGCTGTTCTATTTTGTCAAGCCACAGTTTAAGGTCACGACGGAGCTGATTCTCATCCTTTCCCCTCTTCTCAATATCGAGCACAGGAGGAAGGTCACCTGAATCCAGCTTGACGGAATTGATAAAAAAATCGGCCTGACGGACAGGATCTGTCTTCGGATTGTAAAAATGATAAGCCCCACGGATAAACCCATATGTTTTCGCCGAATCAAAATTGGAGCTAAAAGCCTTGTCCCCATAATCGCCTCCTTCCGAAGCTTTCATAAAGACAAAATGAATAGGAAATTTTCCCTGTCGGGTCTGGGTCAGCATTTTCCAGTCTATGTTTCCTTGATAATGGGAAACATCAATGCCATGCACATGAAAACCTGAGGGCATACATACACCGTATGCTTTAAAGCCATAGCAAGGCTTCCAACGGTAAGAGTAAGGACGGATAAAGAAATAAAAGAAAGCGGCAAGGAATAAAAAAGCAATAATCCCCGCAATGACATACCGAAGCCATGACGGCATCTCTCTTTGCGGTTTCTTTTTCGCCTTCCGCTGTGTGGTCCGGCGGACAGGTTTCGCGACTGCCTTTTTTTTAACAGGGGCAGGACGTGTGCTTTTCGCTCTTACCATTTTATCCTATTTAGCTGTTTTTACCTTACCTATTCCCACATACTATGCAATAAAACCCATCGGGAGAATGGTTTTACAATCAGCCCCGATGGGTTTCCTTTATGCTTTATAGAAATAAGAAAAAATTATTTTCCTTGTTCCAACTGCAATGTCTTGGTTGCCTGGTCACAAACTTCTGTAGGACCGAAGTACTGGATAGGACCCGGATATACATAGTCTGTTTCAATAGCCCAACGTTCACGCTGTGCGGCGAACGCCTTGAAAGGAGCACCGTCCAATTTTACCAACGCTTTCTGGATAACCGGTTTCATTTCACCGTGACGACGTTCCATGTTCATCATCATTGTGATAGGCACACCACCTGCAATCCATTCTTCGGCAGGAGCAGTAGTGTTACGTACAGAAGACATATAACCGGTCTTGCCGTTGGCAATCAACATAGAAGCGGTGTAACCCAACGAGTAGCAATAGTCAGCATCGAAGTTTGACGGAGCAGCGCAACGTCCTTCGTAACCGAAGAAGTGATGCTGAGCGGCAAATTTACCTACATACTTGCCTTCTTCTTTCCACTGAGCCAATTTAACGGCTACCATATCAGACAACAGCTTTTCTGTTTCAATCAGTGATACCTGTACGTTTCCGTGCGGGTCACGATCCAAAGTAAGCTGACGTGCAACGCCTTCGGGCAGAGAAGCATAGATTTCCGAGTTTTCCTTAGAAAGCTTGGAGATGATATATTCACGTTGGTGAGATTTCTTGATCAATGCGAACTCTGATGCGTTAGCAGCCAGGAAGTCGTTCAATTCAGCGATCAATCTCTTCATTGCGGGGATGAATTCGATCAAACCTTCAGGTATCAACACTGTACCGAAGTTATTGCCTTGTGCGGCACGGTTAGCCACCACCTGAGCAATGTAAGTAACCACATCATCCAATGACATGTTCTTCTCTTCCACTTCTTCTGAAACGATACATACGTTAGGTTGAACCTGCAAAGCACATTCCAAAGCGATATGAGAAGCCGAACGTCCCATCAGCTTGATAAAGTGCCAGTATTTGCGGGCAGAGTTACAGTCACGCTGAATGTTACCGATTACTTCAGAGTAAGTCTTACAAGCCGTATCAAAACCGAAAGAAGTTTCAATCATCTCGTTCTTCAAGTCACCGTCGATAGTCTTCGGACAACCGATAACCTGAACACCGCAGTTCTTCGCAGCATAGTATTCTGCCAATACACAAGCGTTTGTGTTTGAGTCATCACCACCGATAATTACCAATGCCTTGATGCCCAATTCCTTGATGATTTCCAGACCTTTATCAAACTGTTCTACCTTTTCCAGTTTGGTACGTCCCGAACCGATGATATCGAAACCACCGGTATTGCGGTATTCGTCGATAATATCGGAAGTCAGTTCCATATAATTATGGTCTACCAAACCACCGGGGCCCAGAATGAAACCATACAGTTTGCTGTCCTTGTTCAATGCTTTGATACCGTCGAACAAACCGGAAATAACATTGTGTCCGCCGGGAGCCTGTCCACCAGACAAGATGACACCTACGTTGATGGCAGGCATATTGACAGCTTCGCCTTCAACGAACTGAATCAACGGCATGCCGTAAGTGTTAGGGAACAAGGCTTTGATAGCTTCCTGGTCAGCAACTGACTGTGTAGGTTCACCTTCCTTTACTTTTACAGCGCCTTTCAACGCTTTAGGAAGTTTGGGCTGATAAGCAGCTCTGGCAATTTGTAATGCACTTTTAGTCATATTCTATTATTCTATTTAAAGGTGTATAATTTCATTTATAATTCACGTGCAAATTTCGTTCTTTTTTCGCAAATATGAAAACGTATACAAATAAAAATATTACCTTTACCGCGAATTTAGAATTATGTATTAACTTAAAACATTACATTTATGGCAAGTAGAAGAAATTTAAAGAAAAAAATAACCAATATAGCAAGTGATTTGTTTTTAGTCAGTTTGATGGAAGGTGTTAACCGTGAAGTAGTTTGCAACTCTGTACACAATGTGATCAAACTGATTATACGCATCAGTCACACTGAACCGGGTAACGTAAAAGGTTTCTACAAGAAACTGAATGAGGATTTGAACAAAGAAATAAAAGTGGTTGCAGACGAACTGGCTAAAGCTACAAAAGCATAAGATTTAAGGAATGAAAAAAGCTATTTGTGGTTTTATCTACTACAAACTATTGGGATGGAAGACTAAAGTATCCGTTCCCGATTATGACAAATATATTATCTGTGCCGCACCGCATACCACCAATTGGGATTTGTTCATAGGCAAACTGTTTATGGGAGCTATAGGTCGCGAAACCGGTTTTATGATGAAAAAAGACTGGTTCTTCTGGCCTCTAGGCCCTATTTTCCGCTGGATGGGAGGGATTCCCGTAGACCGTAGCCGCAAGACTTCATTGGTGGACCAGATGATTAAGATTGCCAAATCGAGTCAAAAATTCCATCTGGCTATCACTCCGGAAGGAACACGCAAAGCCAATCCCAATTGGAAGAAAGGGTTTTACTATATTGCGCAAGGGGCTGGTCTGCCTATTATTCTGGTAGCTATCGACTACGAGAAGAAATGCATCACAGCCGAAAAGGTAATACATCCCAGCGGTGACTTGGACAAGGATATGCGTGAAATCAAATTGTATTATAAGAATTTCAAAGGCAAATATCCTGAAAACTTCAGCATCGGAAAAGTAGAATAACCCTTCCGTTGTAGTTCTTCAGATATGAAAACACTGATTATGCGGATTGTATTTTCACCCGCATAATCAGTGTTATTTGTATCTATTCTCTTGCTATACTCTCATCCCCATCCTCAAAATTATTCTTCTCTATCTTCACATTCCGGGTGTGAAGCAAGCGGAAACGGGATTTGTTATGATGAAAAGCCGGATAATCCGTATTCTGGCGGATCACATTGTTTTTAAAGATCAATCCGTCAATGGATTTTGCAAAAAGGACAGGGCGGTCAAAGGTTTCAAAATAGTTATCTTCAATCACTACTCCTTTTTCTCCTTTTCCACCATGGAAATATTTTTTCTGATGCTCCAAATCGGGAATCTCCGGATAAATAGAGATAACAGCTTCCGTAAACTGGAACATATTAGTCAATGCGTTGATAAAACGATTGTTACGAATCAGCACATTCCGGCAAGCTCCCGTTTCAAACCAGCCGTTACAATCACCGCACAGCAATATGGCTGTTCCTGATGTATGATCAAACAGGTTACGCTCTACCACCGTTTTCAGGGGAGTGCTGAACAGCGTACCGCGTGCACGGTTGTTACGAATGACATTATCCGCAAAATAAACTTCCGGACACCAGGACAGGTTTTCAATACCGAAACCTTCTTTATCCGTAATCTCCGCATCCAAAGGCTCGGCAAAAGTGATACGATATTCTTTTGCACCTTTCACCGTATCTTTGTCATTGGGCAGGATTTCCTTCACCCGGTTCTTTCCACCGGTCAGTTCCATGGTGGCGGAACGTACAAATTGTACTTCATCGCCATTCACACCCCATTCGAATCCGTATGCTTGCGGATGCATGTATCGGGCAATCACCGTATGGTCATCAAGGCGTTGCTTGATTTTCAAATAAGTACCATGTACATTAATCGCATCATCCATCATTCCTTCATACAACCCGTTGCGAGAATCAATCTTCCCCCGGCAACTGGAGAAATGGGTAGCATCCGCCTGCGTGGTAAAGTAACGCGGATCCTTATCGCCACGAAGACAAACGCTGAATTCATCCAACGTGATATTTTCACATAACTGGGCCAGCAGTCCCATACCTTCGGCATAATGCACTTTCACATTCTGCAAACGGGTGTCTTTATCATTGGACAAGAATATACCCGGAGCAGGACGATAATAAGTACGAAGAGCCACCACTGTCCCCGGTTTCAACCGGGCGTCTTTCCATTGAGGAGCATGGTAGACACGTGGAGAAACTTCTTTCACCCCTTCCATAGGACACCATAAGTCACTGGTGCGGTATACCAGACGCTTTGTCTTTTCTTCAAAAGCAATTCCTCCCTGGGGAGCACTGGACCAGCCTTCACCGTATGCTTCGAAAAAACCTTTCTCATTGATACGGCATTTCACCCATGCGGCAGGTTCAAAAGTAATTCCCTCCTCTCCGCTTTCCAATATCTTGACCTGAGCAATATGAGGAGTCTCAAAATCTATGCTGAAATTACGCAAAGTACAATTCTCTGAACGAAGCAGAGAAAGTGGAAGCATACGTCCATGAAAGATAAAATCGGCACCCTGTCCGTCCACCGTCAGCCCCTTCCAATCCTCCAAAGGGAAACCTACCGTTTTCGGATTGTCCTGATCATGATTGGAAATATAATACTCACGGACAGCCGCCCCTTCAGGATGGAAATCGTAACGTCCGGATTCAAAAAGCAGGGTGACCTTATCACCCAAAGCAACTTGAGACTTGATGTCTTGTAACGCCTTCTGCAATTTGGGTGAAAGATTCTCGTGTGTGTCCGGTACCAGACCATAATTTCGCATTTCGACTACCTTACTTCCGGCAAAAGCGGAAACAGCCAGCCATACGAAGCAGAAATTAAAGATAATTCGTTTCATTTAGGTTCATTATAGATTAGTTAGAATGACAAAACTAACAAAAATTCCTAACTTCGCAACCATAAATAAAGAAGAAAACAACATGAAAAAGATATTTTTGTCCTTCCTGCTGGTAATGGCAGGAATATCACACACTTTGGCACAAGGGTTAGATGGTAATGTGGAACAACGTCTAAAAGATTTTTTCACCCGGTACGAAACATCTTATGCCAACATAGGTAAGTGTAAATTAGACCGTTATGAAGTAAATCATGACAAAAAAAGGCTGAATGTATATGCCAGCCCCAGCTTCGGCTACCAACCGTTTACCCCCGAAAAGACAGAAGCTATCTACCGGTTACTTAGACAAAGCCTACCCGGTCCTGTAAATTATTACGATATAACCATCTATGCCGATGGCAAATCAATCGAAGACCTGATTCCCAACTATCTGAGAAAGAAACAGGACAAAAGCCGCTTATGGCAACGGACAGATTATAAAGGTGATCCATGGGTAAAAAATATTTCCCGCCCCTTTACTGCCAGCAAAGGACTGGAAGGCAGACACATCGCCCTTTGGCAAAGCCACGGAAAATATTATAAAAAGGACAAGGGATGTTGGGAATGGCAACGTCCCCGACTGTTCTGTACCACAGAAGACTTGTTCACCCAATCATTCGTCATACCTTATATTATACCCATGCTGGAAAATGCGGGAGCCATAGTTTATACCCCTCGTGAACGTGACTGGCAACGCAATGAGGTGATTGTGGATAATGATACCCATCCCCAAGGTTGCATCTATCAGGAGATAAAAAGCCGGAAAGGTAAATGGAAAACCGCCCCCACCCCGGCATTCGCTCAAAAACGATTGGTTTACCGGGACGGACAAAATCCTTTTGAAGAAGGTACAGCCCGCTTTGCCTCCACCGAGAAAAAACCGGAAAAAGCCTTTGCACAATGGATTCCCCATATTCCCGAAACAGGAAGATATGCCGTCTATGTGACTTATCAGACTTTACCCGGAAGTGTGAGTGACGCTAAATATCTGGTTTTCCATAAAGGGGGTGTCACCGAATTTCTGGTCAACCAACAAATAGGGGGAGGAACCTGGGTTTATCTGGGCACTTTTGAATTCGACAAAGGAACCAACGATTACGGTATGGTGATACTAAGTAATGAGAGCAGACAAAAAGGAGTGGTATGCGCCGATGCCGTCCGTTTTGGCGGAGGAATGGGAAACATATCGCGCGGTGGAAAAACCAGCGGCCTGCCCCGTTATCTGGAAGGGGCACGCTATGCCGCACAATGGTCGGGTTTTCCTTATTCGGTTTACAGTCCCAGCGAAGGTAAGAATGACTATACCGATGATATAAACGCCCGCAGCTGGATAATAAACTATCTCAGCGGAAATTCTGTGTACAATCCAAAGGAGAAAGGATTGGGCGTTCCTTTTGAAATGACCTTGGGAGTGCACAGCGATGCAGGTTTTTCCAAAGAAGATGATTTAATAGGCACGCTGGGTATCTATACCACCGATTATAATAGCGGTAAACTGAACGCCGGTATCTCCCGTTATGCTTCCCGCGACTTGGCGGACATGGTACTGACCGGTCTGCAACAGGATATCTCCGCCCAATTCGGTATCCGGTGGCAACGCCGCAGCCTGTGGAACCGCAATTACAGCGAAACCCGTCTGCCTGCCGTTCCCTCGATGATTCTGGAACTCCTCTCCCATCAGAACTTCGCCGATTTGAAACTAGGACACGATCCGCGTTTCAAGTTTACCGTAGGACGTTCTGTTTACAAATCCATACTAAAATACCTGAGTACCATGCATGGGACGGATTACGTAGTCCAACCTTTACCGGTAAATAACTTTGCCATTCACTCCGGAAGTAGGAAAAACACCTTCCAACTAACTTGGCAAGCGGTAGACGACCCGTTGGAACCGACTGCCAAAGCTCAACAATACATTGTCTATACCCGTCTGGGGCATGGTGGATTTGACAATGGAACGTTAGTACGCGGTACTGAATATACCTTCGAAGCCGAACCGGGACTGGTATATAGTTTCAAAGTAACCGCAGTCAACAAGGGCGGAGAAAGTTTTCCTTCCGAAATCCTGTCAGCCTATCAGGCAAAGAAAAGTAAAGGAACAATCTTGATAGTCAACGGATTCGACCGTTTAAGCAGACCTGCTACCGTAGGATCTCCTTTCTTGCAAGGCTTTGACTTGAATACGGATCCGGGAATACCTTATATAAATACACCCGCCTTCTGCGGAACGCAACAAAGCTTCGACCGCAGCCGCATAGGACGGGAGACTAAAGACGGGCTGGGATATAGCGGCAGCGAACTGGAAGGAATGTTGATAGCCGGAAATACTTTCGATTATCCGTTCATTCATGGAAAAGCCATCCAGGCAGCCGGAGGATACTCTTTTGTATCGTGTAGTGATGAAGCCGTTGAAAATGGTTTTGTCCGGCTGGCAGATTACCCCATTACAGACCTGATATTCGGAGCCGACAGGCGTCCTTTCTCCCACACATTGCAACAGTTGCTCACAACCTATTGTCAAGGAGGCGGCAACCTGATGCTCAGCGGCTCGTATATAGGAAGCAACATGAACAGTCCCACAGCACTGAACTTCACCGAAAACATATTAAAATATAGTTTCGGAGGCAGCATGATAAATTCCACTTCGGGAGAAATATATGGAGCCAACACCCGTTTCAGTATTCCCCGCACTATCAACGAGCAAACATACGCCGTACCCGCTCCCGACTGTCTGACCCCGATAGCCCCTGCTTACTCCGCTTTTGTATATAATCCGGGCAGTTACAGTGCCGGTATCGCCTATAAAGGCAAATATCGGACTTTTGTCCTGGGTTTCCCCTTTGAAAGCATTCAGGGAGTGAAGGAAAGAGCACGGGTAATGAGTGCCATCCTGGGCTTCTTTGGCAGCAAGTGATATTTTTAAACGAAAATAAAAGGGCAAATAAGAGGTTATTTCATAAAAACGCCTAACTTTGTCCGTATAAACCATTAAAATAAAACGACTATGTACACTATACAGACTAATGCCTCCGGCACACGCAGCATGGAAATCTCAGAAGAGAACCTGCAAACTATTGAGAAATATGCTTTATTCCAGCATCTGATAGACAGCAACGGTATCGTGGACGAGTCGGTACTGGACAAACTGAAGCTGAATATCCGCTCACTGATAACCAGCGAGGAAGGAAACAATAAAGAGCTGCTCGACCTTTGTATCGATGTAATTTATCATAATAACATGAAAGCTTTCGGACTTCATCAACTCATTCTGCTTTATATCCAATGGGAGAAAGAGAAAAATAAAGATGAAGAAGAGATATAATAAACAATCTCTGTGTTCTCTGTAGCAAAACAAAAAAACAGTATTTATCATTGAAAGAATACAAACTTACAGACTGGTTGCCGACAACCAAGAAAGAAGTAGAGATGCGCGGATGGAATGAACTGGACGTAATCTTGTTCAGCGGTGACGCCTACGTAGATCATCCTTCATTTGGTCCGGCAGTAATTGGAAGATTATTAGAGGCGCAAGGTTTGAAAGTGGCCATTGTGCCTCAACCCAACTGGCGTGATGACCTGCGCGATTTTAAGAAGCTGGGACGTCCACGCCTCTTTTTCGGTGTGTCCGCCGGATGTATGGACAGCATGGTAAACAAATACACTGCCAACAAGCGTTTGCGCAGCGAGGATGCTTATACTCCCGACGGCCGCCACGACATGCGTCCCGAATATCCCAGCATCGTTTATACACAGATTTTAAAGAAAATCTATCCCGACGTACCTGTCATTCTGGGAGGTATAGAGGCATCTTTGCGCCGTGTCACCCATTATGACTACTGGCAGGACTGCCTGCGTAAATCAATCCTGATAGATTCCGGAGCCGATTTATTGATCTATGGAATGGGCGAGAAGCCGATTACGGAACTTTGCAAGAGAATGAAAGAAAGCAAAGACAGTCAGGACGGAGCCCATCTACCCTTACAAAAGGATATTCCCCACGATATACCACAAACGGCTTATATTATCCGTAAGAAAGGATCAGTTCCGTCCGAGCACTCTGTAATTGAGTGTGTGAACGAAAAGCCAGACATCATCCTACACTCTCATGAAGCATGCCTGAAAGATAAAAAGAAACAAGCCGAAAACTTCCGCTTCATTGAAGAGGAAAGCAACAAGTACGAAGCCTCCCGCATCTTGCAAGATACAGGCAATGAAACAGTAGTAGTCAATCCGCCTTATCCTCCAATGAGCCAAGGCGAACTGGATCATTCTTTTGATTTGCCCTATACGCGTATGCCTCATCCTAAATATAAAGGAAAACGCATTTCCGCATTCGACATGATTAAATTCTCGGTCAATCTGCACCGTGGTTGTTTTGGCGGATGCGCCTTTTGTACCATTTCCGCCCATCAAGGGAAATTTATTGTAAGCCGAAGTAAAGAGAGTATCTTAAGAGAAGTGAGAGCCATAACTGAAATGCCTGATTTCAAAGGCTATCTGAGTGACTTGGGAGGACCTAGCGCCAACATGTATGCCATGCGTGGTAAAGATGAGAAAATTTGCCGGCGATGCAAACGGCCGTCATGTATCCATCCCAAAGTATGTCCCAATTTGAACACGGACCATCGCCCCTTATTGGATATCTATCATTCGGTAGACGCACTTCCCGGTATCAAGAAAAGCTTTATCGGAAGCGGTGTACGCTATGACCTGTTACAATATCAAAGCAAAGATCCGGCAGTAAACCGAAGTACGGCTGAATATACCCGCGAACTGATAGCCCATCATGTCAGCGGGCGCTTGAAAGTGGCTCCGGAACATACCAGCGACCAAGTGCTGCAAATCATGAGGAAACCTTCGTTTTCACAATTTTATGACTTCAAAAAGACTTTCGACAAAATAAATAAGGAGTTGAATATGCGGCAGCAGATTATACCTTATTTTATAAGCAGCCATCCCGGATGTACGGAAGAAGATATGGCAGAACTGGCAGTGATCACCAAGAAATTGGATTTCCATCTGGAACAAGTACAGGACTTTACTCCTACTCCGATGACTGTAGCCACTGAAACCTGGTACACAGGTTATCATCCATATACGTTGCAACCGGTATTTTCCGCTAAAACACCAAAAGAAAAACTGGCTCAACGGATGTTCTTTTTCTGGTATAAACCCGAAGAACGACGTGCTATCATCAATGAATTGCGCAAAATAGGACGCGCTGATCTGATAGATAAGCTGTATGGTAAATACAAAGCCTGAGTTTTAAATTCACCACAGATTATACAGATTTGATCTGTGGTGAAACTGTTTTTTAACGTCTTGTTTACCTTTCATCGTGTTTTGACGAAACACAGGAACAGGTACATGTGTTCCAAGTTACAGATATTGATATTTATTCCCCCCTAAACTTAATTAGAAAAGCACCGCAAATATTAATTGATAAAAATACGACCTATCCTATTGAATATCATTTATTTTTTGCTATCTTTGGGCAAAACCAACTTTTAAATCAATACTGCGTATGGAAACGTATCTATTCTGGATTGTGCCCATTGCCTCCCTCTTGGCATTGGTACTTGCATGGTATTTCTACAAACAAATGATGCTTGAAAGCGAAGGAACTCCGACGATGGAGAAAATCGCTTCTTATGTGCGCCAGGGCGCCATGTCCTATCTGAAACAACAATACAAGGTGGTAGGGCTGGTATTTCTGGGATTAGTTATTCTGTTTTCTATCATGGCATACGGCTTCAACTTACAAAATCCGTGGGTGCCCATTGCTTTTCTTACCGGCGGTTTCTTCTCCGGACTGTCCGGCTTTTTAGGAATGAAAACGGCTACATACGCTTCTGCACGTACCGCCAATGCCGCCCAACACTCCCTGAACAAAGGACTGCGTGTAGCTTTCCGTAGCGGAGCTGTTATGGGGTTGGTCGTTGTCGGCTTGGGACTACTCGATATTTCTTTCTGGTACATATTATTGGACTATTGCATTCCCACAGACGCCTTGAACCCTTCTGCTAAATTATGTGTCATCACAACCACCATGCTTACCTTTGGTATGGGAGCCAGCACACAAGCACTTTTCGCCCGTGTAGGAGGTGGAATCTATACCAAGGCAGCCGATGTAGGTGCCGACCTGGTAGGTAAAGTGGAAGCCGGTATTCCGGAAGATGACCCCCGCAATCCCGCAACCATTGCCGATAATGTGGGAGACAATGTAGGTGACGTAGCCGGAATGGGCGCCGACCTGTACGAATCCTATTGCGGCTCTATTCTAGCTACCGCCGCTTTAGGTGCTGCCGCTTTTATTGGCTCGGATGATACCGTGATGCAGTTTAAAGCGGTTATCGCACCTATGCTGATTGCGGCAGTGGGTATCGTTCTCTCTATCATCGGTATTTTTGCCGTCCGTACTAAAGAAAATGCAGGAATGAAGGAATTACTCGGATCATTGGCCACAGGAACCAATTTAAGTTCGGTACTGATTGTCGTTGCCACTTTCCTTATCCTCTGGGCATTAGGTTTGGAAAATTGGGTAAACATTTCCTTTGCTGTGGTAGTGGGATTAATAGTAGGTATCGTTATCGGCCGTTCCACCGAATATTATACTTCTCAATCGTATAAACCCACACAACGGTTGGCCGAAAGTGGAAAGACCGGTCCGGCCACCGTTATCATTTCCGGTATCGGACTAGGTATGGTTTCCACCACCATCCCTGTACTGGCAGTAGTAACCGGTATCATCTTGTCCTACTGGCTCGCTTCAGGATTTGATTTTGCCAATATTTCCATGGGATTGTATGGCATCGGTATTGCTGCCGTAGGTATGCTTTCGACATTAGGAATCACCTTGGCTACCGATGCTTACGGACCGATTGCAGACAATGCTGGCGGTAACGCTGAAATGAGCGGACTGGGCAAAGAAGTACGCAAACGTACTGACGCCCTCGACTCGTTAGGTAACACGACTGCCGCTACAGGCAAAGGTTTTGCCATCGGCTCCGCAGCTCTGACCGGACTGGCCCTGCTGGCATCCTATGTAGAAGAAATCCGTATCGGATTAACCCGGTTGGGGCAAACCATTCTGGAATTACCAAACGGCATTACCGTAGATGTTCATAACGCCAGTTTCACTGACTATATGCTTTATTACGATGTAACCCTGATGAACCCCAAAGTGCTAAGCGGCATGTTTTTGGGCAGTATGATGGCATTCCTGTTCTGCGGTCTGACCATGAACGCCGTAGGCCGAGCAGCCGCTCACATGGTAGAGGAGGTGCGTCGCCAGTTCCGTGAAATAAAAGGGATTCTGACAGGAGAGGCAGAACCCGACTATGCCCGTTGCGTACAAATATCCACCAAAGGAGCACAACGTGAAATGGTATTCCCCTCTCTACTGGCTATCATTGCCCCTATCGCTACCGGACTGATTTTTGGTGTTCCCGGTGTTATCGGTCTGCTGATAGGTGGTTTGTCCTCGGGCTTCGTTCTTGCCATTTTTATGGCCAATGCGGGAGGCGCATGGGATAATGCGAAAAAATTTATAGAAGAAGGTAATTTCGGAGGTAAAGGAAGCGAAGTACACAAAGCAACGGTTACCGGTGACACAGTAGGTGATCCGTTTAAAGATACATCCGGACCCAGTTTGAACATTCTGATTAAACTGATGAGTATGGTCGCCATTGTAATGGCCGGACTGACAGTTGCTTGGAGTTTGTTCTGATAGAAAAACGGAAAGCCGCTTCGGAGGAGGCGGCTTTCTAATTTTAAAAAAGATTCTGATAAACTATTTTTAAAACTTCCCCAACACTTCCATCATTGCCGGACGACGTTTGTATTTTATCCGGAACTCTGCCACCAAGCTTTTCACAACAGCCTGTCCACCGTTTAGTTTACGTATGCAGGATAATACCCGTGCTATAAATTCATAATGCTCCCGTCCCAGATTCCGTTCAGCATAATCATTCAATAAAGAAGTATATATAGCAATCAATTTCTCAGAATGAGTGTCCTTCAAATAATGGGCATATTTCATCAATGCTTCCAACTGATTGTATCGGACTGACGACAGCAAAGAGAACAAGCTGTCATTATCCTTTTCTTTCACATAAATTTCAGCCTTATCATTTCCGACAAAAGAAAAATAGTCACTTAACTCGGCTTCTTTCATCATCCTATCCAGAAAACTTTTCCATTGTTCTTTCGGTACCAGAGTTTTAAGTTTGCTGTAATATATCAATTTATCACTACCCACCACAAACAACAGACGACATGTATCAATTACCTCAGAAACCCTATGAGTTATTTCATAAATATCCAATTTCATTTTCAGCCATTCACCCACAGTGCCAGAATGCATTTCTCTTTCCGCTATTTCTATTCCGTCATTCAGCAAACAAATGGCTTCATCATATTGGCAACGGGCAATCAATTTATCAACCTCCATTCTTCGTATTTCAGTCAGATAAAGATATTGACGAATCGTATCATCCGCCTTTTGTTCTTCATTCTGTTCTAACAACAGATTGACCTTACGAAGGACTAACTTATAGATATCACAGGTTCCCTTTCTTACTTCAAGAAGTTCATCAATCAATTCCAACGCTTTTTCTGCCGGTTGAATCGAAAGATTGATCTGCATCATCAATTCGTCTACATCATAAAGATCATATTCACGAAAAATAGATATTTCAGCAATCTCACGCAAGCCCTGAAGTATCTCCATCTTTTGTGCCTGAGTGGTTTTAGGATGTTCAATCACTTTCAGGAGCAAATCTCCTGCCTGTTCACAATAGTCAGAAGAAGAAATACCATCATCATACAAAAGTTCATCATCATAGTTTTCACCGATGAAACGAAGTACTTGAAGAGCTATGGCAATAGAATTATCCATAGCTTCCAAATTCAAAAAGAAATCCGCTTTCTCCAAAAAAGTGTCCATCTGATTGAAAATAGTTTTCCAGTCACGATCGTAATTATCATAACGATTGTGATAACGAGACCTTTTATGGTAACCAGATCCTTTAAAAACTTTTTGAATTTCAATTCTGTAATCTTTTCCCTTTGATGACAAAGATAGCTCCTTAGCTATGAAATGATTTGAAAGTGCCGTTTTAAATTCCAGATTCGTTGAAGCATACTCACAGATAAATTTCGAGAGTTCCTGCGGATCAATGAAAGACAACAGTCGCTGTATGTCTACCAAAGACGGACAAGGCTGCTTACCCACTTCTTTTATTTCCTCTAAAACAGGGGCTTCCTCCGCTTTGATTTTCATCTTCGAGAAAATACTATTACCCGCCTTTTTTCTATTGTCGCGAATTGCCAACAATGTCGCTACGACATGTTTGCAGATTTCTCCATCATACGGACAATCACAGTACCAAGATTCTATCTCGTTTCCATCCATAGATATCTCCACATTATAATCGTCTGTTCCTTCTACAGTCGCAGTCCATTCACCGGGTGAGATTTCTTCCAATTCGGAAACAGCGTCTGTTTCATAATACTCTTCCCCACGCATCCATATTTTATAGGGAACAAAGTCCTCAAAATTATCCAATGTAATCATGTACAATACTTCGGTATTTTTTATCGGTTCGAGTGTCCCATTGTCAAAGAACGCTCATAACATTCTGCATTCTCCAACAAACAGGTTTTGTTATTGATAGACTGTTCCATCAAAACAGCCACAGATTACCCGGATTCGCACAGGTTCAATCTTAAAGTTTTCAGCTTAAACACCCGTGTGAGCCCAAGTAACCTGTGGTAAAAAGACTTGTGATGCATTCATACCCACAAAGTCAAATTCATTACAGACTGTTCTTAGTCAAAACATTACAATTAAATTTGTTCAATATCTCCACACATCTCTCCACATTAGACGGACGGATAACCACATGTGCCGTATCTCCCTGAGCAAAAGCATACATATATTCAATAAAGATATTCTCTGCTGCCAGATAGTCCAAAACTTTAGCCAAAGAACCTGCCACATTCGGGCAACTGATACATACCACATCGGTCAGCATCACGGCAAAATTCTCGGCACGAAGTACTTCCACCGCTTTTTCCACATCCGAAACAATCAGGCGAAGTATACCGAAATCAGTAGATTCCGCCATGCTGAACGCATGCATATTGATATCATACTTTGCCAATGTCTTGGTTACGTCATTTATTCTTCCGGTTTTGTTTTCCAGAAAAACAGATAATTGCTTGATTGTCATATCGCATACTTTTTTATTTTAAAATCCGATTGTCTATCACACGTTTACTCTTACCTTCACTACGGGCAATGCTATTAGGTTCCATCAGCTTCACTTCGGCACTGATGGAAAGGACACTTTTCAGTTTGTCGCTCAATGCTTTCTTCATGGCAAGCATACTTCCCATATCATCCGAGAAGAAGTCTTTGCGGACTTCCACTTGTACTTGCAAAGAGTCGAGATTATTCTTCCTATCCACCACCAGCATATACTGAGGTTCAAACTGAGGCATATCCAAAATAACACTTTCCACCTGAGACGGGAAAACATTGATGCCACGGATAATAAGCATATCGTCACTACGGCCTACAATACCCGACATACGGATATTGGTTCTTCCACACGGACATTCACCCTCCATCAGGGAAGTCAAGTCCTTCGTACGATAACGCAATAACGGCATCCCCTCCTTTGTCAAGGTAGTAAACACCAATTCTCCCACTTCTCCATCCGGAAGACGTTCCAGCGTTTCAGGATTAATGATTTCAGGATAAAAATGATCCTCATTGATATGCGAACCATGTTGCTCCTGACATTCGTAGGAAACACCGGGTCCCATAATCTCACTTAATCCATAAATATTATACCCTTTCAATCCCAGCCGCTCTTCTATCTCCTTACGCATACTTTCCGTCCATGGCTCGGCTCCGAAAGCTCCGATACGGAGATTGATATCATTCTTGGTCAATCCCATACGTTCCACCACTTCTGCCAGATAAAGAGCGTATGAAGGAGTACAGGCAATTCCCGTTATACCCAAGTCGCGAATCAGACGGACATGCTTTTCCGTATTTCCTGTAGAAGCCGGGATAACAGTCGCCCCCAGATTCTCCACCCCATAATGTGCGCCCAACCCGCCTGTAAACAAGCCATAGCCATAACTGACAGAAAAGGTATCATTACGGGTAACCCCGTATGCTGAAAGACAACGTGACATCACTTCGGACCATACAGACAAGTCACGACGCGTATATCCCACAATGGTAGGATTCCCGGTTGTTCCCGAAGAAGCGTGCACACGTACAATTTCCGAAGCAGGAGCAGCCTGAAGACCATATGGATAATTATCACGTAAATCCTGCTTGGTAGTAAAAGGAAGTTTTACGATATCTTCGATAGTCTGGATATCATCCGGAGACAAATCCATCTCCTGCATCTTGTTACGATAAAAAGGAACATTATGATAAACCAAGTTCACCAACTTGTTCAGACGTTTTCCCTGCAGAGCGCTCATCTCGTCCCGACTCATGCACTCTTTATTTTTATTCCAAATCATAATAAATAATTTTTCAATGTGCTAATCTGCCAATGTACTGGCACACAAACCCACTGTATGGCAATCGGCACATTATCCTATTAGCACATTATTTTCAATGATCTTCATGAAAAGCTCTCATGCGTTCCTCCATCACCGGATAAAGTTCATCGCGCATCCGTGACGTACAGGCGCGGACACCTTCCTGCTCGCTGCCGGTAGTAGAAAGCGAGATGCTGCTTACCCCATAATACAATAACTCCCGGAGCAATTCACCCCCTGTCATATTTCCGTAACCAATGGTAAAGAAGAAACCATCTCCCACCACCTGGGTAGCATCATAGTCATATACGATATGGAAACCATTGTCGGTAAATATTTTCTTCATGCGTTCCGCACGACGGGCATATTCGCGGGTATCTTCCACAAAATTGATTTTACCTTCGGTAGACAGACGAAGCATTTCAGCGTATGCATACTGAGTGGAAGCCGTACATCCCGAAGTAATCATATAAAGAATGGAAGCAATCAGCGTAGGACCGAACACCCCTGCATCTTTATACCGTTCTGCCAAGGCAGGGAACTGGCGGTCGAACAGTTTGTCGCTGATACATGCCAATGCCATACGCTGTCCGGCATAACTGAATATCTTGGAAGAAGAAAGCATCAGGATATAATTATCCGTATATCTTGCCACAGTGGGCGGATAAGGCGGTTCGAAAGGATGCCCCATATCCCGACGGAAATCCATGCAGAAATAAGCCAGATCTTCCATGACAATCACATCATACCGGGTTGCCAGTTCACCGATTATCTGCAACTCCTCCTCTTCCAGACAAATCCATGCCGGATTATTCGGATTAGAATAGATAATCGCTGCTATATCGCCTTTACTCAGGAAACTTTCCAATTTCTCACGCAAGGCCTGTCCACGATAATGATAGATATCAAACTCTTCCCACTCCACGCCGATAATGCGAAGCTGGGATTTCTGAATAGGAAATCCGGGATCAATGAACAATACCTTGTCTTTCCCCGGAATACGCTGCGTACAGGCTATGAACGAGCCGAATGAACCCGCCACCGACCCGGTGGTAGGCACACAAGCGCGCGGAGAGATATCCAGATTCAAGAAAGCTTTTACAAAACGGGAAGCCTCCTTTTTCAACTCGGGCACTCCTGCGGCAGCCGGATATTGCGATCCGACTCCCCTGTCCAAAGCAGCTTTCTCCGCTTCAATCCCTATCTGATTGGCGGCAAGACCAGGAGATCCCTGATCCATGCGGATAAAAGGAATCCCCGTTTCCTTTTCCAGATACTGGGCTACCAACAACACATCACCGATAGTAGCCTGTGCAAGATTGGCGATGTGCAGTTCCTTCACCGCCTTCTCCACTAATTCTTCACTAAATATCTTCATGGCATTACCAGTTCTTTACCGCATTCAATCCTATATCAAAAGCCTTCTGATTCATTTCAACAATCTTCTCACCTTTTGCAGCAAACACACGCCCTATGCTTTCGCGCAACTGTTCCGGTGATACGATTTCAATATACTTCGCAGCCATGCCCAGCAGAATCACATTCGCGCATTTAGGCATACTGTTTTCTTTTGCCATATCCTCTATTTCCAACTTCACCACATGCGGAAGACTCTCCAAAGCCCTCATCAGATCCACTTCTTCAGGATAGTCGGGAATGTTCTTGAAAGGATTAGCGGAAGTAATCACCCAACCTTCTTCCTGCAAGTAAGGCAGATAACGCAACGCCTCCATCGGTTCCATGGAAATAATCAGATCCGCCTCACCCTGAGCGATCAGATCCGAATAAATCGTTTCGTCGGATAGACGCAGATTAGACTGTACATCCCCTCCGCGCTGGCTCATGCCGTGTACCTCGGCCTGCTTCAAATTGATGCCTTCTGCCGTAGCAGCTTCTCCTATAATAGTAGCGATAGTCAGGATACCCTGTCCTCCTACGCCCGAAAGTATGATATCTTTTCTCATGCCTTATCTGCTTTTTTCTGTCTTAGTTTACGATTCAATGTCTGGATACACTCTCTGCGCGGAATAATGACAGACACCCCTTTATATTCTATTTCCTCACGAATGGTACGGGTGATTTCTTCCATATTCTTTGGTAATGGAACCACCACACGCACATGTTCGGGTTCTACCCCTAATCCCAGGCAGATCGCCTCGAATTTGTTCGTACCGGCAGAATCCTGTCCACCGGTCATGGCGGTAGTCAGGTTATCCGAAATCACCACCGTGATATTGGCACGGTCATTCACCGCATCCAGCAGACCGGTCATACCGGAATGAGTGAAGGTCGAGTCACCGATAACAGCAATGGCCGGAAATACCCCTGCATCGGAAGCACCTTTGGCCATGGTTATGGAAGCACCCATATCCACACAACTGTCGATAGCACGGAACGGGGGCAACGCACCTAATGTATAGCAACCGATATCACCGAAAATGCGTGCATCCGGATATTCCACAGCCACCTTGTTCAATGCATCATACACATCCCGATGACCACATCCCTGACACAATGCAGGCGGACGCGGCATCACCACCTGAGACTTGCCAAACGGACGTTTGATTCCCCATCCGATCGCCTCGCCCACATTATCCGGAGTCAATTCACCAGTACGCGGCAAAGTTTCCGTCAAGCGTCCCTTTACCTCATAGTCCGAGGAAAGTATCGCTTTTACCTGCTCTTCCACAAACGGCTGACCATCTTCCACTACCAGAACATATCCGCAGCGGTCTGCCATCGTCCTGATTTCTTCAGCCGGCAACGGATACTGCGAAACTTTCAATACCGGAATATGGCAACTGTCCGTATCCGCCTCCTTCACATAATTATAACCGATACCACAGGCTATCACTCCGAATTCATAATCATATTCGGGATTCAACCCTTCCAGATAATTATAAGGAGATTTGGAGGAAGCTTCTTCCAGCTTCTCCTGCTTTTTCACTAGATCCAGATATTGTTTACGCGCATTACCCGGCAGCAATACCCAGTGGGCACGTTCATGATCAGGATTCAACTGATTTTCCTCACGGATATCGGCTACTTCCACACCGGCACGCGAATGTGCCAGACGGGTAACCACACGCATCAGCACCGGCAACTTCAGTTTTTCCGAGAGTGTATATGCGTAATCCATCATATCGTATGCTTCTTGTTGGGAAGACGGTTCCAGCATGGGAATCATAGCAAATTTTCCATAAAAACGTGAATCCTGCTCGTTCTGTGACGAGTGCATGGAAGGGTCATCGGCAGCCAGCACCACCAGACCACCGTTCACGCCGGTTATGGCAGAATTGACAAACGCATCGGCAGCCACGTTCATGCCTACATGTTTCATACATACCAAAGCACGTTTTCCTGCGTATGACATACCCAATGCAGCCTCCATGGCCGTTTTTTCATTGGTACACCAAGTGCTGTGCAATTTTCTTTCCTTTGCCAAAGGATTATTCTGGATAAACTCTGTGATTTCAGTGGACGGTGTACCCGGATAGGCATATACACCCGATATGCCGGCATGTATCGCTCCGAGGGCAATTGCCTCATCGCCCAACAATAATTTCTTTTCAGCCATTATCTATTATTTTGTTAATTGTTTCATATCAATGTAAAAGGGTCTGCATCATCCAATACCGGGAATTTCTTCCTGAAAGCCTGCAATGCCTCCATATCGATATCAGCCGATACCGCACTTTCCCTGCTCCACGGACATTCGGCTATCGTTTTTCCGTAGGGATCGATGATGGCGCTGCCACCCGAATATTCACAGGTAGGATCAGTTCCCATGCGGTTCACTCCGGCCACATAGCACTGGTTCTCAATAGCCCGCGCCCGAAGCAGAGCGCTCCAGGCATCCACACGGGGAGTGGGCCAGCTTGCCACATAAAGTATCATGTCGTAATCCCCCAGGTTGCGTGACCAAACAGGGAAACGGAGGTCATAACATACTTCCAAAAGAATACGTACCCCACGGAAGTTCACCACCACACGCTCTGTGCCGGCAGTGAAACGCTTGTGTTCGCCCCCAAAGGTGAACAAATGTTTCTTATCATAATGCTGCACGGCTCCGTCCGGATGGACAAAGTAAAAACGATTATAATAGTTTCCATTCTCACATACTGCTACACTGCCTGCAATAGCACAATTCCGCTCGGCTGCCTTACGCTTCATCCAGTGCAGGGTTTCACTGTCGGCGCTCTCCGCAATTCCTTCGGGTTGCGTACAAAAACCGGTGGAAAACATTTCGGGTAAAACAAACAGATCAGCATCCGGCAGACAGCTTATCGCTTCGTCCGCCCTTGCTATATTGGCCTGTGGATTGGCCCATTCTATATTTCTCTGTAGAATTGTTATTTTCATTGTTTTTCATATTATAAGACCCACAAAGGTAACAAATATAATAAGATAGCAAGCATTTTATTACTAACTATTTCCTTTCACTCCCTTTTTTCTTACATGTTTTCATAAATATCCCCTATTTATTCCTCGATAAAAAAAGAGGAAGCGTCCTCTTCTGAGATTACGCTTCCTCC
>ULSF01078470.1_pt1 | contig 27756 bp, 21 predicted proteins | sample 1956121 | NCBI WGS metagenome assembly ULSF01 (sample SAMEA4835701, study PRJEB28245) | human gut metagenome | biome: gut microbiome; material: fecal sample | place: Denmark | collected 2008
GAAATAGTCTGTTTAGATTTTAATAAAATAAGTACCTATGATGGAGAATATATAGTATTGCCGATTAACCAAGCAATCTCCCATAATCTTAATTCTTTTCTCTCTCACAAAATTATACCTGTTTTTTTAGGAATAAGTAGAGACACGACAGCGATTACGGAAGATGAAGAAAGATATTTAAATCAATTTTCGCCTATTGGATGTAGGGATCAGTCTATATTTGATTTCCTTGTGAAAAAAAATATTCCGTGCTATTTATCGGGATGTATAACATTAACGATGAATGCAAGGAAACAACAACCTATAGATGGTGTGCCATATGTTATTGAGGCTCCTGAGTATGCAATAAATAATATGCCATTAGAAATGAAGAAAAAAGCCTATTTTAGTGAAAATACGTTTTATGGTACTTATAATGAATTGGTAGGGGATGGTACATTGGAGGAATATATCAGGGCAAGGTATCAAGATATAAAAGAACATGCTTCGGTTGTTATAACATCTAGGATGCATATAGCTTCTCCTTGTATTGGCATGGGAGTTCCAGTTGTTTTAGTAAGGAAAAGTATAGATTATAGATTTTCTTGGATTGACAAATATATTCCTATTTATACAGAAAAAGATGTAAATAATATTAATTGGTATCCAGAGGCAATTACGGAAATAGAAGACATTAAGAAAAAAATAGTGGAATACAGCGTGTATAGAATAAGAAATACATATGAGCAATCAATGCTAAAAAGTCAAATTAGTGAATTTTATGAGGAAAGAGATAAAGTACAATATGATTTACCACAGTTTAGTAAAGGAGTAATTGATTATGTAAATAATAAATGGAAGAAAGATGATAAATTTAGATACGCAATTTGGGGGGAGAACGATGCCTCTGAGAGACTGTATAATTATTTAAAAACTAATTATAAAAATGCAGAATTTGTTGCATTTTATGACTCTTATAAGATGATTACATATCATGGAATAAAAGCACAACATCCACGACAAATAAAAAATGATGATGTGTTTGTATTTGTTACGGGATATACAGCAACTGATGCTGCGAGAGAAATGTTTCAGAATATGAATAGATCTGAAGACTCATACTATCTTTTTGGAAGTGTGGTTAGAGGTTATTAGTACGTGTACTAGTGTAAAAACATTTCGTTTTCATGTACCCAATGTAGAAGAATTGATACGAGGAACAAAAATATATGAAAAAAATAAAACCAATACATATCTTTTTAATATTAAATGGGTTAGGGGTATTAACGTTTATAGTGTTAAATAGAATTACAAATGGATATTTCTTTGAAGAGGATTTTTTTGAACTGACAGGAGATGCTATTTATGATTTTTTTGTATTCCTTAACCAAAATTCAACAAGTACCGTAGCATTTACAACTGGAAGCAATCCACCATTAGTGCGCTTTATTTTTAGGTTTATATTTAAATGTTTGCCTGTATCAGTACAAGAAAGTCATCCGGATGTTCATTTGTGGCCAGAGCCTGAAAATGATTTGAGAGTTAATGCATTTGCGTTTGTGAGCTTTTTTTTGTTATTCATGATCGCAATTGTTTATATGACAAAATTATGTGCAGAAAAATTAAATGCGAGTAATTTACAAAAAAATATTTTTATTGTGTTGTCTTTGTTTTCTACAGGTGTTATATGGGCTATCGAACGGGGAAATATTGTTATATGGGCTATGGTTTGTACAATGTATTTTTGCTTTAATTATGAAAGTGATGATACAAAGAAAAGAGAGATTAGTTATCTTATGCTGGGAATTGCGATTTCTCTGAAAATATACCCTTCTCTTTTTTGTATTCTATTACTAAAAAATAAAGATTGGAAAGCTATTTTTAAGACAATAGTATATGTGATGCTTTTTACAATTTTACCGCTTGCGTTATCTGGAGGAATTCCGACCATAATAGGTTATATTAGTTCGTTGTTTAACCAAGTCTCCGCTAGCTCAAATTTACGAGCAGGCTATTTAAATGGCTTATCTGTTATGCTTACAATATATAGAGCGTTTGGAAATGAGGATGCCTTTTTGGAGAAAATATGGTTTTTTAGGATATTTAATTATGTGTTCTGCATAGTAATATCATTCGCGGCGGTATATTTAACGAACAAAAATTGGGTAAAAATAACCACTTTGATTTTTGCAATGTATTTATTGCCAGGGATAACGCATACATATATGCTGTCATTCATACTTATACCATTAGTACTATTTTTTAACGAAGAGCAAAATATTACGGTGGAGAATTCTATAGCAATGATTGGTTTTTTATTATTGACAACTTTACTTCCAATAAAGAACGGAAATATTGTTAGCGTATTGCGGGATCCAACAGTTGTTAATGTAGCAAATAGATTATCAGGAATAATGCTAATTCATATCTGTGGAGAGATAATTTTAACCATTATAATATTTATAGAAATAGTTAAGGGATTTGTATGTTTTGTAAAAAATACTAAAACATACTTAAGTCATTAGAGAAGAAACAATGAAAATTTTAATACAAAAAAATAAGTTAAAAAAATATTCTCTTATATATTGCTGTTTACCGGTGATTTGTTTTACTTGTTTTTACATGCAATCTATTATTGGTTATTGCACAAGTGGGGTGCTTTTGTGTGCTGTTATACTATTGTGCATAAAAACTGAAAAAGAGCAATGTGACAGTTCAATAGTAATTTCAGGGAAAATACTATTGATTTTGATATTAATTGCTCTTTTATGGTGTGCTTTCGGTGGACAAGGAAATCATTATTATCAAAGCCATGATTGGAATTGTAGAAATGCCGTTTATCGAGATTTAATTTATAAGGATTGGCCTGTGATTTATGAGAAGTATAATAAAGCACTTGTTTACTATATCGGGTTCTGGTTACCGGCAGCATCAGTTGTGAAGATTATTGCAAAGTTTTTCCCTGCTATACTTTCGACCAGTGTAGCATTTACGCTTGGAAATCAACTATTATGGATATGGACAACGATGGGAGTACTCTTGGTAGAGCTGTTATTAGTCATGTATATCAAACCAAAGACAGGAGTGAAGGTACTGTGTATACCCGCATTGATGATTGCCTTTAGCGGATTAGATATTTTGGGAGTGCTTTATAAAATTATTGTGGAAGACAGGAAATTTGAGAACATACATCTGGAATGGTGGATGGATGGACAGATGCAGTTTAGTAGTCTGACAACTTGTCTGTTTTGGGTATTCAATCAATGCGTGATTCCTTGGATTGTAATATTGTGCGTATTGCAGGAAGATACAATCTATAATTATGTTTTATTAGGAGTTTGTGCTCTTATTTCTGGACCATTGCCGTTTCTTGGTGTGTTTGTTTATATGCTTTCAAATGCGGTTGTTCTTTTTGTGAAGAGTATAAGGGAGAAATCATGGAAAAAATATGTTAAAGATTTGTTTTCGGCGACAAATGTTTTGGCACTGTTTGTTATTCCAATTTTGTTTCTGTATTATAGGTCTAATGGTGCGGTTGAAACAGGTGCAGATAAGGCTGGATTTTCTATCCTTGGAATTATAAGCATTCTTCCGATTACGACAAAGTATATAGTAAAAGTTATATTTTTCTTACTGGTTGAAGTTGGAGTGTATTTTATTCTCTTGTTTAGAAGATATCGTCGAGAACCGTTTTTTTATATGACGATAGGAACGGCTTGCATTGCTCCATTCTTTGCAGTTGGAACAGGACAAGATTTTATTATGCGTTTTTCAATCCCGACTATTATGGTGTTGGCCGCGTTATGCGGGAAGTACTTGCTTGGTGAGAATGAATGGAAAAAAGGGGGATTGCAGGTGGCTTTGTGTGTTACACTTGCAATTGGCGCGTTCACGCCTATGACAGAGTTTATGCGCGGATATAATGCGATGCTGGTAAATGGACATGTGAAAAATGTAGATGATGAATTGAAAACTTTTGATCAAGATTTACAAGGGAAATATTTAAATTTTACAAGTTATGATTATAAGGACAAGGCATTCTTTAAGTATCTGGCAAAATGACTATTGAATTTTAATATAATTTATATAATGAGAAGCTGCATGTTTTCAAAAATATATTTTTGATTATGGGAGAATATTTGGTTTATGTATTCTTTTTGAACCCGATCATCATCATGATTGCGAAGATAATACATAAAAGGATCATAAGCAGAAGATAGAGAACAGAGGCTCCCATAACAGCATATTTCCGCACAAAGATTGGGGATAGAATATATGCACAAACTGCTACGATACCATATCCGATTGCCTGACTGTTCTGAATCCGAATGATAGTCATAATTGTTACGAATAACCCGGATAAAGCAAGGAACCCGCCGCCCAATAATAACACAAGCAATTCTGTTTTGTATGGTGCAAGATCTGTGTTATATAGCATGGATAATACCGGTACTCCCAGAACGAAAGCTCCTGCCTCGCAGACAATAGTAATAATGCCAATGATTAAAATCTGTATCCCCAATAATCGAAAGAAATCTTTGTTTTGTTGTTCTTTCCACATCATAGACATCCTTGCAATCATCGGACTGAATATAAAGTTGTTCAGCAATCCAATCACAAATACCGGCATGGCTATAAAACCATAGCATGCCTGCATTTCGTCGCTGAGTAAACTGTCAATCGCATATTTGGGTGCATTTCCAATATAAAAGGCGAGGAAACAGCCTAAAAACAGAGGAAAACAAACGCGTAACAATTCCCAGACTTTTCCTTTGTGGACAGATTCTTCTTTTCGGAAAGCTGGGTAAGTAAGTGTCACAAACATTATTAAAAGTAATGTGGTAAATACAGTTGCGATCATCAGAGACATTAGCTGATCACGTAGGAATATCAGTCCCAACCCAAATACCAGTATGGTTAATATCATACGTAGAGTTAACATTTTTCCGGCTACATCAAGCCGGTTTTCTTGCTGGTAATACCCCAGATAGGCGTCTTCGATAGAATCAACAATCTTAAACAGACACATCCATATGATGATCCATGTTTTGTTCATACTATAATCATTTTTGCTTGTGGCGATTACGACGTAAATGAGTGAAACAATCAACATTAATAGAGTTGTAATAATACGGGAGGTATTATATTCTTTGAAGTTAAACTGGCGCTTGACGTCGGACACTTGGAAATTACGCATGCCGTATTTTCCAATATTCAGGAAGAGATTAGCACTTGCATAGGCGAGTGTAAATACCCCTGCCTCATATAGATTTAATGTACGAGTAATAATCATCAGCATGATAACAGACTGAAACGCCATGAGCATGCTTCCTGCCATATTCCAGATGAAGCTGGATTTGTTAATATTTTTACTATTTAATAGGAAGTGTTTTAATTTATTCATGTTGTTACCTCTATCGTATAATATCAATAATATTGTACCATGTCACAATGAACCTTGCAATTATAATGCCAAGATGATAAAGTGGAATTTAAGGGTGTGAAGGAAGAAATATTAATCTAAGGATATTGTGAACTATGAATAGAAGAATCGTAATTTTTGCTTTGCTATGTGTATTAGCGCTGGGAGGTATTTCCACAGTGGTTCATATGCATAATAAAACAGGAAATCAAGAGAAAATGAATACCGATGGATGCATAATCACACAATATTCAGATGCGACGGGAAGACAGGCGAATTGTTATACAATTACGAACAGTGGACATTTGATTATTATAGATGGTGGATGGGCTGAGAATGCCCCGGCATTAAGAAAGGTTATTGCCCAGAATGGGAATCATGTTGATGCATGGTTTATCTCTCATACACATAGTGATCACGTTGGTGCATTTAATGTGATTTATGCGGATCCACAGGGAGTGACTATAGATAGGATATATGATAATGGCTACGATTACGAATTTATTAAGGAAGCGGGGGAACCGTATGACAGTATGGGATTGGAACCTCTGGAGACATTTCATAATCTAACAAAGGATGCAGATAATATTATTCATTTGAGAAGAGATGAGGAGCTTGAAGTGTGCGGTCTGCGGATCCATGTGTATAATGCGTTTGATGATATTGTGAAGCAGAATGTTGGTCCGGATTTGGATTATCAGAATGATGGTTCTTTGTGCATGAAAATTACAAATCAGGAAGAAAGTTTTCTGTATACAGGTGATGTCAAAGCCGACATGAATAAATATTTATTTGAGACATATGGAGACGAACTGACGGGCGATTATGTTCAGTTGAGCCATCATGGAAATTGGGGATTTGAGACGGAGGATTATGACAGAATGAATGCAAAAGCTTACTTCGCAGATATCACTCCGGAATTTTATGAGTCTCACCCGATTGGAGAACTCCACCAGCATTTGGTTGATGAGGGAAAACAATATTATGATTATGGAACCGCACCGAATTCGGTAGAGTTGAAATAAGAAATGATGAACTTGCCAACCAAAAAAATGAGGCGGAGAAAAATTATGATGCAGAAGAATTCAAAGGATAATAAGATAGAAATACGAGATCTTGGTAAAATTGCTGTCAGTGAAATGTTGGATTAGCAGAGGATGTCCGAGAAGTATGAACGTGTTGGTTTGAAGTCGATTGCTGAAGGTAAGCTTGTATTGGTGCTACTTGCTGGGTGTCAGAACTAGGGAAGACGTTGTCAGTTGACATGCCAATTCATAAGGTTAAAAAGAACGTGAAGCGTTATTATAAGGATGGCAGATATGTAGAATCTTCCGAGTTGAATGCGTATAAGTACGAGACGCTCGCGTTGGATTTGATACATATGATGGATTCATGCCTGGCTTTTGAGATTGAGCGCGAGAAGGAATTTGCACCGATCAAGAATAAGGAAGGTAAGGACTCGCTGGATACGGCGAGGGAGTTGCTGAAGATGAATGGATGGGAGTTGTAAGAGATTTTGATATAACGGTCGTTGCGCTGGGATGATGTCTTAGGACTGCGGCCGTTGTTTTTTCATAATTCAAAAAGATAATCTTGCAAAATTTGTCATTTCGTGTAGAATGTTATTATAGATATACCGAGGGGGATGTGAATATTATGGGGATGCTCTAAAGAATAGGTTATTTCTATTTTATTCTATGAATTTGAATTTCTAAGAGAGATTTTCGTGAGTGTAATTGATTCCCTTTAGGTTTGGAAAGATGGATGATGAAGGAAAGACTAATGAGTTTAGAGAATTTGAAACAACTTAAGGATGATATGGTGAATAAGAAATGGACAATTTGCAGTTTCTTGTTTACGTATAAGACTGTTGAATATATAGTGCTTGTTAAAAGGTTTGTTGGTTTTGAGAAAAGAGTAAATCAATTTGCATTAGTTAAGTTGCATTTTATGAAAAGTAGTAATCTTAAGGATGATATACAGATTGAGGCTAATAGCGGAGGGCTGCTTATAGGTGCTAAAGAGTTAAGGGAGTATTTTGGAATTGAATTTAATTACAATTTAGGAGATATACTTAAAGAATTCACAGATAGATTAGGAAGAGCTGTTCCAGCGTACATGCAAGAGCATGTTTCCAAGATAGAAAAAAATGCAATGATATATTCTTTGAGTCGAAGTGATTCAGAAGATCCAGATAAAATCTACTGTAATAAAGTTCGGAGAAACCCAAGCGGAGGAAAGAGAAGTGAATTCAATTCTGATAAAACGAAACTTCTTAGAAAATCATTATATGAGTATTTTAGTAGCGATGAAAATGTAAGTTTTTGTTACTACAAAGAAAAATCAATGGAAAACGATGATGCAACGATTTTAAGAAATTTTTCAAGTGTATCATAATGCGGGATAGTTTGTAATTGTGTGTAGAATAATATCTATAACACGTTGAAGGGGATGTGTGAGTTTATGGAGAGGGGGAATATTCTATATAGTCGGTTTATTTCTATTAATATTTTGTTCCATAAATTTATGTTTCTAAGAGAAATTATTTCTTGGTTATGATCGAATCCCTTTAGATTGGTTGTAGGTTTTGGTATTATTTTCGATTCCTGGTAATGTTAGAATGTTGATATTGGAGGTTGATTATAAAAGATATAGAGATATTTGCAAGGAAATTTCGAATAGATATGGTTTGAGAAGATAATATTGTTACAAGGATGATTCCATTTATCTATTTTCCAAGAAATTGTTGTGGGCATACGTGTGATTTGTTGAGTCGATATTTCCTTGAACATGGTATAAGAACAAACATGCTAAGGGGAATCTGTAGTAAAGATAGTCAATGATATCATGTATGTTTGGAGACAGAGAACGGAATTTTAATAGACATTACCGGAGATTGGTTTGTAGAAAGAATGGTAACGGAAAAAGAGGTTAAGGCAGTTCATGTTGGTGGGGAAGGTACATTAATAAAATACATTACAGAACAGCACAGAAGAAATAGAAAATATATAATGACGCGTAAAGGAGAAAGGGAAAATGAAAAGCTTATTTATTTCACGGGTAAAGATAAAAAATTATAGAAATTTTAGAGATGTAGATGTTCAGTTAGGACATAAGCAGATTATTATTGGAGAAAATAACGTTGGTAAAACAAATTTTTTAAAAGCATTACAGTTAATACTAGATCCTGCTCTTTCCGATGAAGATAGAATGCTAGAAGAATCGGATTTTAATGATACATTGGTTAATCCAATGGAAAATAAGGAAGAAATAGTTATAGAAATTTATATTGAAAATTATTTAAATAACAAAACGATATTGACTGTTTTCCAAGATGCGACTGTTAAGGATGAAAACGGAAAAGAAGTATTAAAGTTAACATATCGATTTTTTCCTTATATTGATGATGCTGGAAATATAGAATACCAATATAACATTTTTAAAGGGAATGATGAAACAAAAAAGTTTGGCGCTTATGACAGAAAATATTTGAATCTTAAAGTAATTAAAGCATTGCGTGATGTGGAAGGTGAAATAAGAAATTCAAGAACATCTCCGATTCAAAAGATGTTAAAAGATTATGCAATAGATAAGAAGGACTTAGAACATATCGCGGAGGAATATAGAAAAAATGGAGAAGATATTTTAAATCTTGATGAATTAGTAGATTTAACGAATAATATAAATAAGAGGTTTGGTGCGATTTTAGGAAGTAATGATTTTAATGTTTCGCTTCAAGCAATGGAGATTAGTCCGGGAAGAGTACTTTCGTCATTAAAGCTTTTAATGGCACAGCGAGGTACAGCAGACATAAGTTTGGGACTGAACAATATTTTATACATTTCAATGATTTTGCAAATGTTACAAGATAAAACGATACCGTCTTTGATTAAAGAAGATAAATATAATGAATTGGTTGTACTTACGGGTGGAAATATTGTTAAAGATACATATGAACAAAGTCAAAATGGCAATTATTTTTTGAAAGAGGGAATATCAGATGATCAGTATAGGGATTTATATTCATTTATGTCGGAGAACATGCATATATCAAACGCTGTCACAATTCTTGCAATTGAAGAACCAGAAGCTCATTTGCATCCTGTGAATCAACGTCTAATATACAAAGATGTAATAAAAAATAGTAATAATTCTGTCCTATTGACAACCCATTCAACCCATATAACTGCAATAGCACCAATTAATTCTATAGTTCATTTGCATAATAATGGGACGAAGGAAACGGAAATTCATGCTACAGCAACAATGCCGATGGATGAGAGCGAGTTCCTGGATGTAGAAAGATATTTGGATGTGAAGAGGGGAGAAATATATCTAGGGAAAGCGGTACTATTGGTAGAAGGTATCGCGGAAGAGTATTTGGTTCCTAGATTTGCTGAATTGTTAGGCAAGCCCCTTGACGAGAAAGGTATTATTGTATGCAATATCAATTGTACTAATTTTACACCATATGTAAAACTGTTACATAGCTTAGCGATTCCATATGCTGTTATAACAGACGGAGATTTCTATGTTGTGAATGATAAGGGGGAAAGAGAATATCATAAAATGAACACAGAAAATGCTCTGGATGTAGGCTGGTTAGGGATGGAAATCATAGAAGACATGGTGGTCCGGCTTAAATTAAATGGAGAAAATATGCTTCCTGAGAATACAAACGAATTAGATGATACATTCAAGGAACTTGGATTGTTTGTAGGATACTATACATTTGAAGTGGATATGATGGAAAAGGCAGCAGAGAAAGAAGAAAATCTCGATGTTATATGTGATTTGTTTTCAGATTTAACTACAGGGGGAATTGTACAAGAGAGAAACTTTAAAACGGAGATAAAGTCTGGAGAATATTGGAAATGTCTAAGGAAGATTGAGGGAAATGGAATTGGAAAGGGCAGATTCTCACAAAAATTTGCGCATGTATGTAAGAAAGAGCATATACCAACATACATTAAGGAAGCTATAGAATACATTTATAAGAAGGTGAATGGATAAATGAGTTACTATGCGAAAATGTTGGAACGAATATCAGCAGATCCATTACAAAAAGCTGCATATGATACAGAAGATAGTACTGTAGTTATTGCAGGACCAGGTAGTGGAAAAACAACTATTCTTACGTTAAAAATAATGAAATTATTGAACCAATATATAACGGAACCACAAGGATTAGCGTGTTTAACTTTTAGTAAAGAAGCTGCAAGAGAGTTCAAAGACAGATTAAAGAAGCTTGGGTATGCAGAGCGTAGGAATGTATTTCTAGGTACTGTGCATTCTTTTTGTATTTCGGAAATTCTAAATAACTTTGCAGAATTATATGATTATGGTGTTTCCTTGCCTATAAAAGTATTGCCTAAAAAATTGGAAAAACAAATATATAATAATGTATTAAAGGATCTAAGGATAGATAAAAAAATCAGAAAAGAAGTAATAGATAAAGAACGTGCATTGCATATACAAGGTGTAAGTAAAGTGCCGGTTGTTTCGGATGCTATAGCACATAAAATTGCTGTAGAATATGAAAAAAAAGTATTGGCAGCTGGATACATAGATTATCAAGGAATAATAATTCTTTCAACAAAAATATTACAAGAACAAGAGTATGTAAGGAAATGTATAAGTGCAAAATATCCTTGGCTTATAATTGATGAGTATCAGGATTTAGGAAAACCCCTACATGAAATGGTTATGTCTCTTTTTACGAAGACAGATATCAAAATATTTGCAGTTGGGGATCCGGATCAATCTATTTATGGTTTTTCAGGAGCGATACCAGATTATTTGATGGAATTGTATAATAGGAAAGATACGATATCGGTGGAGTTAAAAAATAATTATAGAAGCAATCAAGATATTATTGATGGATCTGAGATTGTATTAAATCTTTCCAAACATTATCGGGCAATGACAAGGGAGAATGAGAGAGCGGAATATAGATTTATTTCTTGCAATAATGAGTTAGAGGATCAGTTCGATTTCTTTGTAAAAAACATTGTTCCAGAATGTATTAAGAAAAAGATTCCTTTGGAAGAAATAGCAGTGTTGCTCTCTAGTAATAATGATTGCAACGCTTTGGGATTAAAATGTATGGAAAATAATATTCCATATTATATATCAAGGCATAATTTTGAACGAACTGATTTTGTAAAATGGCTAGAAGAATGTTCTGTTTGGATAAATAATAAAGAAGAAGCTTCTTTTGATGATATTTTTCAATATTGGGAAACTCTTGTATTGAAACATCATAATACAAAATATAAGAGCGAAAATGATAGAGTGGAAATGAAACATCAATTATTAAGTGTTCTACAAGATAGTATAGCATTTAAAGATGAATTGAATGAATGGGTTAAATACATTTTATCTGAATTAAGGATAAAAGATTTGCTTATATATTCTGAGATTATACCGGATGAATGGGAAAATATTAAAAGCTTACTTAAAGAAGTGGCAGAAGACAAATATAGTGATTATGATACGAATAAGTTTTCTAAGATAGGAAAGCCAGATAATCAAATAACAATATCAACACGCCATAGTTCAAAAGGATTGGAGTTTGAGGTTGTTATAATGATGGGAATGGAGGAAGGACATTTTCCGGGTTGGTGGACTGATAAAAATCCAGAAGCATTAAAGGAATCAAATAGAATTTGTTTTGTGTGTGTAAGTCGTGCAAAAAGAGTATGTATTTTGATGTATTCAAATTATTATAATGAAAGGGATTATAGATATAATGAAACTCGTAGTAAAAAATATTATCCGTCAAGATACTTGTTGCAATTACAGCAAAAATTCGATAGGAAGTCATAAGGTGTTGACTTGAGTGAAATAGTCGCGAATTATTATAGAATATAAAATCATGATGCTTGTAATAGCCTTTAAGGAGGTTGAATAAGTCACAAATATCGTTTGGTTTGGAAAGAGATGAGGATACTAGAATGCAGGGAATGACAACTGAAATTACCAATAAGAAAATGCAGTTGCTTATATTTAATATTCAAAATAAACAGGAAGAATATGCGCTTTGCTTGGATTTTATTAAAATTTATGAATCTCAAAGTAAAACAAATGAAGAAAAATTATATCTATTATCAAAATTAATTTCAGAAAAGAAGATTTTATTGCGAGAATTTAATGAAGCTGCCGCATATAAATGGATTGAACAACCTATTCAGAAACGTGGACAAAGTGAGCAAGAGGCTGAGGAGGTTTTTAATAAAACTATTAAAAACAGTCAAGTGGTTGATGGATTAATTGACTGGGAAAATCGTAATGAATTAATTCAAATGCGATTAGAAGATCCATTAGATTTTGCGGATAGGTAAAATGTATGGAAAATGCGAAACAAATATAAACGAAATAACCAATGAACATTTAGAAAAGCTCTACAAAGGAAATAAGCCGTTATGGATTGGTGAGGGATCTAATCAAAGAGAAATTTACGAAAAAGTAAGGGAGAAAGCAGATCAATTTTTGGTTGGAAAGGATAGAAAAATACGTATATTTTGTAGAGGACATTTTCCAATTATGCAGATAAGAGTGGCTCCCTCATATGATCAGAACCGGATTGTAGAGCAGATTAAGCGTTTTTGTCGAGGTAAATACTGGTTACAAGATGTGGAAGTTCTTGCTTCTGAAATACCGTTTGTTCAATCTTTAACATAGAAATATACAGATAATAAGAGGAGATTTAGTACAAGAGTATTTATACATACAGTAAAAAATGAGGGTAATCTGAGGGGTTGCTGCTGAATATTAAAATAGTTCTGGTTGCGCGCTACTACAGTTGCAGACAGGATATTAATGGATACGATTGTTATTCTCTTGTTTCTTGTTGATATGAATTAACGCCTATTGAGGAATGGATAGTGTTTCAATCATATGCGGATTTTTTAGAGTCATTGAATGGAATAGAGATGTAAACTATAAAAAAATATTAATGACATTTCTTGACTTGCAATAATTATATATATATGTACAATATAAATAGTGGTTATCACAAAGATACAAATAAGTTGAAATATATAAAATTATTGAGAAATAACAAGCTAACGGAAAGAGAGAAAAAATTATGAAGGGAATTATTTTAGCCGGAGGTTCCGGTACACGTTTATATCCATTGACCAGAGTAACATCGAAGCAGTTGCTCCCGATTTATGACAAGCCGATGATTTATTATCCGATGTCTGTACTTATGAATGCAGGCATTCGGGATATTCTGATTATCTCAACACCGGCAGATACACCGCGTTTTGAGGAGCTGCTGGGAGATGGACATCAGTTTGGCGTGAATCTGACTTATGCAGTGCAGCCATCACCGGATGGACTGGCGCAGGCGTTTATCATTGGTGCAGATTTCATTGGTGACGATTCTGTGGCAATGGTATTGGGCGATAATATTTTTGCTGGACATGGTTTGAAGAAGCGCCTGAAGGCGGCTGTGGAGAATGCAGAGAGCGGAAAGGGCGCTACAGTATTTGGCTATTATGTAGATGATCCGGAGCGTTTTGGTATTGTAGAGTTTGATCAGGATGGAAAGGCAATCTCAATCGAAGAGAAGCCTGCACAGCCGAAGAGCAATTACTGTGTAACCGGTCTTTACTTCTATGATAATCATGTTGTAGAGTATGCGAAGAATCTGAAGCCGTCTGCACGTGGAGAGCTGGAGATTACCGATTTGAACCGGATTTATCTGGAGAAGGGAAATCTGAATGTAGAATTGCTTGGACAGGGCTTCACATGGCTGGATACAGGTACACATGAGAGCCTGGTTGATGCAACGAACTTCGTAAAGACGATGGAGACGCATCAGCATCGCAAGATTGCGTGTCTGGAAGAAATCGCATATCTGAATGGCTGGATCAGCAAGGAAGAGGTACTGGAAGTGTACGAGATTCTGAAGAAGAATCAGTATGGACAGTACTTGAAGGATGTTTTAGATGGAAAATATCTGGATGCGTTGAGATAAGTTGATAGTAATATAAAAAGATCTGATGTTTTATACATCAGATCTTTTTTGGATTTGTCGAAATTCCTTGATATATTTGTCGAGATGTGTAATATATATAATATAAGTTTTAATAGGGGAGATTAAAACTTATATCAGTATTTTGGGGGATAGGGATTCTAGAGGAGAATACAGTTATTCTGTAAATATCTATAATTTCGTATGTGGTTATCAAAGTTTTCATAACAACCTGTTCCAAATGAAAATTGATATAGTATAAACAAATTAAAATGGAGGAAAACATATTGAATAATATTATACGCAAGAAATTTTCAGAAATTGATTTACACGATCCTTTTTTTGATTCACTTAAAAGAGATTATCCAGGATTTGATGATTGGTTTGGAAGAAAAAAAGATGAGCCTGCATTTGCGCAGTATGAAAATGCAAACCTGATAGGTCTTTTATATTTAAAAATGGAATATCAGTGTGTAAATGATGTAGAACCCAATATTCATGCCGAAAGGATACTAAAGGTGGGAACATTTAAAATCGAGGCGCATGGAACTAAAATGGGAGAACAGTTTATTAAGATAATTATGGATTATGCAATAAATGAAGCAGTTGATGTATGTTACGTAACCATTTATGAAAAACACAGTTCGTTGATCAGTTTGGTTCAAAAATTTGGGTTTGAACAATATGGAGTTAAAGGAGAGGGCACGCAAAGAGAAAACGTTTACTTAAAGAAAATGGGAATAATTACAGGGGAAATAAACAAAGACTTTCCTTATGTAGATGTGAGCACAGCAAAGAAGTATTTACTAAGTATTTATCCGAAATATCATTCGATCATGTTTCCGGATTCGATATTAACGACAGAGAATAAAAGCATAATAAAAGATGTATCATATACAAATTCCATACATAAAATTTATGTGTGCAGTATGGATGGCGTAGAGAATTTGAATTATGGAGACATTGTGGTGTTGTATAGAACTGGTGAAGATGGGAGAAGCGCAGAATATTCCTCCGTTGTAACGTCTATATGTGTTGTTGAGGATGTAAAAACACAGGGAGAATTCGGCAGTTTTGACGAATTTTATAATTATGCAAGTAAGTATAGTGTATTTGACAAAAAAGATTTAAGATATTGGTACAATAAGGGTAGATGTAAAGCAATAAAAATGACATATAATGGTGCGCTGAGGAAAAGGATAGTTCGACATGATTTGATAGAGGAAATTGGATTAGACCGCGATTCATATTGGGGATTTTTTAAATTGAATGATAGTCAATTCTTTGAGATTGCTAGAAGGGGAAGTGTTATGCATTTGTTAAAAAGATAGAACAAATGTTTGCCAAAGGTTGCAAATTGAATGTTATTGAGATATAATTAAAAAAAATGAAAAGGAGAAAAATAATGTGTGCGATATTATTATCAATTAATCCTATTCATGTAGAAAATATAATGAATGGAACCAAGAGATATGAGTTCCGTAAAAAGGCGTGCAAAAGGCATGTAGATAAGATCTTAATTTACTCTACGAATCCTATTATGCGGGTTGTTGGGGAAGCCGAAGTGGAGGATGTTTTGATTGATTCGCCAGAAGTGATTTGGGAGAAAACAGAGGAAAAATCGGGTATTGATAAATCATTTTTCAATCAATATTATGAAAACCGGGATCAAGCAGTAGCATATAAGTTAAAAAATGTTGTAAAGTATGCTTCGCCTAAAGAATTAAAAGAATATGGAATAAGTAATGCACCACAATCTTTTCAGTATATTGAAGATGCTTGCGTGTGAATGGAAGGAGTGACATATCCTATATTTGTATAGGGCTGTCGCTCCTGATTTTTTACATGCGTATGATTCTCCGCCTTAAAAATCTTCAAAACTTTCTCTTTGCATAACCCCCAATATATGTTAATGTTTTATTAGTGAGAACTGTAATGAATGTATGGGTAAAATTGAAAACAGGATGTAGTAAAGGAGAGGGTTACATGAAAAGAGGAAAGAAACTATTTACGTATTTGCTTGTGCTCGTGATGCTGCTGGTAAATACTGTGACTGGAGTTGCCGCGGAATTGGACGAGCCGTTGCAGGAGGCAACGCAGATTGTTCATGAGGATGGAAGCGGACTGCTGTCGGAGGGTGGTTTGCTGGAAGCAGGCGATGCGGTTGCGGACAGTAGTTATGACCATTCGCATGATGCAGCGATTGTGGCTGCCATGGAGAACCTGCAGGATACCATAGATGTGACAGGCTATGGATTGACAACAACCAATGTGGAAGATGTTATACACGGTATTTTGAACATGAATCCACAGTTGTTTTATGTATCGGGTGGATTCAGATATTACAGTGACAGCCAAAGTAATGTTACAGAATTGCTCATTACATATAATTATACGAAAACCCAGATTACTTCTATGAAAGCGGAGATCGATGCAGAAGTTGCGAAGATGGAAGCTGCGATTGATACAACTGGACTGAGTGATGTGGAGATTGCACTTGCATATCATGATTACCTTGCGACAGATGTAGCATATGATTATGAGAATTATTTATCGAGTTCTTTGTCGAGCGATGATTATACTATCTATGGCACACTTGTTAAGAAGAAAGCGGTTTGCCAGGGATATGCACTGACGTTCATGTATCTGATGAAACGCCAGAATGTTGTGTGTGGCTATGTTTCAAGCAATGCTGCAAATCATGCGTGGAATGTCGTATATTTGAACAACCAGTGGTATCACATGGATGCCACATGGGACGATCCGGTGTGGGATAATCTTGGAAGAGTGAAGCACACGTATTTTATGATTTCAGATGCAACCTTGCTATCCTTGGAGAGTAAACGGTCTGATTATGTAACGAGTGTTCCGTATGGTTATACCTATACCAAAGCAATTGACAGCCGCTATGAGAGTGGGTTCTGGAGTGGTGTGCAGACATATATGTATCCATGCAATGGGGACTGGTATTATCTGGATGGATCATATGTGGCAGCAGAAAAGAGCGCGAAATATCAGCTTTCTAAATATAATTATGCAAGCCAGATAACTACCTGTTTATATGGTCCGGAATATGTAAGGTGGTGGATTACAGACAATCGTGTGTGGGCATCTTATTGCGGACGTATGGCGGCACGAAATGGTGTGATTTATTTCTCAACACCGACAACGATTGAACAGTATAGCATCTCAACTGGAACGACGAAAACGATATTCACATTGCCATCAGGCACTGCAAAGGGAACCTATATATATGGACTTGGATTTATAGATGGAGATTTATGTTATGTTACTGCGGATACTGCGAATTATAAGGGGCAGGAAACTTATAATAAAGTAAGCCTTTGCACTTCTCATGTATATGGAGCGGTGCAGACAATCAATCCAACGTATGAGCAGGCGGGAAAGAAATATCATGTTTGTAAAACATGTGGATATAGTGAAGACATAGAAAATCTCCCGAAACTGGTTAAGGTGTCGACAATTACGATTGTAGGTGGCAAGAAATCCATGACGGTGGGAGAGTCATATACGGTTGAGGCTGTGCGTGTGGTACCGGATAACGCTGCCAACAAGGCGGTAGCCTGGACTTCATCCAATCCAAGTGTTGCATCCGTAGATGAGAACGGAACCGTGACAGCAAAGGCGGCAGGTACAGCGACAATCACAGCAACGGCAAAGGATGGGCAGGGAGCCAAGGATTCTTTTGTTATGACAGTGAAGAAGGCCGATTCTTCAGAAACACCGGATCCGGATCCAAATCCGAATCCAGATCCGACACCAAACCCAGATCCAACGCCAACGCCGAACCCAACACCAACACCAGATCCAACACCAACACCAGATCCAACACCAAGTCAGCCGGTTACACCAGCTGTAACCGTGCGGTATACAACCCATGTGCAGACGTTTGGCTGGCAGGGAAATGAGAATGATGCAAAGACATGGTTTACAAATGGTGCGATGGCAGGAACGAGCGGAAAAGCGAAGCGCTTGGAAGGTATCAAGATTCGTGTGACGGGCAATGATAATCTGGGAATCCAGTATACAACACATTGTCAGAGCTATGGCTGGCTGCCGTGGTCTGCCAATGGCGAGATGAATGGAACAGAGGGCGAGGCAAAACGTCTCGAAGCAATCAAGATTCAGCTGACAGGTTCGGATGCAGGCAAATACGATGTATATTATCGCGTGCATGCGCAAAGCTACGGTTGGCTCGGCTGGGTGAAGAATGGCGCACCATCAGGAACAGCCGGTTATGCAAAACGTCTGGAGGGAATCCAGATTGTGGTTGTAAAGAAAGGTGCTTCCTTCAATACGAGAATGGGAAATATCAATTCCGCATATGCGCTTGGCTATTATGCGAAGGCGGGTACGTCTCCGGTTGTAAATGCAAAGAATACATCCAATGCCGATCCGCAGATTGCAGGTGAAGCACAGACAAACGTGACCTACCGTACCCATGTGCAGAGCTACGGCTGGCAGGCATGGAAGTACAATGGTCAGATGAGTGGTACAAGTGGTCAGGCAAAGCGGCTGGAGGGTATCAATATCCGTCTTTCTAACCAGCAGTACAGCGGAGACATCGTGTATACAACACATGTACAGAGCTATGGCTGGCAAGGAAATGAGAATAATCAGTCAACGTGGCGGAAGAATGGCGTGATGAGTGGTACGAGTGGCGAGGCAAAACGTCTCGAAGCAATCCGGATCAATTTGACCGGTGAGATGGCAAAGCATTATGACATTTACTATCGTGTGCATGCACAGTCATTTGGCTGGCTTGATTGGGCGAAGAATGGTGCACCATCCGGTACAGCCGGTTATGCAAAGCGTCTGGAAGGCATTCAGATCATTTTAGTTCCAAAGGGACAGCCGGCGCCGGCGAAAAATTACGGTGGCATTACTTCGGTTCGCGCATCGTATATTGCAAAATAAACATACATAAGATCCCCTCAGCATACATTTTGCTGAGGGGATCTTTTGCGTTGGAGGAGCGATGGATAGCCTGTATGGTTCGGCGTGTGGCGCCTATATATATGATGAGGATGTGCTTGATTTCCTTGTGAAATACGACAACAATCTGGCGGGGGAGATGCAGATCCTACAGCCGGACTGCAGAACGATCATTAACAGTCAGTTCCTTGTGGCGTATCGTAGTGTCTATGATGCGGCTGGAGCAGCACTCTCGGCAGATACACTGTTTCGGTTAGGTTATGACCGGATACCGAAATGCTTTGGACTGATGGATACCTCGGCATTGCAGGGGATTGGTATTGGCGCAGTTCAGACGGTGCCAGGACTTTCTTTGTCAGGAAAGGATGTGTTGGTTGGGTTTATTGATACAGGTATCGACTTTGCGAATCCACTGTTCCGCAGAGCCGACGGTACATGCCGGGTGACGGCAATCTGGGATCAGACACAGACGGCATATGAAGCGGGTGAACCCAATATGTCTGTACAGAGCGGGGAGATCGATACGCGTCCCATCTTTGGATATGGCAGGGAGTATCCGCAGGAGTTGTTGAATCTGGCGATACAGACGGAACAGCCGTATCAGATTGTACCAAGCCGGGATACGGACGGGCACGGTACGTTTCTGGCATCGGTGGCTGCCGGGAACACCTATCTGGATGGGGATGATATATTTTCCGGTGTGGCACCGAAGTCGGATATTATCATGGTGAAATTAAAGCAGGCAAAGCAGCGTCTGCGAGATTTCTTCCTGATTCCAGATGGCGTTCCATGTTATTCGGAGGCGGATATCATACTTGGCGTGAAATACCTGATTAACAAGGCGATGGAGCTGGGGAAACCGCTTGTAATCTGTCTGGGACTGGGGACGAATCAGGGTGATCACAATGGGAATCTGAATCTGGAGCTTTATCTGGATACGGTTGTGACACTGCCGGGAATCTGCGTGGTCGGAAGTGCTGGAAATGAGCTTGGTACAGGCGGGCATTTTGCAAGCCTGTCTACGATCAATCTGGGCAATCAGAACGGGATCTCACAGCCGCGGACACGGACGGTAAGAAATGAGATGGAGATCTATGTGGAAGATGAGAATCCGGGTTTTTGCACGGAGATCTGGGGGCGTGCGCCAAGTCTGTACCAGATAGCGGTATATTCCCCGACCGGGCAGCGGTTTGATCAGCTTTTTCCGAACCGTGACAGTTCTGGAATGATTACATATTTGTATGAGGGAACGACGTTGTATGCGGAAAGTGTAGTGGTCGAGAACAATTCGGGTGATCCGTTTATCCTGCTGCGGTTTGAGAAGCCTGCGACCGGTATCTGGCGGATTGAAGTGACAGAGAATTACAGCAGCTTTCCGGCAGGGTATGATGCATGGCTGCCAATCCGACAATTTTTGGGCGACAATACGCGGTTTTCACGACCAGATCCGGAAGTGATTCTTTGTGCGCCAGCGAATGCGCGTGGGACGATAACTGTAGCCGGGTACAATCATCTGGATAATTCGTTGTATGTGGAATCCAGCCGTGGATATACCAGAAAAGGACGGATTCAGCCGGATTTTGCGGCGCCAGCCGTGCGTGTGGCGGGGCTGCTTGCGGGAGGCAGTGGGACGCGACCGCTGTTCGTGCGCCGGAGCGGTACGAGTGTCGGGGCTGCATTGACCGCCGGGGCGGCGGCACTTTTCTTCGAATGGGGCATCGTGCGTGGCAATTATTATGGGATGAATACCGAAGTGATCCGGCAGATTTTGATTCGTGGTGCGCGGACAGTCGTCGATATTGCATATCCAAATCCTGCGTGGGGATGGGGTGTGCTGGATATATCACGTGCTTTTGAGGCCCTGCGCGGCTAAGCAGACCGGATAACAGGATAGTTGGATGGATATCATGCTGATACTGGACAAATAGAGAAAAAAAGGGTATCATAAGAGAAATATGTCGTACGATTCAAATTTGAAAACAGGAGTTGTATAGATTATGATATGTAAACATTGTAAAGCGGAAAATGAAGATGGTGCATTGTTTTGCAGCAACTGTGGAAAACCGTTAGAAGATGAAGAATATGACCGCGAGAAAATGCGGGGGAATACGAAGCTGTATATCGGAATATCTATCGCGCTTATGATATTTCTGGCAAGTGGTCTGGTGTTTGGATTCTTCTATTTCAGTAACAAAGTACAGAAAGCCAACGATGAGCGAAATACAATTGCTTCAGAAAGCGATGTGGCAGCCAATTATTTCCGGTCACAGATCCGGGAACAGGAGGATGCAATCACAGAGCTGCAGTCCCAGATTGATCTTCTGAAAGCATCAATCACAGATTATCAGAATAAGGAAGAAGACTATAAGAAGCAGATTACCGCGCTTGAGGATAAGGAAGAGGCGATGGATGGTCTGGCAAGCTTCACGGATGCGGTGCCATCCCAAGGCTATGAGGATATGTTTGTCAGTGATACATTCCTGAAGTTCACGACAAATGAGGCTGATACATCAGAGGAAGGTGCGGAAACGACAGAGGCACAGACGCCACAGGAAGCCGTACTGCGTGTATGTATTTCCGGTGATATCGAGGTAAGCGTGGAGTCCTCGGATGAGGATGTTGCGAGCTTCACATGGGATACTTCTCCAGTCGGACCATCAGTAGCGAGACTGCGTGTGATCCCAGGCAAGAAGGGAACGGCAATCTTGACATTCACAAACAACTTAAATGACGAGCAGATTAAGGTTTACGTCTATGTACAGTAACAAACATCCATATAGGAATTATAGAATAAATAAGGAAAGCACAGTTCAACTTTGAACTGTGCTTTCCTTATTTGTTCGATTCCTGATTGCCAATTATACTGTTGGAGCCTTGTAGTTGTCGGAGATTGTTCCGAACTCCTTGTACTCCTGAATTCTTGACTGGATACGCTCAGACTGATCCAACAGGCTGCTGATAGAAGCATTGTGGTTCAGGTGATCGATCAGAGTTGCAATATACTTGCTCAGGTCAGCAGACTCATACCAGTCATGGTTGAAGAGCTCTGGATCCTGATAAGTCAGGTTTGTTGTGATAACCTTCTCGATGGTACCCTCTGCCTTTGCCTGGTCGAAGATGTCCAGACCAGCAGTAAACAGACCGAACGTTGCAAGACAGTACACACGTCTTGCCTTACGAGCCTTTAACTGACGGGCAACATCCAACATACTCTCACCGGAAGCAATCATATCGTCGATGATGATAACATCCTTGCCCTCGACACTGTCACCAAGGAACTCATGTGCAACGATTGGGTTCTTGCCATTTACGATCGTTGTGTAATCACGTCTCTTATAGAACATACCAACATCAACACCCAAGTGGTTTGCGAAGTAGATCGCACGGTTCATGGCACCTTCATCCGGGCTGATTACCATCATGTGATCGCTGTCCAAAGTCAGATCCGGTGTTGTGCGGAGCAGTGTCTTGATGAACTGATAGGTTGGCATGATATTTTCAAAACCGCTGTAAGGAATCGCGTTCTGGACACGAGGATCGTGAGCATCAAATGTAATGATATTGTCAACGCCAAGTCCGACTAATTCCTGCAATGCGATTGCACAGTCCAGAGACTCACGGCTGCTGCGCTTATGCTGACGGCTCTCATACATGAAAGGCATGATAACAGTGATACGGTTTGCCTTGCCTGCCATGGCAGCGATAACACGCTTCATATCGGAATAGTGATCGTCTGGGGACATCATATTTGTCTTACCACAGATCTTGTACTCGATGCTATGGTTTACAACATCAACCATGATGTAAACATCAGTACCACGTACGGAATCCTGTAATGTACCCTTTGCTTCACCGGAACCAAAACGTGGACAAGAGGATTTCAGGATATAGGAATCTCTCTCATAGCCTGCAAATGTGATGTTGTCCTTGTGCTCGTTGTGACGTTCTGCTCTCCAGCGTGCAAGGTAGCTATCCACTTTTTCACCGAGGGCTTTGCAGCTCTCCAAAGGGATGATTCCGAGCTTTCCAACTGGAACTGTAATAAGATGACTTGAATCTGGCATGATTTTTTCCTCCATTGTGTGATTACAGCTTAGAACCCTGTATCATTTCTTTTTTTCTTTTTTGATACCTTATGTTTTCACCGTACAGTTGAAGTACAGTGTAACGTTCAATGATGCGGGACATGATACGTTCGGAATACCGCTCCTGTAATTCCTTCATGGAAAGATTGGTCGAGATGACCGTCGATTTTCCGGTAAGTCCCCTCTGGTTGATAACTTCAAAAAGCTTGGAGCAGACAAAGGCATTGGTTGTCTCTGTGCCCAGATCATCGATTACCAACAATTCGCTATTATAAATATATTTGTATAATTCTTCAAGTTCTAATTTTTTATTCATCAGATATTGTCCGAAAACCTGTTCAAACAGATCGTTTGCGGACAGATAGAGAACGGTGTGCCCTTCGTCCAGTAACGCTTTCGCGATACAGTTCGTGAGAAAAGTCTTTCCGAGACCGGTTTCTCCATATAATAACAGGTTTCCGCGTTCGGTATCCTGTGTCGCAAATGTATTCACGAAACGGTGGACAAGATGCAGCACATTTTTGGCATTGTCATATGGACTGACAGACCAGTTCCGGTTCTCCGGAATCGTGTGACTGTAATAATCCAGATCAAATGTATCGAAGTTCTCGGAATCCAGAACCTGTGTCATGTTGGACTGGCGATATAAGGCATCCACAATCCGGCGTTCAAAGCATGCGCAGACCTTGCCGTCCACATAGGCGAGATCCTTGCAGACCGGACAATCATAGATTGGTTCCAGATATGTAGCAGGGTAGCCGTGTGTCAGGAGCAGTTCCTGTATCCGCGCAGAATTGCTGCGGTTCTGATTGGAGATCTCCTGTGTGTCAGCTGCCTGTCCGAGTGCTTTTTTCTTCGCGAGCGCGATATAGGAAAGCTTGTTTTCGGATTGCAACTGTTTGATCTCTGGAATCTTCGCATAGATTTCTTCCTGCCGTTCCTGCAGGCGCCGTTTGTTGCGCAGGCGAACCTGTTCGTAATCATGCAGGATATTTTCTTTTTTCAGCAACTCAAAATTCATTGACCGTTTACCTCTTTGTGGAACAGCTGCTCCATCTCATCAAGCTCGGAGCTCATGCTGCTCTGTGTAAAGTTTGTAAATGCATTTCCGCTTTTCTTCATGGTAGCAGAGGCTTTCTGGTTCTTGGCTGTCTCGGCGTGGGCGAGATCTTCCTGCTTGATGCCGGCAAAATCTGTCACCCCTGCGTTATGCCATGCGGTCAGAATCCCATTTACATATTTGATCGTAGGATTCTGTGTATGTAAAACTGCACGCTTGCAGGCTTCCTCTACGATATCCTCACCGAAGCCGTAGTCCTTTGTCCATGTCTTAAAGAATTCCTGCTCGATCGTTGTCGGTGCCCCGCGCTTAATGCCAAGCGTCTTGTAGAAGACACGGCAGACACCGCTCATAAGGGCGTATTGTTCCTTGGCCTGTGCCTTTGTCTGAATGCCGTCCTGATACCAGCCGATGGCGGTTGCTTCTAAGTAACGGCAGTTTTTCTTCTTCATTGTGGTACAATATTCGATCAGATACTCGAATAAGTCGACACTGAATCCAAGCGTATCATATATGTACATCAATGACTGCGTATCCGACTGTGAAATCGGCTTCTCAAATAAAGTCTCTACTTGATATAATATATCTTCCCAGTCCTGATCACGCAAGAGTTTATCGATATCTTTCTGTGTAAATTTCGGCTTTTGTGGTGCGGAAAGTTCCATCGCAGGTGTTGTGATCGGTACAATCTTGTTGGAAGGCTTCTCTGAGCGCTCCGCTGTGTCTGCTTTTTCCACATGTGCAGATGTATCATCGGAACGAAGCAGGGAAAATGCATCCGATTCTGTGGATAACTCCATTTCCGGTGCCTTCAGTGGCAGAACCACAATCCCGGTTGGCTGTCCCTTTCCGTCAAAGGTCAGACGCAGTGCATCCTTGGTCACCCAATACTTGATGGCACGGCAGATATCTTTTTCTGTGAGATTAAAATGATCCGCAATCTCGGCAACCGAGATCTGCTGTTTGCTGTTCAGCAGCCGGATCAGATACAGATACACCTTTACAAACTCCCCGTTTGCATCTGTCATATAATAGTCGATAAAAAAGTTCGAGATGGAAGAATAAGTCTCGCTATTTTCAGTTGAAATCGTAATTGTCTTCATAGTTTTTTGAACCTTCCCTTCATCGCTTCGCTTAGAAGCATTTCAAATTATAGCATGAAGAAAATTAAATTCAAGCGAACATCTTTTCGGTCGGAGCGTTTACGAAAATTGTGGAAAATGTGGATAATGTGGACAATCAGTTACCATAAAAAATAAGGGTGTGGAATCAAGCCGTTTGCAGACGATTTATGTTACAATTATGTTAACTAAAAATGAAAAGACCTGTTTGGTAATTTTCCCCAAACAGGTCTGTGGATAATGTGGATAACTATTTTTTTAACAGTGTATTTCCGATAGAATCAACATTTCCGGCGCCCATAGTTATCAACAGGTCATTTTTTTTGCAATTTTTTTTCACATACTCGGTGATGCTGTCGAAGTCGCCAAGGTAGATGGCATGACCACCGTTGGCGTTGATCTTGTCACAGACATCCTTCGAGGAAACAAGTCCGGTATCCTGCTCTCTTGCGGCGTAAATATCTGCCAGAAGCACGTGATCGCAGGTTGCAAGTGCCTGTCCAAATTCGTCCAGAAGCGCCTTGGTACGGGAGTATGTATGAGGCTGGAAGATGCACCACAGTTCGTTGTGTGGTGTGTTCTTGGCAGCCGCCAAGGTTGCAGCAATCTCGGTTGGGTGATGCGCATAATCGTCGACGATTTTGACACCATTTTCTGTGACGCCCTTGTGCTCGAACCGTCGGTGGGCGCTGGAACAGCGCGCCAGACCAGCAATCGTGTATTTGCGGTCAATGCCGAGGAAATCTGCGACTGCGATAACAGACAGAGAGTTCATGACATTGTGGATACCGGTTGCATGCAGTTTGATCTGATCCTGCTTCTCGCCTTTGACAACGAGTGTGTAGGTTGGGTGACCTTCTTCGTCGAAGGTAATATCAGTTGCACTGTAATCATTTCCGGCATTCATACCGAAGGTAATGATGTTGCAGTGCAGATCTTTTGTCACATGTTCGTAATATTTCATATCGCCATTGACGACGAGCAGTCCGTCGTCAGGAAGAATCTCTGCGAATGTCTTGAAGGAATCTGCGATCTCCTCGATGCCGCTGAAGAAATCGAGATGATCCGCGTCCACATTCAGGATGATACTGATATATGGATGGAATGCGTGATAGCTGTTTGTGTATTCACAGGCCTCTGTAACGAAATAATCGGAGTGTCCCACGCGGATATTGCCGCCGATCGCATCCAACATACCACCGATGGAGATGGTTGGATCGGTCTGCGCCTCCAGCAATACATAGGAGAGCATGGAGGTTGTTGTTGTCTTGCCGTGCGTTCCGCTGACTGCAACGCCGTATTTGTAGTTCAGCATGATCTGACCGAGGAGCTGTGCCCGTGTCAGCATCGGAATATTTCTGCGTTTCACTTCTACAAATTCCGGATTGTCCGCATGAATGGCTGCGGTATATACGACAAGATCAATATCATCGGAGATATTTTCTGCTTTCTGTCCGATGAAAATGCGGGCGCCCAGATTCTTCAGAATCTCTGTGATCTCGGATTCCTTCATATCGGAACCGGATACGGTAAAGCCCTCCTGCAATAAAATCTCGGCAAGTCCGCTCATGCTGATACCGCCGATACCCATGAAATACACATGGATCGGTTTTTCAAAATCTACTTTATACATGGTAATAATCTGCCTTCCTTAATCTCTGTTTGTGATGTATTTGGATCGCATGCGGGGCATGCGAAGCCATATTTATTCCATATTATAGCACGATTGATTGACATTACAACAAATTTACGAAATTTATATGCAATGCCAATTGACTTCATGCGGCATTTATGACATTATATATTTTAGTAGTTTTTTATTAAAATTACGACCTATAAGAGAGGATTTATATTAGGAGGAACAGCATGAAAGTATGTGAAATGTGTGGAGCACAGAATGATGATGTCTTCACAAAATGCTCAGTTTGTGGCGCAGATCTGCCATCTATGAACAGCCAGGATGGCGATGATGAGAAGACCGTTCTGATCGATCCGGATCAGGCACCAGCACAGCCGTCAGGTCTGTCATTAAAGACAGATACAAGTACGTATGGACAGGCAGATGCAGGACAGACAAACCCACAGCCAGCAGCACCACAGTTTGGCGGCATGGGACAGCCACAGATGAATGGTATGGGACAGCCACAGAT
>ULSF01035406.1_pt1 | contig 27552 bp, 23 predicted proteins | sample 1956121 | NCBI WGS metagenome assembly ULSF01 (sample SAMEA4835701, study PRJEB28245) | human gut metagenome | biome: gut microbiome; material: fecal sample | place: Denmark | collected 2008
CAAGGTTTGCGCTGGGGAAACGTCCTGTCCGTGCAGCAGCAGAACGGAAATATTATGCTCGGCATTATAAAGAATAATCATATGATAATCGTCACTCTGGCCGGCATAAATAATCTCACCGTCAATAGGCGCATAGAAAGGCCGCCCTTCCTGCGTGGTAAAATCGGTACCGGTGTGGTAGTACCCTTCAAAAATACCGGCAGCGGCAGAATATTTGGTTAAAAATCCCTGAATGATGTACCCGTAAGAACGGCCGTAATAGGATGTTTGGGATGTTTTAAACAAATTTGACGCCAACGCAACCGCCCGCGGATCCTCCAGCGTAGGCTGCTCCGCGTTATAAAACACGGGATCATCATATTGATCGGGATTGCTTTGGCCGTAAAGAACACCGGGAACATATTCAAAATAGGCCACGCGTTCCACAATACCGCGGTTATCAGTGGAAACAACGGTAATATTGCGGCAATCGGTGCCGGAAATCACTTGACCGTCTGCGATTTCAGGCCAGCTTTTCGCGTTAAATCCCGCAGAAATTTCGGGCATTTCCTGATCGGCGCCATAGGCCATATAGCGGTAAGTTCCCGGATTCTGCGCCTTAAAAATAATATCGCCCGCCCCGTACGGCGCCTCACTGGCACCGTAGAGCAGCATACCGGAAAGATATTGAATCTCCTGAGTGCTGTTATCTTCTTCCGTATTTCGCTGAAAACGCGCGCAACCGCCTAAAAGTGCGGCGGCGGTAAGAATAACAAGGACATATAAGAGTTTTCTTTTCATTCAAAATTCTCCCAAAAACGCGGTGAAGCCAGTCCACCGCCCTGCTTTACTCTTCTATTATATATCATCTTACCGCATTTTACAATAGTTTTTCCTTCCGCGGCAGGAAGAGAAAGTCTTCTTTCAAAAACAGCAAACGCGCCGTTCAGTCTAACCAGTTATAATTGGTATACCAGGTAAGCGTATCCTGCGTTTGATCATACACGGCCGAATAAGCGCGGGAAAGATCCTCACTGATAATAAAGCCCTCAATCATTTTTGTTTCCTGCTGTCCGTTTTCCTCGATGATCCATCCCCATTGCCCTAAATAATACGTTCCGTCAGAAAGCGAAATCTTACCCTGAATCAAAAAAACATGAGAAAAACCGGTTTCCGTATCTACCGCGCCCAAAGCATCCGTCAGTGCTTTCCGCACAGGTTCCGCCTCTTCCTCAGATATTTCCTGTACTTCAATCTTTTCTGCCGAAAGCATGTACTCCTCTTGACTCACAAACTCAAACCGATCGTTTTGTACCGGCAGCGACTCCTCCTGCGGTGCGTCGCAGGCGCACAGCGCCAAGCACAGGAAAAGACCGAAACAGCACCCTATTTTCTTCATTTTATTTCCTCCTTAACGGCCGGAAAGGCCAGTTCGCTTTCATGCAGAATGACTCCGTTCTTTTTCAGGCGCCGCTGTAAGTTCCCGATATCCAGCGCTGAAAAATCACTTGTCATAGCGGCGGCGGTACCCGCCGCCTGCCCGGTGACGGCACAGCAGGGAATTACACGCATGATATCCCACATGGACTCCGTTACCGATGTGCATCGCCCTGCCATGATCAGATTTTTGCAGGAAGCATGATACAGCGTGCGGAAAGGAACCTCGTATACCGGCCCGCGCTTACGCCAATCAGATACCATACCTACGGAATCGGAGAAGAACGTATGCATTTCTTTATCCTGCAGCGTATACTCACCGCACAGCCGACGCGTCATACGCAGCTGAGGAATGGAAGCGATGGTTACCGGAATAAGAGAAGGATCCTTTTGCCGCTGCTTTTTCACATCGTTTAAAACAGATAAATGCGAAAGCTGCATAAATTGGGAAATCTCCGCGCCGTCAAGCCCGGTAAAGCGCCGGTCCTCCAGGGTTTCTATTGTATTTTGAGCTGTTTTCTGTTCTTCGGGAATATCGCAGAAACCCAGCATACGTAAATCATAGCCCGCTTTGCCGTAAAAATAATACCAGGCAGCCAATAAATTCCCCTGCTGAAACGTTTCTGTCGGCACGCCGGCAAAAAAGGCGATATCGGCATCCCCCGTAGCGTCAATAACCGAAGCCGCCTGAACCGCCTGCCGGCCGGATTTGTTTTCAATCATTACCGCTTCAATACGGGATCCCGAACGCCGCACGGCTACGGCATAGGTTCCGTATAAAATCCTTACGCCTGCCTCCAGCAGCAGACGCTCGGCCAAAATGGCAAACAAATGCGGATTAAACTGTGTTTCAAACCGAGAATGCGCGGCGGTACGCATAGAAAGATCGGTTGAATCCAACCAGTTGGCCGGATATCGCGCTTCGGCGCCCATAGAAACCGATACGCGCAGCAGCTCCTCGGCAATGCCGAAAGAAACCTGGCGGCCAAACCCGTCGCACAGAGGCAGATAAATGGTTACTAAACCCGCCGTACCGAGACCGCCCAAAATATATTGTTTTTCTAAAAGAACAACTTTTTTGCCCTCTCTGGCCGCGGCCAGGGCAGCAGAAATCCCGCCGAAACCGCCGCCGCAGACGAGAACGTCACATTGCTCGGTAACGGGAGTAGAAATTTCTTCGGTAATTTTCAAAGATACCACCTCTTATTTTACATAAAACCCATTTTATTATACCTCTTTACCCATAAAAAAACAATGGCAACTATTTACCAAAGGAATTAAGCGTTGAAAGATTGAACAAAAAAGAGTATAATATTCTTGTATTTTAAGAAAAAGGACGGTCGTTTTTTATTGAAAAAGCTCTTGATCCTGCTGCTTTTACCGGTACTGGTGTTTTCCTCCTGCAAAAAAGAGGAAGCTCCCGAGCCTACGATTGCGCCCACGCCGCGCGCGGTAGTGCTCAGCGATGAGCAGGCTCTGAATACTATAAAAGAACGCCTGGACTATTCCGACGATATCCTGTATGTATTTAAGGGGCGTATTGAAAAAGACGGTACGGAGTATTTTCATGTAGAATGGTTCTGGACCGCTTATGAGGAGAGCGAGTATATCGAACCGGTAGCCTCAACCAAATTGGGCGATCTGTTTTTGTCCCTTGACGGAAAAACATTGTATTCAGGCTATATCAATACCGACGGTACGATTATTTTTGAAACGGAAGAATAAAAGCTGTCCGCGGCCGATAAAAATACCGGCGCGGGCAGCCTTTTATTTCTCCTTTTTTCCGGGTTTTAAAATCAATACCCTTTGTTTTTTGATTATCCGTTTTTTTCTAAAAACTCTATCAGATCCTCGGCTTCATCCTGAGAAGAAACCGATAAAGAAAATAAAACCTTGCTGGGATCCAGTTCACGGTAATGCTCTTTGATTTCCTGCACGGTCCAATCATAAATCCACAAACTTTTAGAAGCTTTTTGAATTTTATGCAGCAAGTCCATCCATTCAATTGTTCTTGGCTGTCCCGCGCCGGGAACCCATTGAACGGCGTGAATACGGTCAATGGCCAGAATATCATCCAAATGTCCCAGTGCGCCTTTTCCGTCATAATGATAAATACAGCAGTCAAGAAACTGGGCTTCCTCTTCAATAGCGGGTATAACAAATTCTCTGGCCTGCCGCGGACTGAGCATACAGGAAAAATCACACTGTGTAACCGCGAATTTTCCTTCCTCGCAATACAGCGGCGCCCAGCTGCAGCTTCCCGTTTCTTTCATATTTCCGGCTTCATACAGGATATGGAATATCTCCTGATACGTTGCGCGCACTTCTTTTAATACAGAATGAACCTCTTCGGGTGTATCCATAATGTCATAGCAAAGATCCTCCGGTCCCCTGAGCGCGCTCAGCGCATCCATATTGGAGTGAAGATCCGGCATATTCACAATAAATTTATCTTTTCCCCATAGAGCAGCCTCTTTCATATTTTTACATAAAATATCCAGCGCGCTGTTTTCCGAACGGTCAATTTTCACATTGAATTCTTTCCAGTCCTGTACAATCGGATGCGCCCAAGTAGTGGACAATTCCTCTCTGGTCTCCAGTTTCGCTCCCAGAAAGGCGGCATACTGATCCGGTCCCAGCTGAATGTCAATGGCCGGGATACTCTCGGCCCCAAAATACGTTGTCTGCAAAAATCGTTCATATTGCTCCAGCGACTGCCGCAGCGTTCCCCGCATACATGCCCGGTACGAATCCGCCGGGCTCCAGGAAAAAGGTTGCTGTATCGCGTCTCTTTTAGGAGAAGTAACGCAAAGAAACGGTCTTCCGATATATTCCTGCTTCCAAAATTTCTTCCAATTCTTTTTTGCGCCCTCAAAATCCTGTTTATAAATCATACTAAACCCTCCCTTTCTGTTTTAGGCAAAGATTTTTTTCAAATTATACTTGATTTTTTTGCAAAATAAAATACAATAAACTGTGCAGGATATGCACAAAACTGCTTTTTTTAAAGGAGAAAGACAACATGCGGGGAAATGAAACGACGCACTTTTTTCAAAACGGCCGAAATTTAGGGCAAGCCAATACGGCGCAGCCCCTGATAATAAACGGCAGCGGAGAGCAAAATGTAGTGGGAGAGGATATTTTTTGTTCCAGAAAAAACGGACTTTCCGACTATCTGCTGATGTATGTTCACCGAGGCTGCGCGAACTATCTGATTGAAGGCGCGCAGCAAAAAATTTCAGCCGGACACGTCGTTTTATATCGTCCCGGCATTCCGCAAAAGATGCATTATCTTGCGGCGGAACATCCGCTGATATATTGGGTTCACTTTACCGGAAGAGACGTGAAAAACATTCTAAGCGCCTGCGGTTTGGAAAATAAAACCGTTTTTTACGTAGGCGTTGACCCGAATCTTCCCCGGCATTTTTTACAACTGATCCGATTCCTGAAACTATATGAAAAAGTACCCCCCATTCGTATCGCTTCGGAATTTTTACAAATACTGTCCGGTATTGCGGGCAGTATTCTTACGCCCCAACCGGAGGAGCCCTCGGAAATCAAAGCGGCGGCGGAGGCTCTGTGCCGAAATATCAAACAAGATTTTTCCTGCCGGGAATTAGCGAATTTATGTAATATAAGCGAATCCCATTTTATGCACACCTTTAAAAAATGGGCAGGGATTTCCCCCAAGGCCTTCCAACTGCGCCTGAGAATGAACGAGGCTTGCCAGCTTCTTTTTTTAACGCAGTTTTCCGTAAAGGAAATCGCGCTGCGCACAGGATATTCCAATCCGCTTTATTTTTCCAGGCTGTTTAAAAAATATAACGGCCTCTCCCCCAGTGAATATCGCGTAAAACGGGGACAGCAAAAAGAATAAACCCGCCTTTTTCCGTATGAAGCCTGTACAGGTATAAAAAAATAAAGTTTTATTTGCGTCTCTCGCAACCCTGTCCGTGAATAGATATTATTTTTATCCATCCGGGGATCCCCGCCGATACGCGCCCCCCGCGACATGGTAGGCCCCTCCTGTGCTCTTTTTCGTAAGATTCCCTCCTCTTCATAGGGTGGATTTTGCCTTTTGAAAAAGACCGGCGCAAACGTTATTGCGCAGCTTTTTAGGCCGTGTGACTTTTTCACACGCTGAAATAAAGTTTTATTTGCATTTGTATAAAGAATATGATACAATGTTTTTGTATATTATTTAAAAAAGGAGATGGTTGCACTGGATCCGCTTCCCCGAAGTTGTCCGCTTTGCGGATTTTCACTTCTTTGCGCAGGCCGCTTGCCTGCCGGTATGATTGTTCCAATAAAACACAGGCATAAAAAAAGCCTTCCGCCCGCATCTTGTTTTTTCGTTTATATGCGGTGCTGAGATGCAAATCGTTTTTTTGCAAAAATTAGGAGGTTTTTTATGTCTGATATAGGGAAACAAATCATTTTACAAATTTTATTAATTCTACTCAACGCGTTTTTCGCCGCTACCGAAATCGCCGTGATCTCCCTCAATGCTACAAAACTCAAGGCCCGCGTGGATGACGGAGACAAAAAGGCGGTAAAAATGCTGAAAATGGTGGAAGAGCCTACGGGCTTTCTTTCTACGATACAAATCGGAATAACGCTGGCGGGCTTTTTAGGCTCCGCTTTTGCGGCAGATAACTTTTCGGATCTTTTGGTTGACTGGCTGATCAATACCTGCCACATCACCTTCTTATCTCCCGCCGCGCTGAACAGTATTTCCGTTGTTTTAATCACGCTGGTTCTTTCCTATTTTACCTTAGTGCTGGGGGAACTGGTGCCCAAACGCATTGCCATGCGCCGTTCCGAAAAGCTGGCCGCGGCCGTTTGCGGCGTAATTACCTTTCTCTCTAAGGCGCTAAAGCCCGTCATTTGGTTTTTAACGGTTTCCACCAACGGCGTACTGCGTTTGTTCGGAATCGATCCGCACGAAGCCGATGAAGCCGTTTCTCAGGAAGATATCGTAATGATGTTGGATGCCGGCGCCGAAGAAGGAACGATTCGGCCTCAGGAGATTGAATACATCAAGAATGTGTTTGCTCTGGACCATCTGACTGCCGCCGACGTCATGACGCCAAGAAATTCTATTGAGCTGATTTCCGATGACGCCCAGGAGGATGAAATCTTAGATATTATCGAAAACAGCGGCTATTCACGCTTACCCGTTTACAGCGATACCGTGGATAATATCATCGGCGTTCTGCACACGCGCGAATATCTTTTAAAAAGAGGAACACGGGATTTCAAACTGGAACAGGCCATTTTGCCGGTAAGCTTTGTGCCGGAAAGCATTCATCTGGACGCGCTTTTTAAAGATATGCAGATGGATCATACGCATATGGTAATCGTTGTCGACGAATACGGGGGCACCGCCGGTTTGGTCACAATGGAAGATATCCTTGAAGAGCTGGTAGGCGAAATCTGGGATGAACAAGATGAAGAAATCGACAATTTTGAAAAAACAGGGGAAAACACCTATCGAATTTTGTGCAGCACCCCTATTGACGAATTCTTTTCCTTTTTTGAAATGGAAGAAGAAGAATGTGATTCTTCCACCGTAAACGGATGGATTTTAGAGCAGATGGGAAAAATTCCCGATGAAAAGAGCTCTTTTGAATACAAGAACTTAAAAATTACCATTACCAAGGCGGACGAACAGCGTACACAGGAAATTATTGTTACCGTAAAACCCGAAAAAAAGGAATCGGCTGAGGAGCCCGCAAAAAATAAGACCGCACATTCGGTTTAAACCGGAAAGGCCGCTTGATAAGCGGCCTTTTAAAGCATCAGCTCATATTTTTCGCCGTGGCAGTGCCGTATTTTTCCTGATAGAAAAAACATGCCGGTACCCCCAGGTATTTCTTCAAGCGTGCCGGAAAAGTATGGACGGAGCGCATTGGGAAAATTTTTGATTTTTAATAAAGTCCTTGCCTCCGTGTCAATTTTTTCCGCAAGCTTTAAGTTTTAACCTCTTCGCGCCGATCTTAAAATTCTGTTTTGCTATTCCCCCGCGTTTTTAACGACGCCCATATATTTTGATCCTGCTCTGTTTTCTATCGGGCAAGGTAAAAGCAAAGCGCCAACGAAGAACGATCCGCAATATATTTTGGTTTCTTTCCCTTTTTTCCCCGTATAAAAAAGATATTTTTCACTCTTGGGGCTTGAAGGGTTGCAGAACGTTTTTCGCGTTATTCTGTTTTTCTGATTTTTCCGCCCGAATTGAAAATGGAAGCAGGTCCTAAGCGTGCGTCTCACTCAACAGTAGAATACGCAAAATTGAGCGCTTTCACCGGTATAAAATCCTTTATCTTTCCAAAGCCGCGATAAAACAGAGCGTAATTCGACAATGGACATTCCAACATAGTATTCAAAATCATTCTGCAAATATTTATTGGAATAACGAGAGACTATTTCTTTTACAGCGTCAATAAGATTATGCATATTCTCTAAAAGAGAAATATATTCAGGCAATGTATTCAAATATTCATGCAATCGGCTTTTCATATGGTTTTGAAACACCAGAGCATTCACAAATGCTGTACCATCACCGCGCACACCGCAAAAACCATGCTCTGTCAGCTTTTGCAGATTATCTTTTTGTACTTCAGAAAAAGATGCGGGATCTAAGTTTTTTGCAATCATTTTAAGCGTGCTATTCAGATATGAATCAGGCACATCTTTTTTATAACGTCTTTTTCTAAATACGGCGTCGCCCGGATGCGCTTGATAACCGTCCCAGCTCATTCCTTTCCAACCGTTTCCGTTGTTATTGAAGAAGGCCGATGGCAAACGACAGGCACTGCCATTTTCAAAACCGATCAACCCCCAGCATCCTCCGTCAGCACGCTTGAAGTTTGAATACAAATTCTCGGAAAAAGGAGAATTTTCAATTGTTTGTTCCAGATACAAAGCAAAAAACATTCGCGCGTCGTCGTTGCTGTAGTCACCGGTTGTTACACCCAACTCAATGGCTTTCCTCAAAGCCTTTTCCGCAAGATTCCAAAAAACCGCGGCGTATTGTTCCGCAAACGCACAGCATTTTTCATTGATTTCGTTTTGGCATTCTCTGGGGACGATAAAAAAGTTTGTCAGATATTTTTCGTGATTGAGTTTTTTCAACAGTTCCGCTTGAAGCAGCAGTTCCACCTCTTCTTCCATATAAGGAGCGGCAATTCCGAGCTCCAACGCAAGTTCTTGTATCGTACAGGGATTGTTGTGCGCGTGACAAAGGATATTGACCGGAATCTTTCTTTGAATCGCCGACCACGGAAGTCCGGATGGTTGATATCCTGAAGCGCAAAAGGAAATTTGTTCCGGATGATAACTTCTTTGCCCGAATTCTCTTGCCATATTCATACCTTCTTTCAATATATTTCTTGCACGGTATAGTTTGGACATCACCGTGCCTTCCGGGAGATCGAGAGATAAAGCAATATCGCGGATTTTCATACCCTGAAAATAATAGGCAACCACAATATTACGATAGTCAGATGAAATAAACGACATTTCTCGACGCAGCAAACACAATTGCTCTTCATGCAGCAAGGCGTCTTCTATCGTAATCGCCGTGTCTTCCATTTCAAGCCCTTCCCTATCGGCCGCTGTTTCCGATATTCTCTGATTTCGTTTTTTGCCCGCCCATACACTGTACCGATTTCGTGCAATCTGCCATACCCATGCGGAAAAATGTTCCGGAACGATCCCTTTCTCCAGCGCTGTCATAATATTGAGTAAAATATCCGATGCCAGATCTTCTGCCGAATAATGATTGCTGGTTTTTTTCAGGCAGAAATAAAACAGTTTTTCCGCGTAATCGTGTATCAGGTTATGGATAAGGATATTTTTATCGGCTCTTGTTGTCATTTTCTCAACCTCCTTTCACTAATATAGTATCATAAACAGGAATTTCATTGCAAAAAATTATTTTTTTGATAAGCAAATACCGTTTGATCTTTTTCATCCCGCGCCATGGCCTCCGTTTTGAGATTTTTCGCATTGTCCGGTTTGAATGGCAAAACGAGAAATCCGCAAAACTTGCATGAATACTGGGTATATAACAAAAACACCATTGTTGTCCACCCTTACGGGGTTAAGATTCCAATGGTGTTTTCATGCGTTTTTAGCGAAGGTAGTTGAACCAACGTTATTAATATCTTATAGTATTATCGTTTTACTCCAAAAATGCAAAGTTTTTCATTGGTTTCAGGTATAACAAGCCAATTTCTATCCACCATCGTTTCAATGATAAAAGCCATAACATCCATCTGATGATGAATAAAAGCAAGCTGATCTCCTTGATCCAGCAAAGCTTTCGGAATGAATTCCTTCAATGTTTGCCCAGCAATATCACAGACTTTCATCATACAGCCGCAAACCTCTTCTGCCAACGGTTTTAATATCAGCCAAATGGTGTTGTCAATTATATCAGACGAAAACACGGGAAATTCAGCTGATAATTTTCCATCGTGACTGGAGATAAAGCCTTCACTGATTAGTTTTATTAGCATATCATTGTTTGGGTCCGCCGTTTTTTCGAGAATGGCATCGCACATCGCTTCCACCGATTGATTCCAATTTACAGGCTCCCAACATTGGCATTTCTCAATAACGCGATAGTTTTCCACCGAAAAATAGGAGGTGTTGTCGTTGTTCTCACAATGACCATAGATACCATTAAAATGATGATTTTGATAATCGTTATCATAACCGAACACAAATCCGTAGCTACCATTTGAAAGCGGAGGATAATCTCCAAAATGCTTTCTCCCGATACCATCCGATAGATTCAGCGCAAATACCATCACCAGATTGGCAAAAGTCCATTTTAGCCGGTTACGACTATAATTATTTCCTTTAAAATCCAATGTTTCCAGTGTGGGAAGAAGGTCTGACAACTTTTTGTTAAATTTTTCTGCTGCTTTTTCGTAAATAGGTTTGATTTTCGTTGCCAACTCTTTCTCGTAGTCATCCGTAAAGATGATGATGTTCGTCTGATATTTATCGCCAATTTTTTTTATGATGTCATGTTTCATAAGCAGCTCAATTTCATCTTCCAGATAAACTACGGCAACGCCAAGTTCTATGGACAGTTCCTGTATAGTTAACGGCGTGTAATAAGCGCTGAGAAGAATATTTCCGGGAAGTTTTCTTTTAAACAGTTGCCAATAACAAGAATTATCACCGCCGCCCCAAAAGTCCATACGGAAAGTTCCGGGATTATAACTTTTTTCCCCAAATTCTCTAGACATACCGATACCCTCTTTCAATATTTTTCTTGTCTTGAAAAGATAATATTTTACCATGTCAGTACTGATGCCAAGGTCGGCCGAAATTTCGGAACAGCTTCTGCCGATAATATAATAAGCGATGGCGGTTTCACGATACTGTTTCGACAGAAGGGATAACTCTCGGCGCAAAAGATTGAGTTCTTCTGACTGCAGATATTCGTCTTCAAGTGTTACCCAATAAGTTCCGACAAAGCTTTCATCAAACTCTATTGTTTTGAAGTTGCTTTTGCGGATCCGTTTCTTAAAGGTATTCTCCGCAATGCGCCACATAAAGCTGTAAAAAGCATCCTCGTTTCTTAATCGGTGTGCGCACTTCAACACCTCACAGATAATATCATTTGTCAAATCCTCCGCTTTCGACTTATCGTAAAGTCTTGACAGCGAAAAAGCAAAAATATTTCTTAAGTTTTCAGATAATAATTTTGCTGCTTTTTCCTGTTCCAAAACCTCACCTCCCGACTTTTTATTGAAAGCTTTCGACTATATAGTATCCAATTTGCGGTATCGGTTAATCCAATTTTCATTCAGAAACAAATAAATAACAAAAAGCACAACACGAGAGTTCGACTCTACAGTGTTGTGCTTTTTCTGGTGGAGGCAGAGGGACTCGAACCCGCGACCTCACGCATGTGAAGCGTGCGCTCTAACCAGCTGAGCTATGCCTCCGAAAAAGCTGTTTTTGCATAAAAGATTGACACAAAAACAGGATGCCTCGCTCACCGGGAACGAGGCGTATGCCTGGTAGCGGCAAGTGGACTTGAACCACCGACCTGTCGGGTATGAACCGAATGCTCTAGCCAACTGAGCTATGCCGCCATTAAACAAAACACATTATATCAACGAGAATATAATTTGTCAATCAAAAAATAATAAAAAGAGTTCCGTCGCTTATATTTTAACAGAAACGACTCGGCTTTTTTAGCATATCCGTTTTTTACCGTTTCATTCTCGGCTTTCGCATAAAAGAGAACATCGGCCTGTGGATAACCGGTATAACCTGTTGTCAATTCTGTGGATAACTTTTTTTGCTCCGAACAGCGGGGAACTCTGTGCTTGTTCTGCCGTTACTCTAAAATATTGGAGGTAATATACTGCACTCCCCAGCGAATCAGCCGCTCGGCAATTTCGGGATCATCCACCGTCCAGCAATTCAGTTCAATTCCTTCCTTCAACAGCCTTTTTACCGTCTTCTCATCCAACGCGTTATAATAAAGGTCTAATCCCATATTATGCTCTTTTACCAAAGAAACCGTTTCTTCCTTGCATTCCCCGGAAAGAAACTGCGCGTGGGCTTTCGGGCAGACATTGCGCAGCGTAAGCAGATTTTCAAAGGAAAAGGAAATAAAGATCATCTTCTCCCGGGCATACTCGGTTTCCACTTCCTCAATCAATCTTTTCATCGCCGCCGGGGAAAATTCCCCCTTAAATTCCAGCACGCCGACTTTATCATACCGCTTACAAATACGAAGATACTCCGCCAGAGAGGGGAACCGAAGGTCCGAACGGCTTCGCGTATCGCCCTTATCCAAAAGCCGTAAACTCTGAAGCGTTTGCAGCGTGCATTTTTCCGGAATCAAACAGTCCCCGGCGCAGCGTTCGGTAGTATCATCATGCAGCAGTACAAATTTTCCGTCCAGTGTCTGCCTTACGTCGGTTTCAATTCCGAAATAGCTCCGGTTACCCGCGGCCACAAAAGCCGCGCACGTGTTTTCGGTTTCAATTCCCGATACCCCGCGGTGCGCGATAATCTGTGTATTTCCATGAGAAATCTTTATCGTATCCATTTTGTTTTTCTCCTATCAAAATATTTTATCCAGCCCGGCACGTTTCGATCTTTTTCAGCCATCACCGGGCAAACAGAAAAACCTGCTGCTCCGATTTTCCCCCCGGCGGGTTTTCCTAAAAAAGCCTAAATCCAAAGCGCGTCGCCGTCCTCCGGGGCGAAAACCGAAAAAGGAAATTTTCCGCTCATCTGTCGGATCACGTCATATTTCTCTAAAGGATATACATGCGTAAACGCCAGCTGTTTTGTACGGCATTTTTCCAAGTACGGAAGCGCCTGTTCCGGTGTAAAATGCGCCATTTCACAAACAATCAGCTCATTTTCCGCTTCCCAAGCCACGGCAGGAAAATCCTGTCCTTCCAGCCGGACGGATAAATCTCCGGTAAACAGCACGCGTTTGCCCTCTGCCTGCAGCAAAAAAGCATAAGACGGGCGATTTTGATAGGCAATATGCTTTGTCGGAAACGCGGTAACGGTGATATTTTCATCAGAATAAATGGTTCCGGAAGTATATACACGAAAATCAATGCGATCATTGGTAAACGGCTTCCCATTCATCGCGCTTAAAAAGCCGATCAGGCCTTGCTTTCCGTTTTCTTCAGGCAAAAACACCTTGAGGCTGCATTCCCTTTCAAACCAATCAATGCTTTCCAAAAGCTCCGGAGCACCGGCGATATGATCGCGGTGAAAATGCGTGTTGAACAGCGCCCGCACATGTTTCACGCTGCGTCCGTCCTTTAAAGTAAGCGGGTACACCGGCGCGCCCGCGTCAATATAATAAATACAGCCGCCGGTTTCTATCATCGTACAAGAACAATACCTCCGCGCCGAAGCATATCCGTGGCTTGTCCCTAAAAATTTAATCCGCATTTTTTTCTCCTTAAATATTTTTTGCCAAAGCAAAAATGCTGAAAACAAAGCGCCTGCCCATCCGGGTTCTTCATAAGGAAGTTACTTACATAGATATAAACGAAAACCAAACTTTGTTTCTGCTCCGGATTACAGGATCACCATCAGATGCTCTTTAAATCTGCGGACACCGTCCTTTTCAAAGAGAACTCACATACTGCCCTACAAAACCGCATATTCCATGAAATTCTTGACTGAACAAACAGCTATCCGTATATTGCAATCACCGTATTTTTCAAAACCGTATTTTTCGTATAGCCCGATTTCTCCACTCATGATATCAATTTTTCATATCCCGGCTCACACGCGTATAAAATTGCGGAATCATCAACTCTGATCTATGGTTCATCAACAAAAAAGAATGCTGTAAACGGTGTAAACCGCTGTTCAGCCGCGCATCCTTTTCAAGAAATGTACAGATCTCTTTTTCCATTTACAGAAGCAATACTCTTTCCGATGGATCCAAATCATTCTTTTTCATCTTTTGAGCCAAATAGGAAGCCCGCTTTCCACGAGCATTTTTCCGTCAAACAAACGGATTCTAATATTTATATCCTTAGGTCATACAGTAAATTTCCGTCATATATTCTCCGAATTCCTGTTTACCGTATGATAAGTACTGAACCATAATAGGAGCCATATGACTCTCGGCAAGCCGCCTTGTTTTTCGACTCATGAAAAGAAGCGGAAAAGGACACTTCTTTCCGGAGCGCCCTTTTCCGCACAGGTGTGTTTTTTAAATATCCGTTTCCAGCGCCTGCCCCTTTTCATCCGAGAGGAACGCGGCTTCCATTACCTGCATCACGCGGCGTACCTCCGCCAGCTTGATCAGAGATTCCGCCTTTTTATCCAATACCTGACATACATTGCGGTAAAAATCATGCACATCACTGCGGGGAATCTCTAAATCATATTCATCCAGTGTCAATTCATCCCGCGGCGCCATTGTTTTCGTAATACCCGCGGCGTTCTGTACCGGGGTAACGTCTTTCTCATTCCATGCCTTCAGCTTCGCTACATGACAGGGATGCTGCCAATCGGTAATAATAGCCGAACCGTTTTCCGCCTGCATATAAAAACGCGGCAGCGCAATAAAATTATACGTACCGACTTCTATATGCGCCGTAGTACCGTCGGCAAAGTACAGCTCCAGTTTAAACCCGTCGTCCACTTCCTGATTGGTAATATGGGAAAAAGTGCAATATACCTTTATAATTTTTTCGGTAAAAATCTGCAGAATCTGATCAATCAGATGTACGCCCCAATCCAACAGCATACCGCCGCCGTGTTCTTTTTCACAGCGCCAGTCGCTGGGAATGCCGCGGGAGCCGTGTATGCGCGATTCAATATTCAGCACTTTTCCGATCTCTCCGCTTCGCGCCAGCTGCTTCATAGCCAAAAAGTCCACGTCCCACCGGCGGTTCTGATGCACCGTAAAGAATTTTCCGGCTTTCTCTGCCGCCGCGATCATCTGATCCAGCGCGGCACAGCTCATCTCTACCGGTTTTTCACAAATCACATTTTTCCCTGCCTCCAAAGCCTTGATGACAAGTTCTTTATGATCGTCATTCGGTACCGCAATCACTACCGCGTCCACCTCAGGATCGGCAAAAATGGCCTCATTGGAGGCATAGACCTTTATACCGTTCTTTTCCGCAGCCTGCCGGCGCGCCTCCCGGACATCATACGTTCCTTTAAGCGCGCATACATCACTTTTGGCAATTTGCCCGCAATGCCAGGCCCCCTGTCCGCCGTAACCGATTACTGCAATATTTTTCATCTTTTTTCTCCTTATCTCTTCACGAGGATTGACCCCTCGGGAGTATCTTTAACATCATAGCCCGCGGCGTTGATTTCATCCCGCAGCCGATCCGAAAGCGCCCAGTTTTTTTCTTTTCTGGCCTGTGTTCTGGCAGCCAGTTTCTCCTGAAGTTCCTGCGGCGCCTGCTCCTGCGGCGGCGTATAGCCTTTTTCTAAATCCAAGCCCAGCACGGCATCCATTTTCAAAGCTGTTTCATAAATTTCCTTTGATTTTTTCCCGCAGCGCAAAAGATTCCACAAAATGCCCAGCCCTTTGGGAATATTTAAATCATCATTGGCCGCGTCCATAAACTCACGATAGGCCTCTTCGCACAACGCGCGGGTGCTTTCATCTTCCGGGGCATCCTTATTGGCCTGCACGGCTTCCAACAAGCGAATATAGGCAACCTGCGCCGCTTTTATGGCCTCCCAGGTAAAGTTAATTTTATTGCGGTAATGTGCATTTAAGCAAAAATAACGGAAGGAAAGAGGCAGAATCCCCTTCTTTTTCAAATCCTCCACCGTATAGGTGTTGCCTAAGCTCTTACTCATTTTTCCGTTATCCACCATCATAAACTCACCGTGCATCCAGTAATTCACCGCCGGATGCCCTAAAAGCGCGGTAGATTGCGCGATTTCATTTTCATGATGCACCGGAATATGATCCACACCGCCGGTATGAATATCAAAGGTATCGCCCAAATATTTTCTGCCCATAGCCGAACACTCAATATGCCAGCCGGGATATCCCATTCCCCAGGGACTTTCCCATTGCTGCAAATGTTCCTTAGGCGCTTTTTTCCAAAGCGCGAAATCCGCCGGATGACGCTTCTGATCATTGACTTCCACCCGCGCGCCAGCCAACTGCTCTTCTAAATCCAGCTTAGAGAGCACACCATATTTTCCGTACTTTACAATATCAAAATAAATACCGTCGCTTGTTTCATAAGCGTACCCTTTTTCCTGAAGCTCTTTTACGAAGTCAATCATCTCCTGAATATGCTCCGTAGCCTTGGGTACGATTTCCGGCAGACCGATATTCAGCGCCGCTACGTCGTTTTTAAAAACCGAAGTATAATACGCCGCAATTTCCAGCGGTGATTTCTTTTGCGCCTTTGCCGCCTTTTCCATTTTATCCTCACCGGAATCGGCGTCACTGGTAAGATGACCCACATCGGTAATGTTCATCACCCCGAGAAGTTTATAGCCGTCGCACCGCAGTACCCGGCGCAGCAGGTCCATAAAAATATACGTGCGCAAATTGCCGATATGCGCGTAATTGTATACCGTAGGTCCACAGGAATACATTCTGATTTCACCGGGATGAATGGGTTTTAACTCTTCTTTTTTATTGCTCAGTGTATTGTAAATATACATAAAGGACTCCGTTTTATCTATAAATTCAGCCCCAAGGCCGTACAGGTATAAAAACCCAGATGTTAATAATTTATACCATTATACCGCAACAAATTCTTAGGCGCAACTCCTTTGTACTAATTTTATCAATTTTTTCATATTTTCTATTGGTGATTAATATGAGAAAAAAAATGGTTTTCAATATCGGAATGCTTACCATAAGCAACATTGCCGTGCGATTTTTAGGTATGGCCTACAAAGTTTGGCTTTCCCAGGCCATATCACCGGTAGCTCTGGGTATCTTTCAGCTTTCCATGTCCGTATATATGGTGCTGATTACACCCGTAGCCTCGGGACTGCCCAACGCGGTATCGCGCCTGAGCGCCAAATATATGAAACAGGGGCATGCCGGAGCGGTACTGATTTCAGGGCTGAAAATCGGCATCACGGTAACCGTGCTCAGCGGTGCCGTTATGCTGGCCGGCTGCGGTTTTATCGCCTCGGCTTTTCTGCACGAAAAAACCGCTTGGTGTGTTATTTTAGCCTTGATTCCCGCGGTAACACTCGGCGCGCTGGCTTCTCTGCCCGCGGCGTATCTGCACGCGCATGAAAAATCCTCCTATCCGGCGGTTTTTGAAATCATCGAACAAATTTCAAAAATTCTTTTCGGTATCGCGGTGATTTCTCTCTTTGCCAGCGGAAATACCTCCCAAGACGCGGCCTTGGCCGCTTTAGCGGTAAGCTTCGGCGGGGTGCTTTCCTTCATCATGCTGTTCGCCTGCTGCGGAAAAATCAAAAAAGACGGTCCGGACTATACCCGTGAACTCTTACAAAACGCCCTGCCGCCCACACTCTCGCGTTTTGCCACCACACTGCTTCACTTGGGAACGACTACAATTCTTCCGCTGGGACTGATGGCCTGGGGTCTTTCCAAAGAGGCGGCGCTTTCCCAATACGGAATTCTCACCTCCATGGCGTATCCGGTGGTATACATGCCCATGACGGTAATCGGCGCACTGTGCGTTGTACTTCTGCCGGAAATTGCAAAAAATTTAGGCAATTACGAACGGCTAAAACAAAAATTTTCCCGTGCGATGTTCTTTACCTTCGGGATTTCCCTTTTGTTTTGTCTGATTTTATTACTCTTTGCTCCGGCCGCGGCAAGAATTATTTTCCATCAGCCCCTGGCGGGTACTTTTATGGTAATGCTGATTCCCAGCGTATTATTTTCCGGGCTGAGCCAGGTATCCGGCACCATGCTCAACGGTCTGGGACATCAAAAGCGCCTGATGCTGAACAGTATCGTCGACGGCTGCCTGGGACTGCTGCTAACCTATCTGCTGGTTTGGCGCTTTGGTATTTACGGCTTCGTGGCGGGTAATTGTATTCAGGATATCTTAGCCTTTTTCATGAACTTTTTCTCTGCCCTGCACTTTATAAAAAAGGAGAAACATCTATGAATATTGCCTTATTGGGAAACCAAAACTGCGGAAAAACCACTCTTTTTAACCGGCTCACCGGCAACAACGCCCATGCCGGAAATTATCCGGGTATCACCGTGGAAGTAATGGAAGGCACCGTGATCGGTACCCATACGCTTTTGGCGGATCTGCCCGGTATTTACTCTCTGTCCTGCGTCACCCAGGAAGAACGCGTGGCAAAAAACTATTTAATCAGGCAAAAACCGGATTTAATCATCAATATTATTGACGCTTCGGCGATTCAGCGGGGTTTATATCTGACAATGCAGCTGCTGGAATTTGATATTCCCGTCATTGCCGTACTGAACATGATGGATCAGGTAGAAAAAGCAGGCGGAACCATCAATTGTACCGGTCTTTCCCAGGCGCTTGGGATTCCGGTACTGCCCATCAGCGCGCGCAGCGGAAAAAATGTGGATCGCCTGCTGAAAGCACTGCAAAATCCCCCAAAGAAAGTCAAAACGCCCTTTGCACTGCCGGCAGCCATGCAAACGTCACCGGAACAAACCGCCTCTTTTTATTACGGTCATATTGACGCTCTTTGCAAACAAAATGTATTTTTAAAAAAACAGCCGAAAATACCGGCGGCTGACCGTCTGCTTACCGGACGTTTTACCGCTTTTCCGATGTTTCTATTGATTATGGCGGCGGTACTGTTTATCACCTTTTCCTTTTTAGGAAAAGCGGCGGTAAGCGGTATTGAAGAATTTACGGACTTTACCGCCGGACAGCTGGAGGCTCTGCTGGAAAAAGCGAATACCTCACCGTTTCTCACCGCCCTGATATGCGACGGTATTTTAAACGGCGTGGGAAGCGTACTCTCTTTTTTGCCATGCGTGCTGATTCTGTTCTTTTTTCTGGCGCTTTTGGAGGACTCGGGCTATATGGCACGGGTTGCCTTTATCATGGATACCCCCATGCGCCGATGCGGTTTTTCCGGCAAAGCCGTCGTACCGCTGATTATGGGGCTGGGCTGCAACGTTCCCGCCTTGCTTTCCTGCCGCACATTAGAGGCCAACCGGCGCAGTACAGCCTTAGCCGTACCGTTTATCTCCTGCAGCGCCCGTCTGCCGGTATATTTGATGCTGTCCGGTCTGTTTTTCCGGCAATCGTTTGTTCTTGTGCTATTGCTGTATCTTTCCGGGTTGGGGGCGGCTCTGATGACAGGATTTTTAACAAAAAAGAACAATGACCCGCCTTTTTTGCTGGAACTTCCGCCCTACCGTCTTCCTAAGCTTTCCACAGTAATCAAAGATATGCTGGATAAAGCGATGGATTTTTTAAAACGCGCCTTTACGATTATCTTTGTCGCCAGCACCGTCACTTGGCTGCTGGCCAATCTGGATTTTTCCCTGCAGTATACCACGCAGAACAGTATTTTATATCACATTGCCCAAGCCATGCTGCCTCTGTTTGTTCCCTTGGGGTTTTCCTGCTGGCAGCTGTGCGCGGCATTGCTTGCCGGCATCAGCGCCAAAGAAGCCATTATCAGCACCCTGAGCGTGCTGGGTGTAACCGGCGCCGTCTTTACGCCGGCTTCTCTGCTTTCGTTTCTGTTTTTCTGCGCGCTGTACACGCCCTGTATCGCGTCCGTTTCTATTCTGCTTAAGGAATACGGCGTGAAAACGGCTTTGCTTTCCGTCGCGGCGCAAACACTTACGGCCTATGCCGTCTCTTTTATCGTCTTCACCGCCGCCAGCTTGCTGCTTTAAGTTTTTTCCCAAAGATGTTTCTTTGCAAAATTCTATGCGCATATTTCGCCAAAAATACCTTGCTTACGACAAAATCTGTTTCTTTCCGCCCGCAAAGCAAAGATTGATTTTTCAGCCAAACCTGTTATAATAAAGAAAACCGCCAACAACCGTTTTTAAAAACGCATTACGCTCCCTAAAAAGAAAGCGACGGATACGGCTGCTCCGCGGTCTATCAAAGCGAAAGGTTTTTTATGGAAAATAAAAATTTAGCCCAAGCCCGAATGACAAAAAATGACGAATTTTATACCCGATACGAGGATATTGAAAAAGAGCTCCGTGCTTACCGGGAATATAATCCGAATCTATTCCGGAATCAAACCGTGCTCTGTCCTTGCGACGATCCGGCCCGAAGCAATTTTACAAAGTTCTTTCTTCAAAATTTTGAATTTTTCGGATTAAAAAAGCTGATCAGCACCTGCCGCGCTTCCGAAGAGGAAAAATACGGGGCACACGGAAAGATTTCCGTTGTTACAAGAAAGAATTCTCTTACTTCAAAAGCTTTCAGCAGCGCCGAGTGGCAGTATCTTGACGGAGATGGAGATTTCCGAAGCGAGGAAATAAAAGCACTGCGGGATGAAGCGGATATGATTATAACAAATCCCCCTTTTTCCCTGTACAGAGACTTTGTGGCATGGCTGGTGGAAAGCGAAAAAAAATTTTTGATTATCGGTAATAAAAACAGCATTACCTATAAAGAAATATTTCCCTTGATTCTGCACGGAAAAATGTGGGCGGGCAAAAGCAGCTGGAGCGGAGGAATGTGGTTTGAAATAAAAAATACAGACCAAGCCGATAAAGTGGTGAACGGGGTCGGCATGAAGAATGTTTCCTCTGTTTGGTTCACAAATATGGAACATGGGCAGCGGCACCAGCCTTTATCCTTGATGACAATGGCCGATAATCTGAAATACAGCAAACACAGGCAAGTGCGGAAGACCGGCTATCAAAAGTATGATAACTACGCCGCCGTTGAAGTTCCCTTTACTGACGCGATTCCCTGTGACTATAACGGCGTGATGGGTGTTCCCGTTACTTTTTTGGAAAAACATTGTCCCGAGCAGTTTCGGCTGCTGGGCGCAACGGAAAGTGAGGGAAAGGGCTTTTCAAACGGTTTGTGGGACAAGCGCTCGGCCGTGGCGCAGCCTTTGATACACGGAAAGCGCGTTTATAAAAGAATTTTTATTCAGCCAATCCACGGGAACCCCGCGGAGCCTTCTGAAAGGAGAGAAAAAAAATGATAACCCCCTCCGATACCGTTGCGTACAAACTATCCAAAGAACAAATGAAAGAATGCATCGGCAACGCTTCCCAGCTCACGGATTTTATCACAGACCGCTTTGATCTGCACAGCCGTTCCTACCTGGAAAAATTTATGAATGTACTGATGGGGGAAATCAGTGAAAGAATGGTCATAGAATGGCTGCACAGTCAGGGAAAATACGCGGAATCGGCCGTGGATAAACATTCTGAGCACCCTGATCTGGGTCATGATATCTGGATCAAAAACCCGCAAAATAAACTTTGCAGGTGCTCGGTAAAATCGTCTGTTTCAGGATTAAAAGAAGAAATGGGAGATATCCTTTCCACATTTAGTCCCGCCTTTAAACCGGAAGAAATCCGGGACATCAATATTCAGGTGTATTTTTGGCTTCAGCTTCACCGCGCTCCCAGAATATCGGTACTTTCGGAAAACAACGCGGCCATTATTGGATGGCTGAGCGCCGGTGACGTAAGCGGCTGCGGGCAAACATCCTATTCTACAGAAAACCGCCGCAAAATCAACTTACTTTTAAACCAAATGCGGCCCCTGGAAGAATTACTGTCGTATCTTTCGTAAAAAATATAACGGCAGCAGCGCTTCTTCCCCTTTTGCCAAACGCCCTGCCTTTATGCGGCAAAGGCATACGAAAAATACAGAACACCTTCTTTATGCTGTCAAATTCCTTATAAAAAGCTCTTTTGCTTTTTACCGTTCTATGCTATAATATAAACAGATTTATCTTTAGCACCGCGGCGTCTGCCGCTGCAAAAAAACGTATTTATTTTTTTATTTTTTAAGGAGATTTGCTTATGAAACCCATCAAAATTCTTGCCGATTCCACCTGCGATCTCTCCCCGGAGCTGAGAAGCCAATATCACATCGATATTCTTCCGCTGTGTGTAAATTTAGGGGAAGTCAGCCGGCTTGACGGCGTGGATATCCAACCGGACGAAATCTACGCATGGGCCGATAAAAATAACAAAACCCCTACAACATCGGCACCGACGCCGCCGGCGGTAAAAGATTTTTTAGAGCCGTTCGCCGAGGAATACGACATCATCGTTTTTACCATCAGCGGAGAAATGTCTTCTACCTATCAAACTTTCTGCGCCGTGGCCAAGACCATCCCTCAAGCAAGAATCACGGTAATAGACAGCCGAAACCTTTCCACGGGAATCGGTCTTCAGGTGCTTACCGCCGCCAAAATGGTACAAAACGGCGCTTCGTATGAAGAGATTCTTGCCAAATTAAAAGAGATCAACCCGCTGGTACGCGCCGGCTTTGTGGTGGAAAACGTATTATTTCTTCATAAGGGCGGCCGATGCTCCGCTTTGGCGGCCTGGGGAGCTACCGCTTTAAAACTGCGGCCCACACTGGCCGTGGTGGACGGCGTAATCAAAGTGGACAGAAAAGTACGCGGCGATATCCGCACCGCTACCATGAAATATGTAACCGGCATGGAAAAAGAGATTCTTGCCGCGCAGGATGACATGGTATTTATTACCCATTCCGGTACCAGCCAGGAAATCATTGACGAAGTATACACCTATGTAAAGAGTCTGAATAAATTCAAAAATATCTACATTACCCGAGCCGGCTGCGTCATATCCTCGCACTGCGGCGCGGGCACACTGGGCGTACTCTTTATCGCGGAAAAATAAGCTTGAAAAACCCAATGCTGAAAAACGCGCTCTGAATAAACTCCGCATGGGTTTTCCCCCTTTCATTGGGGAGCGGACTCCTTGCCGTATACCGAAAAACCGTTCCTGTTTTTCGATATACGCAAACGCGGTAAAGCCATCACAGAAAAGCAAAAAACGAGGTGAGTTTTATGAAAGTAATTCTGCTTGCAGACGTAAAAGGTTCAGGAAAAAAAGATCAAATTATTGAGGTAAGCGACGGCTACGCGCGCAATTTTCTATTGCCGCGCAAGTTAGCCAAGGAAGCCACCAGCGCCAACTTAAACGCCGCAAAAACCGCCGCGGACGCCGAGGTGCACCGCCGCGCGGTACAAAAACAGCAGGCTCAGGAAAACGCGAAAAAGCTGGAAAACCTTTGGGTAAAAATTCAAGGTAAAGCCGGTAACGGCAAAATGTTCGGGGCCGTTTCGGCAAAGGACATTGCCGAAGCGATTGCCGCGCAGCACGGAATTGAAATCGATAAAAAGAAAATCGATATTCCCGCCATCAAGGCGCCGGGCGAATATGTCGCGATATTAAAGCTGTTTCCTGAGGTTTCAGCCAAAATCAAAGTAATTGTTGAAATTGAATGAAGAAACTCCCCCTTTGGCATCATCGTCCGGCCCAAAAGGGGGATTTCTTTGCCCTGTAGATTCGTTTTTCTTTTTTTAGGGAAAATCCGTTTTTGTTTGTTTTGACAAAAACCCATAAAATCTGATACAATAAAGGAAAATACCGGAGGAGGAACCCTGTATGGACACACTGAAAAATTTTCTGCTGACCTATGCAAACTGCACCAATTTTTTTATTCTTACCTTCGGAGCTATGCTGATTGTATTTATTTTATGGTGTTTTTTTGCCCGTGCCGGCTCTACACAGCGTTCTTTGAAGCGTATCAACCGTATCCTGCGTACTGAAACGGGATCGGATATCATCCTGAAAATTGAAACGCTGCGGCTGGACAAGCGTGTAACGCGTATGTGGAATGACTATTATGCCGCTTATTCAGCCGAGGACACCGTTGCCCTGCATAATTATCTGCTGAAAAATGACCTGCTCGTGAATACCTCGGTATTGAAAACCGTTTCCCGGGCGATAGCCGTTATCGGTTTTTCCGCCGCGGCGATCTGCATACTGAAGCTCAGCGAGCTGCCCGTTGCCGAAACAGGAAATCTGATCGGTCTGTTTTTCGCCTTAGCCGCGCTTGACGCCGTTTTTAAAGTCCTCTATACGGCCATGACGGCTTACAGCCGCCGGCGTCTGGCCTACCTTTTAGAAGAGTTTCAAATGCTTTCACTGCGAAAACTGCCGGGAAAAGCCGTGGATTTTTCCCAGCGCTATTTAACCGAAAAGCTAAATGAAATGGAAGGACGCATCAACGCGGTGCGCAGCGGTATTGCCCAACTGAATGCCCGCACGGACAGACTGATTCACGCCGTAGAAAAAAACGAAAAAGAGCAAGAAGAACACAAGGAGTAAACGATGATATTTGCCGTTTCCAACCAAAAAGGGGGCGTGGGAAAAACCACGTCGGCCATTAATATCGCCGCGGGCCTGGCTATTTTGGGCAAAAAAGTTCTTCTGGTGGATTTAGATCCTCAAGGCAACGCCACCAGCGGTATGGGCATTGAAAAAAACAAAGCAAGTATTTATGACGTATTGATCAATCAACGGGATATTCGCGGTACGATTCTGCCCACACAGATTTCTTCGCTGTTTTTACTGCCGGCCAGTACCGCGCTTTCAGGCGCGACCGTGGAAATGGTAGCGTTAAAAGACCGCGAACAGCTGCTGAAAAACGCACTGACGGCCGTGCGGGACGAATACGATTATATCCTGATCGACTGCCCTCCTTCCTTAGATTTGCTGACGGTAAACGCCTTTACCGCCGCAGATAAGGTGCTTGTACCGATTCAGTGTGAATTTTATGCTCTGGAGGGATTGGGACAGCTGGTAAATACGATTAAACTGATTCAAAAAAGGCTGAATCCCCGCCTTGAAATTGACGGCGTGGTCTGTACGATGTATGATTCCCGAACCAAGCTTTCAGAACAAGTGGTACAGGAGGTGCGGCGTTATTTTTCTTCCAAGGTGTACGCCTCCTATATTCCCCGCAATGTGCGGCTGGCCGAAGCCCCCAGTTACGGGGTACCGATTCAGTTATTTGATAATTACTGTCCCGGCGCGCTGGCCTATAAAGCGCTGTGTAAAGAAATCATCCGTAGAAATGAGGGAACAATATGAGAAATTCCGGCCTCGGCCGCGGTTTAAGCGCCCTGATGGGTGAAGATATTACCATTGAAACCGGCATTGATCAAGAATATGTGCATCAGCTGCCCATCAGCAGTATCGATGTAAACAAAGCACAGCCGCGCAAGACCTTTCATTCCGAAACCATTGCCGCGCTGGCGGAATCCATAAAAACCAACGGTATGCTGCAGCCCATCACCGTACACAAAGTGGGACAGCGGTATGAAATCGTTGCCGGTGAACGCCGTTTCCGGGCCTGCCGGCTATTGAAAATGCAGACGGTTCCCGCCATTATAAAGGAGCTTTCCCCCCGCCAGGTATGTGAGCTTTCTCTGATTGAAAACCTGCAGCGGGAAGATTTAAACCCCATAGAAGAAGCCGCTGCCATTCAGGCCCTGATGGAGGATTTCCAGCTTACCCAACAGGAGGTTTCTCAGCGTATCGGTTCCTCGCGTCCGGCCATTGCCAATGCCCTGCGCCTTTTAAAACTGCCCGCGCGAGTGAAAGAATGGATTGCTTCCGGAGCCATATCGGCCGGTCACGGAAGAGCCTTTGCCGCGTTAGAAGAAGAAAACCTGATTTTGGAGCTGGCGGAAAAATGCGTAAAAGAAGGCTGGTCCGTGCGGGAAACCGAACGACGGGTCGCCGCCGCCGGCAAACAAAAAGCACGAAAACAAAAAGCACGAAAACAAAAAGTACGTATTCCCGAATTTGACCGTATTGAAGAAAAAATGCGTCAACGCATGGGCACAAAAGTGACCATTAACGGAAATGATAAAAAAGGAAAGATTGAAATTGAATACTTTGACCGTGACGACTTAGAGCGCATCATTATTCTGCTCTCCGGCCAAGAAGAGTTTTAACCTTTAACCGCTGTATTTTCACTTTTTTTCCTGCCGCAACCCTTTGGCAAAAGCATAAAAAAATATCCCGTTTCGCGGGATATCAGACTGTAGACAAACCTGAAAATTGATTTTTTTGCAGCGTTCAGCTGCATTTTGTTTTTCCGGCGACAGGCCTCATTATAAGCGAAGAACCGCTTGATAAGCGGTTCTTCAAGGATACAGGATGGTATAGTGCAGTCCCAAAATCAACGATTTTCGAGCCAGCGGCATCTCTGACCAAGAGAGTGTTGACTTTGTGGGCACTTTTAAAATCTCCGTTTCGCGGGATATTTCTGTTTTTTCAGGCAATATCCTCTATTACCTGCTCCGGCGGAGTATCCAGCTTTGCCGGAAAGTGGAACAGTTTTTCCAAGCTTTTAAAGGCACTGGCCATATAATGCCCGTCGGTAATCCGTTCATCGGTAACCACGGTATAATCCACAACCGTTCGTTTGCACACATTGCCGTCCTCCTGCAAAGCAAGTTCCCGGCGTTTGGCGCCGAACGTGATAAACACCGGTGTGTTTCCGAAATTATATAAATGATGATAAATCGGCGGAATTCCCAGCGAACCTAAATTAGAAACAAAAATACTGCAGTGAAACGGCGAAGCCTCATTGATCACTTTCGGCATCAGGCCGAAATAATCCAGCAGCTGCATGAACCCCACGAATGCCCGCAGCAAAATGGCAGGCATAAAGTTAATGGCTCGGGCTACAAAATCAAGATTTGTGCTATCCCCTTGCTTACGGGCAATTTCAATGGCTTCTTCCATGCGCCGATAGACATCCTGCGCCGTATCGGTAGGTTGAAAACGCACCTTAATGGCCGTTTCCTGCGCGTTTAATTTCATTTCTTTTTTTACCATCATGCTTAAAACAATCTCATTCCGGCTGAAAATACGCTGTCCCGCAATAAAACGGTTCAATGCCGGCCGCTGTGAAACCATACGCACATAGGCAGCCACGATCAAATGCATGAACCCAAAGCCCGTAAGTCCCTGCTGACGCTTTTCTTTTATATATTCCTCGATATCGTCATACACAATACTGGCCTTAAAATAATTTTGCGCATCGCTTCGGGTCTTCATAATAAACGGTGAAACATAATTCATCGGCGGCAGCGACCGAATCTTCCTTCCGTCTCTGCGATCCCCCAGCCGACGCTTTCTTTTAGGCATAAAAAAGCCTCCTTAAAAAAATAATAATAACGGCTATTATTGTAACAGAAAAAACGCGCTTTGGCGAGTTTTATTTTTATTGACGGATAAAAAATCTTATATATACCATAAGAAATCGATTGAAATGCCGATTTTCCGCAAACGCACTCTTTGTGCCGAAAAAACGGAAAATACAGCTTTTTCCGCCGCCTGAAAATACCGAAGCCAAAGACTCTTTTTCCTTTTCAATTCCGGAAAAAAGCATCAACAAAAACTGCTGATGCAAATAAACAAAAGCGCAACGGTTACCTTTTGTACGATTGACTGCCGCGTTATTTCTTTTTTCCCAACGCCCGGTTTTTTTCAAAACCTGCCTTTACCGCACGAATCGCGCAAGCGCGAAAGCCCCCCTCTTCCAAGGCGCTTACGCCTTCAATTGTGCTGCCAGCCGGTGAACAAACCGCGTCCTTGAGCGCGCCCGGATGTTTGCCTGTTTCCAACAGCATCGCCGCCGCTCC
>ULSF01026552.1_pt1 | contig 27128 bp, 28 predicted proteins | sample 1956121 | NCBI WGS metagenome assembly ULSF01 (sample SAMEA4835701, study PRJEB28245) | human gut metagenome | biome: gut microbiome; material: fecal sample | place: Denmark | collected 2008
CCAGACCTTGCTTATCAATTGCTTTTACAATGGCGCCGGTGATAACGCCGTTGCCGCAGCCGGGGCACCAGATGTGAGGCAGACGGCCCGGGCGGAAATATTTATTGATTAAATTTTCCATTTCACTCATCGTTTTTTCTCCTCTCATCCGTTAGGCCATAGCCTTTTTGATTTCAGCTAACAGTTCGGCCGGAGTAGCAGATTCGTTATCGTATTTAGCGTACAGGCTTACAGGAACCTTGCCTGCTACCGCACGTTCAACTTCCAGAACGTACTGGCCGCAGTTCAGCTCGTGTACGAGGATGCCTTTAACCTTGCCTGCCAGCTCCTGCATTTGCTTTTCGGCAAACGGCCAGATAGTAATCGGGCGGACGAAGCCAACCTTCAGGCCTTCCTTGCGTGCCATATCAACTGCTTCATAAGCAGTGCGGGCAGCACCGCCGAAGGCTACAACAGCAAATTCGGCATCTTCCATACGATAGTTTTCTACTTGTACGATGTCGTCTAAGTTATCTTCTAATTTAGTGCGCAGACGGTCCTGAGAGGTGCGGGTTGCTTCACCGGTGCCCTTCGGGAAACCGGTTTCGTCATGTACCAGACCGGATACGTGCCAGCGGTAACCGCTGCCGAAGTCTGCTATAGCAGGAACCTTGGAGCCTTCCTCGCAGCCGTAAGCCAGATAATCTTCGGGTGCGCAGGTCGGGCGCTTGCGTTCTGCCTGCGGAATTTCATCATAGTTGTCGGGAAGCTCGATTTTCTCGCGCATATGGCCGATAACCTCGTCCATCAGGAGAATAACCGGGCAACGATATTTTTCGCTCAATGCTACTGCACGCAAAGTCAGGTCAAAGCATTCGGGAACACTGGACGGAGAAACGGTAATCAACCAGTGGTCGCCGTGGGTGCCCCAGCGGGTTTGCATAACCTCGCCCTGAGCGGGGGAGGTCGGTTGGCCGGTAGCAGGGCCTACACGTTGTACGTTAACGATAACGCAGGGGATTTCGGCGCTGCAGGCGAGGCCGAGCATTTCCTGTTTCAGGGAGAAGCCCGGGCCGCTAGTTGCGGTCATAGCCTTTTTACCGGCCATGGATGCACCGATAACAGTGCCGAGACCGGCGATTTCGTCTTCAGTCTGCATAAATTTACCGCCAACCTGCGGCAGACGCAGAGCTAATTGTTCAGCAATTTCGGTAGAAGGGGTGATCGGATAACCGCCGTAAAATTTTACACCGGCGGCAATCGCACCCTCAACAACCGCTTGGTTACCTTGTAACAGCAGGATTCTTGACATGGGTTACCTCACTCCTTTTTATTTATCTACAAAGATAGCATAGTCGGGGCAACGCATTTCGCATTGTCCGCATTTGATGCAATTTTCTTCAGCAACGGCTTCGACTTTGCCGACTTCGCTGACTGCCAGAACTTTTTTCGGGCAGAAGGCCGCACAAATACCACAGCCTTTGCAACGCTTAGTAATTATTTTTAAGCTCATATGGTCTCCTCCTTATGATACCTTGTTTAAAATAACAGCATGCGATAGCTTCACCTTATATTATATCAAAAATAGCATTTTATGAAAGTGTTTTTGAAAGCTTTTTACAAATTATCTTTTACTACATCATGAATAAATTCTATAATGTTTTGTAAAGTGAAAAAGATAGTATTATTGTAACTTTAAGTCAAAATGTACAAACAAATCTTGACTTCGACCGTACTCCAGGTGTTATGCTATACTTAAATAAAGCAACATGAAAGGAAGCAGAGCATGAGCAAGATAATTAAGCTTTTACTTTTTATATTGTGCCTGGCAGTAATGGCCTTAAACGGTTGTGCTAAAAATGCTGACAGCGAAGTGCAGGGCAGTGATACCGCCGTTGCCATTACCAATCCGCGTCAGCTTGTCGCTGCAGATAACAAAACAGGGCGCACAATTATGTGGGAAGCGAAGGTGAAGCAGCCTTATACACTGGAGTATCGCTTGCAGGACGACAAGGACATACAGGCAGTGCAGGCAACAGACAGCAGCTTTACGGATAAAAACAGTATTATTCAATATACTGCACGTCTTAGCGGCCTGGTGCCGGGCAGTGCTTATGAATATCGCATCAACACAGCGCAGAATAAAGGACGTTGGCACAAGCTGCAGACGGAAAAGGGCGCAGGCTTTACTGCTTTAATTTTCCCGGATTCGCAAAGCGCTGATTACAGTGGCTGGCAGCAGCTGGCGCGTGAAGCGTACAAGCGCCATCCGCAGAGTGCGTTTTACGTGAATATGGGAGATTTGGTGGACAACGGACAGGATGCAAGCCAATGGCGCGCCTGGTTCAACAGCGTGAGCGTGTTCAGTGATGCTGTGCCGCTGGCACCTGTAATCGGCAACCATGAGGCGTACAACATGGAGTGGAAGGAATACTTGCCTGCAAGCTATACGCATTTGTTCAATGTGCCGCAAAACGGTCTGGCAAAATATCCGAATCAGTTTTACAGCTTTGATTACGGTCCGGTGCATTTTGTAGTGTTGGATACCAACTTTCCGGAGATGGAAAATTTTCAGCCTGATTTGCTGGCAGACGAGCTGTCTTGGCTGGAAAAGGATTTGGCGGCGAGCAAGGCGCAGTGGAAGGTTGTTCTGATGCACCGCGATATCTTTCTCTACGGCTTCGGGCCGGAGTCTGGCAGAGCGCAGAGCAAGACGCAGTTTCTTGATTTCAGCTATCGGCTGATGCCGGTGTTTGAAAAATACAAGGTTGACGCAGTACTGACGGCGCATTTGCATACATATCGCCGCCGTGTGCCGCTGCAGAACTTTGCGCCTGCACCGCAGGGAAGCGGTATTACCTATATTCTGACAGGTGTGGCCGGCAGTGTGCGCTATCCTAAGCTGTGGGGCGATTTTGAGTGGGATGCGGCAACAGCGCCGAAACCGGAAACTGCCAACTATATGACAATGAAAGCCGATGAGAAAACCTTGGAGTTTAAAGCCTTCCTGCCGGATGGCAAGCAGTTTGACGAAGTTAAATTAACCAAATAAGCAAAAAGGCTGTCGCATCATCGTAGTGCGACAGCCTTTTTAATTACGGTTAATCAAGCTCAATCAGTTCATATTTGTCATTGCCCATTTTCAGCTCGTGCATAGCGGTGAGCTGGTGCAGGCCGTGACGGCTTTCCATGCGCTCAACGAGGTCATGGTTGCTTTCCTTGGCATATACCAGATCGACGGAAGCCTGGTCGATAGCCAGAATGTCGGTAGAAGCGAGAATGCCGATATCAGGAATAGTCGGCTCTTCTGCGCTTAAGCCGGCGCAGTCGCAGTCAACGGACATGCGGCGTAGGACATTGATGTAAACGATGTGCTTGCCGAAGAAATCAATGGTAGCCTTGGCAGATTCAGCCATGTTTTCCATGAGCAGCTCCTTGCCGGGCCATACGTTCCAGTCTGCAGGCAGGTTATCCTTATCTACGCCGTGAACCTGTGCTTTGCCGATGCGTCCGTCAGCGCAGCCGATAGCAAGGTTTTTCATGGAACCTCCGAAGCCTCCCATAGCGTGGCCCTTGAAGTGCGTTAAAACGAGCATGGAATCGTAGTTGACGATGTTTTTGCCCATGGAAACCTCTTTGAAATGCTTACCGTGGCGTACAGGCAGATTAACGGTGCCTTCTGCATCCATGATGTCGACAGGGCAGAAGGTCCAGCCGTTAACCTTTAAGGTGTCGAGATGTTCTTCGGTGGTATAGCGGTCGCCCTGATAAAGAGTGTTAGTTTCTACGATGGTGCTGTCAGGGATTTGCTGCTGCAGCGCTTTCACCAGCTCGCGCGGCAGAATGTTGGGGCCGTGCTTTTCGCCGGTGTGCAGTTTGATGGCAATCTTGCCGTAAATGCTTTCGTTGATTAAATCGTATAATTTGATGAGATGCTCGGCATCAATGTGCTTGGTGAAATATACTTTGGCATGAGAGCCTGCGTTATCGGTTTTGGCAACTCTTTTGCAGCCTACTACAGGGGCTTGTGCAAATTCTTGTGTCAATTTCAACTACCTCCTATAATTTGGTTACTTATATTTTAATACCTGAAGTATACTCTAAGTCAAGAGGAAAATGGAAGTTTGTGTTAATGGTAATATAAATTTTTGGCAGCTTACTTGCTTGGCGCGATAGCGTTTACACAGCTAAGTCCGTTTAAGGTGCGCGGATAGCCGATGTAGGGCAGGGCAATGGTGAGCGCATCCAGCAAATCCTGACGGGAGTTGCCGACGGAGATATTGGCAGCGGCGTGTGCCTTGGCCTGTGGTTCGCATCCGCCGAGAGTAACGATTGCTGTAAATGTGATCAGTTCACGCTCTTTGACGTCGAGCACTTTGCGTGTGTAGTAGTCGCCAAAGCAGTTGGCACTGAGGTAATCATTAATATGCTTTTGGTCAGCAGGGGCACTCGCGTTCATCTTATCAATGTTCTCTGCGCCGAAGATGGCGCGCTGTACGGCGAGGCCTGCTTCGTGGCGTGTTTGATCGGTAGTTGTTCCGGCAGGAGCGCAGGGCTTGATTTTGAGCATTTCCATAACCTGGTCAAAGCGTTCCAGTGCTGTTTTTACCTTTGGCAGACCAACGTATGGCGTGCAATGGAAAATGCTTTCGTGTACCTGCTCCGGCGTTGCACCTGCTCTGAGAGCGCCTTCGACGTGGGCAGGAATATCCTCCGGTGTGTTGTTGGCAGTGAGAACAACGAGCGTCAGCAGCTCCTGTTTGGCGGTACTGAGCTTAATCTGCTTATTGATATCGTGATAGATAAACTTTTTGCTGATAGCAGAAAGCTCCGGTTCGTTTTTAATATCAGTAGGATCATTTTTGGTGAACAAGCTTTGAGCAGCAGTATTTGCTGCTGTTTCACGTGTTTGTGCCATAGCGGTGGTGCCTCCTAAAAGTAAAGTGCATGAAAGAAATGCAGTGAGTATAATTTTTGAGATGTCTTTCATTGGTGATTCTCATTTCAGTAAATTAGTGTTGAGCGACTTGTCTGTCTGTAAGGGAAGATATCACTGAAGGTGACAGCGGGTTTATTTCAGCTTATTATATTCCTCTGCATCCACAGGCTCGCACCATTCGCTTTTGGTGTTTTCGCCCGGAACCTCGATGGCGAGGTGCGCAAACCAGCTGGTGGGGGCGGCACCGTGCCAATGCTTAACTCCGGCGGGGATTTTGACTACATCACCGGCATGCAGCTCACGGGCAGGCTTGCCCCATTCCTGGTAGTAGCCACGACCGCCGGTGACAAGCAGAATCTGCCCGCCGCCTTTATCGGCGTGGTGGATGTGCCAATTGTTGCGGCAGCCTGGCTCGAAAGTTACGTTGCCGATGACAACCTGGTCGAGAGAAAGCATGTTAAGATAGCTTTGGCCTACGAAATATTTTGCATAAGCATCGTTTTTAGGGCCTGTTGGGAATATGGTGAAAAATTTTTCTTCTGTCGTTGTTATCGCTCCTTTAAAAATTAGAATTGCAAGCTGTCAAGCCAGCTTTTGATTTGACCTTGGGCGTTCTTGGAGCTGCTGCCGGAGAGAACAAGATCTTGGGTGAATTTGGCATTAGGTGTCAGCTTCTGCAAATCGCTTAGGCAGCGCTGTTCGCCACCGCTGCCGTGGGTGAAGAAGGGAGCAACGGTTTTGCCGTCCAATTTATAGGTTTCTACGAAGGTGGCAACAGGCATGGGGAAGCTGCCCCACCAGTTGGGATAACCAAGGAAAACAACGTCGTATTTGTCGAAATCATCAATTTTTGTGCTGATGGCAGGACGGGCGTTGGCTGCCTGTTCTGCTTTGGCTTTGGCGACGGTGACGCTATAGGTTTCGGAGTACGGAGTTGCGGGCACGATTTCTACGATGTCGCCGCCGACCTGTTTATGGATTTCTTCAGCAACAGCTTTGGTGTTGCCGCTCCAGGAAAAATAGGCTACTAAGATTTTTTTACCATTATTCATGTTTTGTGATGCTCCTTCACTAGTGGATTGTTTTACTTTAGGCGCAGGTGCGTCTGCTTTAGCAGCGTTGAACGAACCGCAGCCCATAGTTAATGCTGCAAGGCTCAGAAGGCTAACGCCTGCGAGTTTTCAAAAGTCGCGTCTGTTCATATTGAATCCTCCTTGTATGATTGATGTTTATATTTAGCTAAGATAGCAAGAAAAGCCATAACGCCCACGCTCCCCACGCAGCTTCCACCGCAGCTGCCGCACACGCCTGTGCAATAGAGCAGCGTCTGTGCCGTGACGGGCGCAATGCCGGCGAAAAGCTGTGGTATAGCCTTCGTAACAGACTGGGGCAGGAGGATGCTGGCAGCAGCACCGCCGCTGAGAGCGAGCTGAGATAATTTGTTGTCATGAAGTGCTTTATCAGTTGTGCTCATCTTACTTTTTCTCCTTCGCCAGATTGCTTTGATAGCAGATAGCTTGTTTCGGACAGCCGTGCGCGCACTTGCCGCAGATGATGCAAAGTCGTCTGTCAATCGTTGCTTGGCGTTCGTGCATGGTTATCGCACGCATGGGGCAGTTTTGCGCGCATTTGGTGCAGCCGATGCAGGCGTTTTTGCGCACCTGCATGGCGAAAGCACCGGGAACAAAACGTCTAAAAATGTGAAACAAGGAATTATATGTGCCAACAGGACAGATAAACAGGCAATATCCGCGTCCACCTTTGGTGAAAAGCCCTAAGAAGACATTCGCTAAAAAGAACGTGGCGATGAGCGAGGAGAGCGTGTTTAAGAAATATTCTGTGAGAAACAAGTTGATAAAAATCTCGAAAGAATAATAATTGCAATAGGTGCAGGGAATGCCAAAGCCCAGCCAGATGGAAAAAAGAAAACCGATGAGAAAACCATAACGTAGCGGCAGCACGGGCACGAGCTTTACCCAGTCTATTTTATATTTGTCAGGCAGCAGGCTGCCAAGCAGTTCACTGAAGGCACCGGTAGGGCAAAGCTTGCCGCAAAAGAGCGGACCGAACCACAGCGAGGTTACGGCGAGTAGCAGGCAAAAGATTAGTGAAATCGTGCTTGTCGCAAGCCATTCGCCTGTGACGATGTTCGCAAGCGGAATACGTGCACAGGGAACGTGAATCGAGCTGAAGCTTGTGTCGGTGATGAAAGTACTTGCTATTTGGTTGAAGAACATGAACGGCTCGTAGAAAAGTATGAAGCCGACGATATAACCGACAGTGCGTTTGAGATTGTAAGTTAGGTTTTGCATAGCGTTTCCTTCGTTTTTAGTTTATGACTTGGAGATAACTCCAAGTCAAGTAAATTATAGCTTGCGATTGTTGCTATCGGTCAAGAGTTTTTTATAAGCTGTGACCTAAATCATAGGCAGCCTGCGGATAGGTGGTTTTCAAAATATCCTTGCGGGTTTTGCAGTTAGTGGCGAGCAAAGTGCCACGGCTCTGCCAGCGCATATAGCCTAAGAGTGTGGCAGTCCATAGCCCAGGGAACGTCGCTGCCTGCTGCTGCGAGCAGAACGCTCTGCTTGCCGCTGATACGTCCTGTGCGTGCGTAAAATCTATCAATGCAGGTCTTGAGTTGCGCGCTGACGTGCCAATAATAAACGGGCGTGATGAGCGCGATTAAATCAGCATTAACGAGGCGCATAATCAAATCATTTTCAATGTCCTCCTTCTGCACGCAGAGCCCGTTCATGCCGCAGGCATCGCAGACCAGGCAGCCATGAATATTATGAAACGCTGCGTCGAAGCGAAAGACGCTGTGTCCCTTGGCTTCTGTGCCTTTGATAAATTGTTCTGCTAGCACGCTGGTCATGCCGTTTCTATGCGGACTGCTCGTAATGACAACGATGCGCTGTTTGCCGTTTGGTGTTGGCTGCTGTGCTGCTTCAGCGGCAGGCACATTCGCTTCAGGCGTATTTTTGTTAGACAGAAAGTTGATAGCTGCGCCGCTGGCAAGCATGGTGCCGAAGCCTGCGACAGCGAGCCTGATAAAATCATGTCTGTTCATAAGTTTTCCTCATCAAAAAATAACAATCAAAAAGGCAGATAACAAATTGCTATCTGCCTCAAAATTATAATGATTCTTATTTACATGTCTAATACTTATCTTGTAAAGCTATTCTATGCTTAAAAAGCATTTTGCAAAATCAATGAATTTTTGCAGAGTATGGCTCTGCTGTCTGTCGCGTCGCCATACAAGCAGAATATCGCCGCTTAGTGCCGGCTGCAAAGGACGGAATACAAAGCGGTTTTCATTCATTAGCGGCGGCCTGATGGTTATAGCGTAATAGTTATTCTGTTCTACGAGTACGGCTGTATTGGCAAGCAGGTTACAGTTGCCAACAAAGTGTATTTTGGCAATATCGCCGCTGAGCCAATTGAAGATTTCACTGCGTACTTGCAGGCGTACAGGTAAAATAACAGGCAGGCCGCAAAGCTCACAGGCTTTAATGGCTTTTCTTGTTGCCAGAGGAGCATCCTTGCGCATGAGAATACCCCAAATTTCCTTTTTCTGTAAATGAATATAGTCATAATTTGTTGTATCGACAGGTGCCTGCAGGATAGCGATATCGATAAGCCCTTTTTCCATTTTTTCCAGCAGAGTATCTGCCGTAGCTGTAAAAAGGTCAAAGGTTACAGCCGGATATTGCCTTTGAAAAGCTCCGATAAGCTGTGCCAGTGTTTGTGTAGCATAGTACTCACCTGCGCCGAAGGCAATGCTTCCGCTGAGGTTTTGCTCCTGGTCTTGAATGTCGAGCGTAGTTTTTTCTACCATGTCTAAAATTTCCTGTGCGCGCTGTACGAGAAACTGCCCGGAGGGTGTGAGCGCGAATTTATGTTGGCTGCGGTCAAATAGCTTAGTTCCTAAATCTTCTTCAAGCTGCATGAGCTGACGGCTGAGCGTGGGCTGAGTGATGTGCAGAACTTCAGCTGCTTTGGTGATATTTTTTTCGTGTGCGACAGTCAGAAAATAGTTGAGAATACGAAAGTTCATAGCGACGGCTCCTTTCTATCGATATGCTTGTAATTTTTGGCATTATTATAACGCAGCCTTGCTGATTATGCAAAAAAAGCATGTAACGGTAATTATTATAGGTATTGGACGCATATTTAGGCTGTTAGTATAATTATCGGTGAAGGGTAAATCCTGTTTTACATAATGATGTCTGCAAGGAGGTTTACTATGAAAAAATTATTGGCTTCTACAGCTTTAGCTGTAACATTGCTTATGAGCGGCTGCGCCGGTGCGGATGCACCTGATAGTAAAGCAGCTCAGAATCCTGCACCGAAAGTGCAGTCTGCTCAAAATAAAACGCAGCAGTCACAGTCTGCAGCGCAAGGAACCAAGCTGAAGCTGCAGGTTGATGGTAAAAATATTATTGTTGTACTTGCGGATAATGCGGCAGCGAAGCGTTTAATTGATATGCTTCCCGCAGGGATAAACCTGAATGATTTTAATCATACCGAAAAGATTGGCTATTTTAAAAATAAGCTTACCGGGGACGGAGCGCCACGAGGGCATGCTCCGAAGGCCGGAGATGTGTGTGTTTATGTTCCATGGGGTAATATAAGTGTGTTTTATAAGGATTTCAGATATACGGATGATTTGATTTATTTGGGACACGTTGAACAGGGACTAGATATTTTGAGTACGCAGCAAAGCGATTTTAAAGTAAATTTTAGTATAGAGCACTAATTAAGGTAACTGTAAATCCAGCAAGAGAAAAAGCTTCTTTGGATAATACAAGAAATTAAGCTTTCCTTAGTTTATTACTTAGAGAAAACGTAAGCGTCAATTATGGTGCAGGCTTTAGCGTAAAAACTGGCAAAGATAGCTATGCGTACTTTGACATCGAGCGTGCAGTCGGCGGCGAGTATAATAAGAACTGGGATTTTCACGCTGGCGTGCGTTGGAACTTCTAAAGAAGTCACAAAGACTTCACAATACAAATCCTAGAAATTTAGTATACTTTAAATATGGTTTAACTTTTCACATTGAAGGAGGTTTATCTCATGAAAAAATTAACAGCTATTATTACTGGCGCGCTGACTGTTTTGGCAATTTCTGCTACAGCATTTGCTGCTAATCTGATTAGTGCGGAAGAAGCTCGTGCAATTGCGCAAAAGCAAGTTCCAACAGGTAGTACTTACCTGCATACTGAAGCAGAACTGCAAAAACTGCAACCATATTATGAAGTGAAGTTTTTTGATACTGCTACTCAGACAAAATATGAAATTGATGTATATCAGGTAAATGGTAAAATCAAAGAATACAATATGGAAAGAAAAGCGTTGGGTGGTAGCGCTAATGTCATCTTGTCCAAAGATGATGTAAAAGCAATTGTTGCCAAAGAAGTTGGTGACGTGTCGATTTATGAACTGAATTTGGACAGAGAACATGGATTATATGAATATGAAGTGAAATTCAGTGCATCTGGTTTGCGTGGTGAGATGAATGTTAATCCGGAAACTGGTGTAGTGCTGGATAAAGAAGTAAAATACAGCTTTTAAGAATAAATTTTTATAAATTTTTTAGAGCGGTGCGAAAGCATCGCTCTATTTTTACAATCTTTATTCTTGGTTTTGAGTTAAATTCAGATGCCATTAAAAAGCTACAAGGAGACAATAAGGAGCTGGTGATTATTTCTGGTGTTGTGCATCGGATTTGTACTGCAAGATTGATGTAAGTTCCTTTGATAAAATAGAAGCTTTCTATATGAAATATCTGAAATAAAAAGTGGAGGCTATCACTAGAGTGTATGATAGCCTAACTTTTTCCACAAATCGGCTGGGAAGACCGATATTGAGAGGGGAATCAGGGCTTTACTGTTGTACGGTAAGCCTGCTTGCCATCTTTGAATTCGATGATGGTTACGCTTTTTACTGCGTCATGCTGCTATACAAAAGGAGCGGGCAGTGTATCTTTTTTCAACAATTATCTAAATATATAAATACGTCACCATCGGTATCTTCTACTGGAAAGCTTTGAAAACTTCGCTTAAAGATGATATAATAAGCTATTATACTATGACTGGAGTACGCTATGCGCAGGAAAATATTATTTGGTGTTGATTATACGGACAGCGAGCTGATTAAGCTCTTGCTGTATCTGTTTGTCGGCGGCACGGCGGCCTTGGTGGAGTGGGCCTTGTTCTACATTTTCTTCCACTATCTTTTAACCGGGCTGAGCCTGACCTTGCTGACTATGCTGGCAACAGCCTTATCCTTTTGTTTGGCAACACTGTATCATTATTTCTTGGGCAATGTTTTGGTTTTTGACAGCGGCAGCCGTTACAAACGCGGCAAGGAGCTTAGCCTGGTGTTTTTGGTAAGCTGTATAGGCTTGGCGTTTAACCTGCTGCTGATGTATATTTTTGTCAGCATGCTTGACTGGAAGCCGATGCTGTCTAAGGTGCTGACAAGCTGTATTGTTGTTGTATGGAACTATCTCTCACGTAAAAAATGGATTTTTAGGAGTTAGATATGCCTGGAGAATATGTAGACGTAAAAAAATTTAAAAAGGTTGTGCTTTTGTATAACCGTAATTCCGGTAAGCAGCTTTTTGCCAGTATGATGGCTAAGGTGAATGAAACCTATAAGCTGGTGAAGGAATTAGTAGGACCTAAAAATGCAGAAATGCGAGATATCCGCTTCTTTGGCCAGATACCGCAGATTGCTGCGGAAATAGTTGAGGAAAAGGTTGAATGGGTGATAATTGCCGGCGGTGACGGCACAATCAGAGCGATGATTGAACAGCTGGCTAATCGCAAGTATGTGCCTTACATCAGCGTTTTTCCTGCCGGTACGGTAAATCTGGTGGCTAAGGAGCTGCTGCTGAAGGCGGACCCGCATAAGTGGTTTAAACGAGTATCCAAAGGTATAGAGGTGCCTGTTTATCTGGGACGCGCCAACGGCAACGTCTTTTTGACGGTTGCCGGTATAGGCTTTGATTCCCTTGTAGTAGACAAGGTGACCGAAAAGGAGAAAAAGCTGCTCAACAAGCTTGCTTATGTTTGGCAGGGAACAGAGATTATGCGTAAGGAATTTCTGTTTAACAACTGGCGTTACCGCTTTCAGGTGCGTTTTGATGATGAAGCCGAGTGGTATGATGCAACTTCTGTTATTGTAGGCAAGAGCCGCTATTATGCCGGACGTTACAACCTCTTTAACGGTGCGTCGCTTTCGTCACCTCTTTTACATGCGGCGCTGTTTACCGGTGATAAGCGCGGGGATTTTATACGTTATGCGGCCTGCATTGCTATGGAGGCGCTGACGCTGGATAATGATATTATTATCCGTGCAGCGAAAAAAATGGAAATACGCTGCAATGAAGAGAATTTTGCAGCAGAGCTTGACGGAGATGCTGTAACAACTGCTCCGCTTTTAATTGAGATGGAGTCCGAGCCGATTAAGTTTTTGGCGTAAGCAAGGAAATGGTGTAAGGTGAATAGGATAAGCAGAAAAATGGGCTGGCTGATTTTTATTATCGCGGCCTGCATAGTAGAAGGATTTTTTGCCTGGCAAAGCTTCGGCGGAACGCACCCCTTTCCGCTGAATGAGTTTGGCTTTCAGATTTTTGATCATGTATTGCGTGACAGCGTTTTGGCAGAGATAGCATATGTACTGTATTACCGGCGTAAGCGTGTGCCGGACAGATTGCAGCGCTATTTTCCCGTTATTGTTATCGGTATTCTTTATCTGGGCGAAGCCTTTTTTATGGTAAACCAGCTTAGTCTTGATAAAGGTTTGCAGACAAGCCTGTCCGTGCTTGCCGGTATTAACAATAACATTTTTGCAGTGCTGCTGATGGCAATGTGCTACCATAAATGGCCCAACATCGGGATGAAAATCCTTTATTTTGCTGTTTATGTATTTTCCGCTTTAGCGCTGGTCTTTGACGGTTTTTACTTTTGGCAGACCTCCATGCACGTGGAGAGCGTTCTCTTCCAGAACCTGAATATCTATGCTGTTAAAGGTATTTTTGCGACGATGAGCAACACGATGATTGCCGGTATCGTTATCAGCATTGTGGTGATTTTACTGCTGTTTTATGTACCGAAACCGCAAAAGCGTAAGCCGAACTTTGCCTGGTCGTTGCTTTGTGTGGCCATGTTCACCTTGGGCTTGAACCTTACCGACAGATTGCTTGGCTATGCCGGCATGTACGGCGTGGAAAATGTTATCGGTATGTACGCTGAGGTAGAGAACGAAAAGACGCGCATGAACTATCGCAATATGCTTTCCGTTCCTGTTAATGTGAACTTTGTCAGCAAGGCAATTTTTGATACGGATAAAATTGCCGGCGGCAAGCATGTGGAGCAGCGCGAGCTGACTGCCAAGGATAAAACACGTCTGACGGAAATGGGCATTGATGAGCCTAAAGCAAAGATTGCCAAAATCAAACCGCAGTATGACAGAGTTGTTCTGCTGATTCTGGAATCCATGCACCGTGATTACATCAACTACTATAACCATGATATTCCCGAAGAAGCTACTCCGTTTTTGAATAGTCTTGTTATCCGTTATCCGCATATGAACAGGTATTATTCCTCTGCCGTGCCGACAACGCAGGGCCTGAATGCTACATTCCGTTCGCATCTGATTATGGATAAGGATCTTCCCGGTAAAAATACGCCCTCGCTGTTCCGCAGTGTACAGGCGCAGGGAATGCGCGGCATTTTCATGAATGCTTCCAGCCAGTATTATGCAAACGAGCTGCGCGAATATCCGACGCAGTTCGGAATGAACGAATACTATGCCAAGGAATATCTGGAAAAACAGGGCTATACCGGTGCCAGCGGCTGGGGCTTCCATAATGACGTAATGTATGAGGAAACACTGAAGCTGCTGGAAAAAGCCAAAGCGAAGAATGACCGTCTGGTGATGGTTACTAAAACCCTGGATATGCATCAGCCTTATCCTTATACAGGCTTCAGCTGGAACGAAATGCCGGACAATGTGCGCAGCAATCAGTTTATTACAGTGCGCGGCGTTTATTGGGTTGATAAAACGTTGGAGCATTTCTTTAAGGAAGCACAGAAGCGTGGCCTGATGGATGACAGAACGCTGTTCATCATTACGAGTGACCATAATCCGCACAGCGGCGGCGAGTACACAAAGCTCGTTACCAAGGCTGATGATAAGCAGAGCATTGCACCGATTCCGCTGATTTTTGTGTCGAAGAACATGGCACCGCTCAATAATCTGCGCACCAATGAATATGCTTCGCAGATTGATCTGGCACCGACGCTTTTATATCTTCTAGGCATCGACGTGCCGGAAAAATTCATGGGCCGCAATCTTCTGCAGCCTACGGATATTCCCTATGCCTTAGGCTACTTTGGCGGTAAGGCGTTCTACTGGTCGGATGAGCGTCATTTGGTCGATCAGATGGATAAGCCTGTACCGGATACAGAATATGAGGATGCTTTAACAAACTATATTATTCATTATTATGGCTTGTGGCACCAATAAAGTTATTAAAAAATACCGTTCCGCAGAGATGTGGGACGGTATTTATACTTTTGCTATATAAACTTAGCTGAAAAAAGCAAGTATTATGTATACAATTGATAATACACTTTTCAAAAGCAGTTCTATCACATATAATATTAATGCAAAAAAATAATTTTATGGAGGGAATGAAGATGTTTCTGATAATAGGTGCACTCGTTGTTATCGGTGTAATTTATCTTTTGTTGAAACGACATGAATCCAGAATGGTATTGATTGCCGCTGGTATTCTGATGTGCTGCATTGCCGGCAACCCGATGGCTTCTCTTGATGCTTTTGCCAAGAGTATGACTAATGCCGGTCTGATTACTTCTGTTTGTTCCTGCATGGGCTTTGCCTGGTGCATGAAGTATACCGGCTGCGACAAGCATTTGGTTGTCGCTATCGGTAAGGTTTTGAAAAAAATGGGCTTTTTGCTCATTCCCGGCGCTACGCTGGCAACCTTTGTTGTTAATATTGCTATCCCCAGTGCTGCAGGCTGCAGTGCTGCGGTAGGTGTAATTTTTATTCCGATTATGATGTCCGCAGGCATTCATCCGGCAATGGCTGCTGCTGCCGTTAAATCCGGTACCTATGGCAGTATGCTGAACCCCGGTCTGGTACATAACGCCGTTATCGCTAAGCTGGCAGGCGTACAGGTTACTGATGTAATTGCCAACCATATGCTGGCAACTGTGGTCGGCGTAATCATTGCTGCAGCTGTACTGACTGTTCTCGCAGTTGTGCTGAAGGAAAACAGAGGCTTTGTTCCGGAAGGTGAAGCCGGTGTTGACGAGAACTTCGGCATCAATCCGCTTTTCGCTATCATGCCGCTGGTTCCGGTTATCATTCTGCTGTTGGGCAGCACTAAACTGGTGCCTGTACTGAAAATGGGCGTACCCCACGCTATGGTTATCGGTGCAATCCTGTCTTTGGCAGTAACCCGTAAAAATCCTGTTGAGCTGACCAAGAGCTTCTTTGACGGCATGGGCGATGCTTATGCTAATATCATCGGTATTATTATTTCCGTAGGTGTTTTCGTAGCAGGCCTGAATGCTTTGGGACTGATTAAGGCGCTGATTAACTGGATGCTGAATTCTACCGGTATTGTTAAAATTGCTGCTACCTTCGGCCCGTTTGTGCTGGCACTTATTTCCGGTTCCGGTGACGCTGCAACTGTTGCGTTTAACGAAGCAGTTACTCCGCATGCGGCACAGTTTGGTCTGGAAACCATGAACATGGGCTCTATTGCAGCTTTGGGCGGTACTCTCGGCCGTACTATTTCCCCGATTGCCGGCGCTACTATTATCTGCGCAGGCATTGCCGGTGTAGACCCGATGGAGGTTTGCAAGCGTAATGCTCTGGGTATTACCCTGGCGCTGGTTGTAGGCATGATTCTGCTGCTGTTCTAAAATCTGATATTTTTAAAAGTATAAAATGGATGCGGAACTTTTGCTTCGCATCCATTTTTATTGCTACGACTTGCCTCTATGCGGTATAATAATGCATGGAGGGAATTATGGAGATTAATACTTTTCTTGATAAATTACAGAGCTATCACAGCGAGCAGGTTTTTAACCCCTGGCGTGATTTTGATACAAGCTGTGATATAGGCCCGCAGGCTCCCGTTATCCGCAGTGCCAATCTGCGCCGTTATCTGGAGCTGCGCGCGGATGCACATTATTTGTTTATTGCCGAGGCCTTGGGCTATCAGGGCGGTCATTTCAGCGGTATTGCTATTACTTCGGAGCGTATTCTGCTGGGGCATCATCCTGATGTAGAGCCGAAAAGTGTGCTGGGCGAATGGGATTACCGCCGCACGAGTGACGCAAGCAGCGCAATGCTGAACAATACGCAGCGCCTGAAGGGCTTTAACGAGCCCACGGATACTGTTGTCTGGAATGCGCTGAACAGTCATGGCCTTGCGTCCTTTGATGTTATTCTTTGGAATATTTTTCCGTTTCATCCGTATAAAGCAGGCAATCTGCTGACTAACCGTACGCCCTCACCGAGCGAGCTTGATGTAGGCATTGAGTACGCGCGGATGCTGCTGGAGCTGCGTCCGGGGATGAAGATTGTCGCTATCGGTCAGAAGGCGGCGACAACGCTGTCACGTTACGGCGTTGAATGTATGGCTGTGCCGCATCCGTCTATGGGCGGTGCCAACCGCTTCCGTGCGGCAGTAGCGCAGCTGTTAGGCGGTGAGATGTAATGGAATTGGAAGCTGTTCCTTTAAGCCGTGAACAGACCTTGCATATTGCTCTTGGCATGGGCAAGGCACTTTTGAAAAACGGTGCGGAAACCTCCAGAGTAGAGGACACTATTTCCCGCTTCTGCCATACGCACGGCTATCATGATATTCATGTTTTTGTTACGCCGACGGTTATTATTTTAGGCGATGAGGAAAGCGAAGGTGCGACGATTATCAGCCGTATTCGTTATCGCAGCACCAATTTGAGCGTCATCAGCGCGGTGAACGATTTTTCCTATAATCTGAAACGCTGGCCGCTGAATTATGAAAAAACGCTGGCGTATCTGGATGAGCTGCGTCATAAGGCTCCGCCATACGGCAAATGGCGTGTCTGCATGGCTTCGGCAATAAGCTCGGCAGCCTTTTCGGCGATGTTGGGAGGCAACGGCCATGACTTTATTGCGGCCTTTATTACCGGCGGTCTTTCAATGGTGCTGTTGAAGCAGCTGGGCGGTTATCGTCCCAGTGCCTTTTGGGAGAATGCGCTTTCCGGTGCGGCAATCGGTGCTTTGGCTATTTTTTGCTGTGAGATGGACGGCGAATGTACACGTACCAACATCATCGTAGGTGCACTGATGCCGTTCCTGCCGGGCGTAGCTTTTACCAACGGCCTGCGCGATTATATGGCCGGCGATTTGATTTCCGGTAATTCGCGTATCGCCGAGGCGATGCTTTTCGCTACATCCATTGCGATTGGCCTGGCATTTAGTCTGCTTGTATGGTATCACTGGGGGTGGAAGCTGTGGGCATAAATTATTTTACAGCCTTTGGCTTTGCATTTATTGCTACTGCTGCCTTCGGTATTCTGTTTCAGGCACCGCGTAAAAGTTTGCCTATCAGCGGCTTTATCGGTGCTGTAGGCTGGGTAGTTTATTGCTACATCCGCAAGGATATGGCGTATGATTCTTTTTATGCCATGTTTTTTGCCACGGTTGCGCTTTCACTTTTGAGCGAACTGGCGGCACGCATGTTTAAGCAGCCGGTAACCATTTTTGTTATACCGGGTATTATCCCGATTGTGCCGGGACTTGGCATGTATCGCGGTATGGCAGCGATTATAGAAAATAATTACGACACGGGTATGAACATCCTTATAACCACCGGCATGGATGCCAGTGCTATTGCCTTGGGGATGATGCTTATGACAAGCGTATTCCGTGTAATTAAGATAAGCAAGGATCATAAACGATTGCTGCAGCTGTTGCATAAGGAAGAAAAAGAATAAGGTTATTTGTAGTGAGTGAGGGAATGAAAATATGGGTTTAGCAGAACTGTTGCTGTTGGCGGTTGGCCTGGCGATGGATGCCTTTGCCGTTTCCGTTTGCGGCAGTATGGTGCTGATACCGGATAACAGACTGCGCGGAGCTTTGCGCTTCGGCAGCTGGTTCGGAGCATTTCAGTTTTTGATGCCTGTGATAGGCTATTTCGGCGCTGTATCGTTTCGTGATTATATTACGGAATATGACCATTGGCTTGCCTTTTTCTTATTGCTTTATCTGGGAATCAACATGATTCGTGAAGCAAACGAGGCCTGCCATGTCAAAAAAGATTATAGCGTGAAGGAGATGGCGGTGCTGGCGATTGCCACCAGTATTGACGCTCTGGCAGTAGGTATCAGCCTGGCCTTTTTGAATACCGATATCTGGTCCGCTTCCATACTGATTGGTGTGGTGACCTTTGCTATCGCAGCCTTTGGCGGTCTGGCAGGCTTTAAGCTTGGAGCTATGGCCGGCAAAAGAGCTGATGTTGCCGGCGGCTTGGTGCTGATTTTTATCGGTGTCAAAATTTTGCTGGAACATACAGGAATAATTTAAGGAATAAAAGTTTAGCGGATTTGCTGCCCCTTTAGGCACGCTGAGCTTAATTTATATCATAGAAAGGAAGATATACATGACGCAAGTAAATAAGGAGCGTATGCTCGCAGAATTTAAGGAAATTGTTGCTCTGCCTTGTCACAGTCTGCAGGAGCGTCCGGTATTCGAACTGCTCAAAGGCAAATTGGAGGCTCTCGGCTTTACGGTGGAAGAGGATGACGCCGGTGAAAAGCTGGGTGGCAACTGTGGTAATCTGTGGGCATTTTTGCCTGCCAGCGCAGGAGTTGAAGGTGCGGTACGCGTGCTGCTTTCTGCACATATGGACGGTGTTGAGCCCTGCGGCGGCACTACCGTTATCCAAAAGGACGGCGTTTTATACAGCGACGGCACCACTATTCTCGGCGGTGACGATAAATCCGGCGTTGAGGGTATTTTAGAGGGTATTCGCATGCTGCTGGAGGAAGGCGCTCCGCATGGCGATATCCAGATTCTCTTCACTGTTTGCGAGGAGGGCGGCGTTAACGGCTCCCGTTGCCTCGACCGCTCCAAGCTGCGTGCGGACGTTGGCTATGCACTGGACGGCGAAGGCGCACCGGGCGAGATTGTTGTCGGCGCTCCCGGCCAGAAGAAATATAAAATCGACATTATCGGCAGAACCGCGCATGGCGGACTGGAGCCGGAAAAGGGCATTAACTCCATTATGATTGCTGCCAAGGCTCTTGCCGATGTTAAACGCTATGGCCGTATTGATGAGGAAACAACCTGTAATATCGGCATTATCGGCGGCGGTAAGGCAACCAATATTGTGCCTGATCTGGTAACCATTGAGGGCGATGCGCGCAGCCGTAATAAGGAAAAGCTGGAAGCTATCTGCAAGGAAATCGTAGAAACCATTGCAACCAGTGCTGAAAAATATGGCGCTAAGGCAGAGGTTTTTGTGGATAACAAGTATGATTCCTTTGCTGTTGCCGAGAACAGCGATGTTGTAGCACTGGCAAAGGCTGCCTGCGCAATGCATGACTTTACTCCGGATATTACGGTAACCGGCGGCGGCAGTGATGCCAACTTCCTGAATGCTTACGGACTGCCTAGCGTAATTTTGGGCACTGGCATGGCTCATGTGCATACTGTTGACGAATACATTAAGGAAGAGGATTTGTATAATACCGCGTTGATGGTACATGGTATTCTGAAGGCTGCGGTAAAATAAAAAGCTATTATTTTGGCGGAGGTTTATTCTGATGGATATGGAAACTGATGAACAACAAAAAGCTCGCATGGAATTGTATAATGCCTTGCTAGAAGGCTTAAGTGATATTGAAGCAGGAAGGGTAATTCCTGCCGAAGAAGCTATAAAAATGTTTATGGAAAAATATCCTGAACTAAATATATAGGAATGATAAACCACTAAACATAGAAAATTTTATAATGCTGTCTTGAGGTCTGTATACTTATGCGTATGCAGACCTTTTTTTGTCCTAACTTTGAAGCAGATAGAAGAGAAAATTCTTTTTATATGTACTGTGGTTGACGGGGGGGGACAACGTAGTATAATGAGCGCAAGGACTAAAAATTTTCAGCTCGTAGCGAAAGTTTATGAAAGGGTGTGGACTTTATGAGTAACGAAGCTCATGAGATAAAAGTAATCATGGATTGCCTTAAGGCACTTGAAAAAATACTATTGGTGGCTTACCGGAAAAAATACAGGGTGATATTACGACTCATGCATTTATTGCTGCAGGAAGTTCTTTTATACCTGTCCCTGGTGCAAGTGCGGCAGCTAATGTTGCTAATATTTGGGCAATGTATGCGAGAATTAATTCTGACATAGGAATAACATTTTCTAAAAATATTTTAAAAACTGTTGCGTCTGGAGTAGTAGCCAACTTGGGAGGATATGTAGTTTTGCTAGGTGCTGGCGAGCTTTTAAAATTTATACCTGTATTTGGCTCTTTTGTTGGTGCTGCTATTGAAAGTGGGATTGCATATGCTATTACAATAGTATCAGCTTATGTGTATATAAAGGCTATTACTTTAATGGCTAGAAAAAGAATAGATTTTAATAATGAGGAAAAATTACAACATGAAGTTGATGAAATTTTACGTAATGATAAAGAAGAAATAAAGGCTATGCTTAAAGAAGCGAAAAATTCTTATAAACCTCAAAAATAATATTACTAATGAAATAAAAACAGCAGCCTTGGCATACGCAAGCGTATACTGAGGCTGCTGAATTTTTATTCTTCTGCTGCTGTTGCCAGCTGTACCTTCAGCTCTACACCGAAGGTTTTTTTGAACCATGACAGATGCTCCTGAATCTGATGCATTTCAATACTGGGAATACCTTGAGCATAGAGCTTTAAGGTAGCAGTCTTTTTGTTGATGCCAGGTTCAATAACGTGAATCTGGGAGGTTTCCGTATAATCGAGGCTTTCGGCTAATGCCAGCAGCAGTGCCAGCTTGTTGATTGTTTTCCAGTTGGCGTCGCTAAGCAGTTCCTTGTAGAAACGGTCCTTGAAATAGTTTTTGGAAACGCCGTTATGCCAGCCGGCGATAGCTGCCGTGATGACCTGCTCTTTGTGCGTCAGACCAAAGAGCTTGGCATTTAAAATCATATAGGCACTATGACGTGCGTGACTGTAGAAGTTGATCGTAATGCCGATGTCATGCAGCAGTGCAGCGGTTTCCAGCAGACGGCGATAATTTTTGCGTAAGCCGTGCAGCTCACTCCAGCCGTCAAACATTGATAACACCAAATGGGTGATGTGTCTGGAATGCTGCTGGTCGGGTTCATATAGGTTTAACACATTTTCCCTGCTCATTTTAAGGATATCATTCGCTATAATGGGCACGTGGTTTTCCTTGGAATAATAATCGAAGAACAGTCCTTCGCGCAGGCCGCAGCCGGAGGTGATGAGCTTTTTGGCACCCGTTGCCTCCAAAAGGCAGCTGATAATGCTAATGCCGGCCAAAATGATATCACTACGTTCACTGCTGAGGCCGGAAATTTTTTTGCGTTGCTCCAGATTTGTGTTGCGCAATCTGTTGAAGAAGCTGCAATATGTTTGCGCGGTATAGGAATAATTGTGGATTTTGGTTGCCGGATATTTCTTTTCACGCTGGATGATTTTAGCTACCGTACGCGCGGTACCGCCGACGCCGATGAGAGGCAGTCCGTTCTGCTTGAGCCAGGGGTACTTTTCCAGACGGCTAATGATAAAAAAGCTCACGTCGCTAAAGACATTGGCTGGCATGACATTGCGTGTGTTGAACATGGAGGTGGTATTGACTGCGCCGATAGGCAGGGATACGCTTTCCAAAATTTTACGGTTTTTGAACAGAATCAGCTCGGTACTGCCGCCGCCCAAGTCAAAGATGATGCCGTCCTTGACGTTGATGGTGTTGATAACGCCAAGATAGCTGATATAGGCTTCGGTATTGCCGGAGATGATGTGCAGCTGGATGCCTGTTTCCTCGGCAACGCGTGCGACAAGCTCCGCACCGTTGGCAGCGTTGCGGATGGCTGCAGTAGCAACGGCAATGGTTTTGTCAGCCTGATAAATTTTGCACATATAGGCAAAGCTTTTCATGGTTTCGATGGTGCTGCTGAAGGCTACTTCTGTAAGCATGTTTTTTTCGTCGACCTTCTGACTCAGGCGCAGTGCTTCTTTTTGGTTATAGACCATATTATAAGCACCATTCTTATAAATATGGCTGATAACAAGCCGGGCCGAGTTGGAGCCGATGTCGATAATTGCGATTCGTTGCATTTTTCTTTTCTCCTTGTGGGGTGTTCCTCTAAACTCCGATTATTATATTTTAACGATATATTTATTATATTACCCATAAGCGGAAAAAATCCTGCGTAAAAAAGTAAAATTCGTGTTAATTTGTTAAATTAATGTATAATCTCGATTTCTTCGCAGGATTTTTGTTAAGAAAAACGAATTATATCAATAATATACTGTTTTGGAGGCTTAGCTAATGAAGCGTAAAAATTATACAACCTTTGCTGCGATTCATCTAGGCTCGGAGATGCTCAGTATGCAGATTACCGAATATCATAATACCGAAAGGTACAAGGTTGTCGAATGCTGCAATCGACGCATCCGTTTGGGTGAGGCAACTTTTAAAAATAAAATAATTCCTTTTCCGCTTGTTTCCGAAATCTGCGAGATTCTGATAGGCTTCAAGCGCCTGATGAAGGAATACGGTGTAGAGGAATATGTTATGCAGGCGACAACGGCCGTGCGTGAGGCCAGCAATCAGGTTTTTCTGCTGGATCAGATTTATAACAAAACCGGCCTTGTGGTCGATGTTGTTGATATGCCGAAGGAGATTTATACCAAATTTGTGGCCATCCGTAATACGCTGAAGGCAGAAAAAATTTCTACCGAGCGAGAAGGCATGCTGATGATGGATATTTCCTCCGGCGGCTTGGGCGTAACGTTGGTGCGCGACGAAAAAATCTGCTATCAGGGCAATTTCCACATCGGTATTATCCGTATTAAGGAAAGCTTTGAGCGCAATCGCCGTGAAAGCATGCATTTTAACAAGGCGCTGACGGAATTTCTCAGCAGCACAATCGGCCCGGTAAGAAACGAGCTGGGTGACAGCAAGGTGCGTTATCTGGTGCTTTCGGGTACGGAAACGGAGCTTTTGCTGCGTATGCTGGGGCTGGATGAGCAGCAGAAGGTGCATCGCATCAAGGCAGCGGATTTCCATGCCTTTTTCGACAGCATGCGTCAGATGAGCCTGCCGCAGCTGATTCAGGTATATAAGCTGCCGGAGAATGTTGCGGAGCTTGTACTGCCTACGGTGCTGCTTTATGAACAGCTGCTGCATCTGATTCCCGCCAAGGAAATTATTATTACGGCAGACCGCTTTATCGACGGCATCCAGCTCCTTCATATCGGCAATAAAACGAATCCTGTAATGCGCAAGGAGCTGGAGCAGGAGCTTATCAGCCTTTTCCATACCATCGGCAGCCGTTATCTGTATGACAAGAAGCATGCCCAGCAGGTGGAGCGCCTGTCGTTGATTATTTTCGATAAGATTGCCAAGGCTTACGGCATGGGCGAGCATGAGCGCCTGCTTTTGCGTGCAACCTGCATTTTGCATGATATAGGCAAATACATCTGTATGCGCAGTCACTCTATCTATACATATCAGCTGACTATGTCTACGGATATTATCGGCCTGAGCGAGAAGGATAAGAAAATCGTAGCGCTGGCCTCGTATTATCATGCCAACAGACTGTTTGACAAGACCAATACGCTTGCTCCGCAGGTGGAGAAGGAGCTGGTGCCGGTTGTAGCCAAGCTGGCTGCCATTGTGCGTCTGGCTGATGCCTTAGACCGCAGCTATATGCAAAAAATCCACAGCTGCAGTGTAACGCTGAAGGATAATAAGCTGAAGGTTCTGGCAGCAAGCAAAGAGGATTTGACGTTGGAAATCTGGACGTTTGATGATAAATCAACTTTCTTTGAGGAAGTTTTTGGTATTGAACCGATTTTGGAACGGGTGAATAAGTGATGGGAAAATTAGATTTGACAAAGCCTGAGTATTTTTATAACCGCGAGCTGAGCTGGCTGAAATTTAATCTGCGCGTGCTGAAGGAAGCGATGGGTAAAGAAACGCCGCTTCTGGAGCGTTTGAAGTTTATCGCCATTTCGGCTTCTAACCTTGATGAATTTTTTATGGTGCGTGTAGCCGGACTGTGGAGCAATTTTGACAGCGGCGTAGAAAAGCGCGATGCTTCCGGCATGTCGGTGCATGAGCAGCTGGTGGCTATTTCGCAGGCAGCGCATGAGCAGGTGCGCACTCAGACAAAATCGCTGATTGCGCTGATGGCAGAAATGGATGCGGTGAAGCTGCATTTCCGCCGCGTTAAGGATTTGAGCGAGCTGGGCAAGGACTGGCTGGAGGAATATTACCGCGAGGTAGTTTTCCCGGTATTGACGCCGATGGCGGTAGATGCTTCGCGTCCCTTCCCGTTTTTGGCCAATAAAACACTGAACCTTGCTGTTGAGCTGATTAAGGCCGACGGCGAGCACAGCATGGGCCTGATTCAGGTGCCGAGCGTGCTGGACCGCATTGTTGAGGTTGAGCCTGAGGGCAAGCGTACCTTCGTATTTTTGGAGGATATTATCGCCAGCCATTGCCACGATTTGTTCAAGGGCTGCCATATTCTGGATATGGTGTCCTTCAGAGTAACGCGTGACAGTGACCTTGACTTGGAAGAGGATGACAGCGTTGACCTGATGAAGGAGGTTGAGGAATCACTGCGTAAACGTAAGCGCGGCGCTGCTGTACGTCTGGAAATCTTCAAAACGAATAATAATCGTATCAAAAAATTCCTCGAGGAAAATCTGGATGTTACAGAGATGGAGGTCTATGAAATCAACGGACCTTTGGACCCGACATGCTTCTTTAAATTTATCGGTATGAAGGGCATGTGGCCGTGGCTGTATGAGCCATTTGTGCCACAGCGTCCGCTGGAGCTGCCGGATGACAGCGATTTGTTCGCCGCTATCCGTGAAAATGATATTTTGCTGCATCACCCCTATGAAAGCTTTGACCCGGTAGTTAAGCTGGTGAGTGATGCTGCCGACGATCCGCAGGTGCTGGCAATTAAGCAGACACTGTACCGTGTGAGCGGCAACAGCCCGATTGTTGCTGCGCTGGCGCGTGCTGCGGAAAACGGCAAGCAGGTAACCGTACTGGTAGAACTGAAGGCGCGTTTTGATGAGGAAAACAATATCCTCTGGGCGCGTCGTCTGGAAAAAGCCGGCTGCCACGTTATCTACGGTTTAGTCGGCTTAAAGACGCATGCCAAAATTATTCTTATCGTGCGCAAGGAGGATAACGGCATCAGGCGTTATCTGCATCTGGGTACAGGCAACTATAACGACAGCACCGCAAAGCTGTATACCGACCTTGGCCTGATGACGGCCAATGACGAGTTCGGCAGCGATGCTTCGGCGTTCTTCAATCTGCTTAGCGGCTACAGCGAGCCACCGGTTTGGAATAAGCTGGTTATGGCGCCATTGGGACTGCGCGAGAAAATTTACGCGCTGATTGATAATGAAATTGCCATGGTGCGTGCCGGTCGTGAGGGCCATATCATCGCCAAGATGAATTCGCTGATTGACCAGCCCGTAATCCAGAAGCTGTACGAGGCTTCGGCTGCAGGCGTGCATATTGATCTGATTGTGCGCGGTATCTGCGGCCTGCGCACAGGCATCGAAGGCATCAGCGATAATATTACGGTCCGCAGTATTGTAGGCCGTCAGCTGGAGCACAGCCGTATCTTCTGGTTTGCCAACGGCGGCGAGGAGCAGCTCTATCTTTCCAGTGCCGACTGGATGCCGCGTAACCTTAATGACCGCGTTGAGCTGTTCTTCCCGGTAGAAACAGAGGAGCATATCCATCGCATCAAGGCGCTGCTCGACTTGTATCTGCGCGATAACGTGGGTGCGCATATGATGCAGTCCAACGGTACCTATCGCCGTGTACGCAACAAGCTGGAGCCTGTGAGCGCACAAAGCACCTTGTACGAGATGGCGCAGCTGGCGGTGACTGCCGACAAGCTGCCGATGGAAAAACGTCTGCAGCCTGTATTCAGCCGCAGATAATAGTGCCGCATCATATTTATCAAGGATTACGAGCTAAAAAAGACTTATATTTTAATTGCTTACTTAAATCCTTATATTGATATTATGTGCTTAAGTTGTTATAATTAGTAACAAGAGCAGAGGGGGATTAAAATGAGTAATTATGCTGTAACTTTGAATTATAATTGCCATTATGGCTATGTAGAATATAACGAAGCGGATAAGACTGCCGTAGTAACCTTGCCGGAGGCTGTTGCCGAAGCCAAGGCTGCTGTCGAGAAGTATCTGGCAACTCCGTTGAGCCTGGATGTACCGCAGGGTGATACTATTCGTGATTTTGCTACGATAACGCTGGAGCCGCTTTCCAGTAAGGAGGCGTTTCAGGTAGCGCTCACCCGTCTTTGGGGTAAAACCGGCGTGCGTGTTGAATGGAGCATGCCTCCGGGAATGGCTGACGATATTGCCGCTGAGGTGTTGGCAGAAGCACATTAACTTCTGATTGTTTTAGGGCAGACTCTTGATTTAGCAGAGTCTGCCTTTTTGTTTATAAAAATTGTGTGAAGAATAGGAGAAATGCAGATGCTGGATATCAACAAATTACGCAATGCTTACAATGTTATTCACCGTATGAGCCAAAACAGACATCCTTTTGCCGAAGAGGAGCTGTCGCTGGAGGTTGTGCAGAGCGCGCAGGTACAGGAGGCGCTTGCCGATGCCGCAGAGGTTATTGCTGTTTACGGCAAGATTATGAATCTGGTGTCGCAGAGCACGAGCTTTAAGGTTGCACCCAAAACTCCTAAGGCAGTTAAAAGCAGCTTTGTTGTGGAGCAGGATGACCTGAGCAGGCTGCAGCCTATGACTGAAGCTACCAATATCACAAAGCTTGTAAAATATATTAATGATACCTTTGCAGATAAGGAAATGCATAATCTTAAGAAATCCGTCATTTTTGGTGGTGTGGTCGGCGCTCCTGC
>ULSF01007125.1_pt1 | contig 26840 bp, 22 predicted proteins | sample 1956121 | NCBI WGS metagenome assembly ULSF01 (sample SAMEA4835701, study PRJEB28245) | human gut metagenome | biome: gut microbiome; material: fecal sample | place: Denmark | collected 2008
TTTTTCAACAGGCTGAGTTTTTTATCATTTATTTTATATTAAAATTTTTCTGATTGAAATCGCCGTTTTGAGTAAAATCACCCTATCTCAATCAAATTTTTCAAGGTATTCCAACATAAATTTAATTGCTTGATTTCTTCTTTCATCGTATCCGTAAAAAGATGCGCGGAACACGCACGAGATACATTAGTAATTTTCACACCGTTAAGCGAAAGACTATATTTTGCGTTTACCGGATAAAGCTGTTTTTCAATCATGGAAGCAATTGTGGCAAATTGCTGGCACAACCGTACTTTTTTTGTATCTTTCTCAAAATGCTTAAGCAAGTACACATATAAATCCGGATGGAAATTGAGCATTACGCCGCAAAACCCATCTGCCCCTGCCCGCAGGGATTCAAGTAAAGTCGTACTATTGGCATTATAAAGTTTCAGCCCCGTTCCCTGCAATATTGCGATTCTTCGCTTTAAAAGGGCTAAATCACAGCAGGTATCTTTTAAAAATAAGAATCTTCCGGTCTTCGCACACCACCGAAGAACCCGCTCGGAAAGCAGTCTTTTATACGGATACGGGCATTCATATAAACCAAATTTCACCTCAGGGATCGCCTCTAAAACACGCCGTGCGTTGGCGATCCAGCTCTCATCGCTCTCCTCCGCTTCCGCAAGCCGGTTTGTCACTAAAACTACCGCTTTTGCATCTATGCCTGCCATTTCACGCAATTCCTGAATTTGTTCCGAAAAGACAGAAGAAATATGCCCGGAAACCACAACCGGAATTCTGGCATTTACAGCATCCATTACCCGCTTGGCAGTCTTCAGTCTCTCTTCCAAGGTAAGAAAAAACATTTCACTTGACTGGCACACCGCAAAAATACCGTCAATTCCTTTTGTAATATACCATTCTACTAAATCATCTATTGCCGGATAATCTACGGCACCCTCTTGGGTAAAAGGAGTCAGCATTGTAACCCAATTTTGCTTTTTACTCATTTTTTACCTCTGCCTTAAAGCTGATCCAATAAAATCCGCGTAACTTCTATGGCCTCTTTTTGCTTAGAATAAATTACATACAGATATCCTTTATCCAGCAACGTATGAGGATACGCGTAGGCTCCGCCCTTATGCATTCCTTCAAACTGCTTTTCATAAGGCTCATCGCGTATGATAAAGTGTCTGTCAAAATTTTCGCCGTCTTGTGAAAGATGCAAATCCAATGGATTTCTTCCCGCACGTACCCGTGAATTATTGACGCCATAATATCTGCCGTCGGGCAATCGACCGAAATGAAATTTACTTCCGTCATCGGAATACTGCGTTTTATACGGTTGTGACCATGTCCGACCGTCATCCAGGCTCTCACTGCACCACAAAAAATCCGAATTGCTGCGCAGCATCATATGAAGCACCCGATCCTCCGTCTCATAAAAAGAACCTTCACAAATCAACGCATCCCAACCGTTCTTTTGAGAAACATACTGAATACTTTCCGAATCGTCACAAGGCGGTTGTCCTTGAAAAGCATTCCCGTATATTCCGGTAAGCTGATAATCGTTGATACCGTCCGGATTGTCCGTGTAAGGAAACATCACATTTCCCGAAAGGATCAGCCTGCCGGAAGATGTTTTCTGCGGACCGTGATTGGGTACAATTTGAATTTCCAAGCGCTGCGGCGCGCTCCAATTTTTCCCGTCATTACTCGTAATTACTCCCAAATGCGTACCTACATGGAATTGATCCTGTTCTGATGTTGTATGATCACCCTTTAAAGAATTTTTCTTATAACCATAACATCCGTAATACAGATTGAGCTGATTTCCGTCACTGTAAAATCCGCCGGCAGTCAGCACTTTTTTAGGATCTCCCAGCATTTCGGGCGTTACTACAGGACGGATATTTTCCCAATGTAATCCGTCCTCCGATTCAGCCAGCATGACGCGCTGTCCGCAGTCATCCTCATTTTTTATGCCGTTAGACCATGTTGCCCAAAATTTTCCGGCAAATCTCGTAATAGACGGATGATGCGCATATGACCATCCGGATACGGGAGTATAAACCGTTCCCCTTTGAGATTCTAATTTTTTTGCCGGCTCTTTGGCTATATTTCCAATCAAACCGCTTTCCTCCCCACGATATAAAAACGTATAAGTATTCTTTGGCTTATATAATAAAATTATTTTTAATCTGCTTCTCTTTTAACAAACATCTTCTATTCTTACCCTTGTCACCATTATTCTTTCTTTTTGAACAGAGTAAATAATATAAATATAATGATCCTTTTGCACCGCATAAGGATATGCAGCGATACCTCCTTTTGCAATTCCCTGAAATTTTTTAGAAAATAATTGATCTTGAATTATAAAATGCTTATTATATTCTATGCCGTCTTTACTAATTGACAAAACTAACGGACATCGTCCCGAATCAAGCAATGGATTTCCTACATAAGCGTACCGGCCGTCATTAAGGGAAAAAATTTGAAATCTAGCGTTATCATTTGTAAAAGCTGTCTTTTGGGGAGAACTCCATGTCAAGCCGAAATCCGCACTTTCACTAACATACAAAACTCTTTCGTTACTTCTAAAGAGCATAAATAATTTATTATTTAATTCAACAACTACATTTTCATAAAGCGCGGTTAATAATCCGTTTCGCTTACAAACATCCATAGTATTATCAAAGGCATCTGTATATTGATCAATATCTAACTCATTAAAAAGCCCATATCGCCTCCAATTTTCTCCGTTATCTTGCGAAATTGCTGCCTTTATTCCATGACCTGCTAAAATAAGCGCGCCGTTTAAAAGCTTAATTGGCGGCATATTTCCCAACATATTTAACTCTATACTTTTTTCTTTTCTCCAATTCTGTCCGTCCTTTGTTGATAAAACAATTATTTTTGTATGTGTAAACTGATTTTGAGGAAATAAAAATTGATCAAAATATTCATGGTCATACCCTGTGTTTTCATAATATTCTTTCATATGCGCTACAGAAATAAGTGCATCAATATGCCTTTCCGTACATCCTATATATGCATATAAAGTATCATTATTTATAAAAAAACCTGTAGGCAAAAGAGTGCAAGGAACAAATTCTCCATGCGGTGCCTCCAGCAAAACCTGAGGAGATGACCATTTTATACCGTCTTGGCTTACTGCCATCATTGCTCTTTGACGAGGAAAATCCTCATGGAATCTGCCGTTAGACCACATTGCGTAAAGCTTCCCTTTAAAGGAAATGATATAGGGATGATGACAATACAACCAATCACAAAAATCATTTGGTTCATAGAGTACTGACGTTTCGATGGGAATTCTTTTACAGTTGTCTATACTAAAATTTGAATTATAAATCATTTTTACTCCTTTATTCTTTATGCATTATTGTCATAAAAATCATTAAATAAATATGATAAATAATCATCAATGAAAAATCGAATATACTCCTTACTTGATAGCATCACTTTTTCGGAATTGTCTGCCCGCAGACATCCTCCCATGATCGGTGGAATCTGAAAAATTCAGGATCACGCAGACGGGGATCAACATTCATTTTATTAAACTCCTCATAGAGTTTCTCCAAAAGCCGATTTACCGTTTCCGTGTAACGGCTATCATAGAACAGATTTTTACTCTCCTGCGGATCATTTTCCAAATCGTAAAGAGAACCGTCATACTGTTCAAAAGAAAGACGTCTGCCGTAAATATCAAAGTTTACATCGATACGATATTTTTTATCCGTCATCGCCAATCGGAAAGTATCGGGCAAATCCGGAAGATATTCGGACTTAATAGCTCCCAGAGTCCATTGACGTTTTTTACGGGAAAACAAATTCATTCCGCGATACGTATCGGGAATCTTATCTTCAAGTCCCGCAAGCGTAAGAAGCGTAGGTCCCACATCAAGATTTTCCGTAATATCATCAATTTTTCCCACCGGCACATGCTCTTTCCATGAAACAATGAGGGGTGTCTGCCAAGAGGGCTTATCGAAAACATCTTTCTCGCCCCCGCCCCATTCACCCAGCATTCTGCCGTGATCGGAAAAGAATACGATAATCGTGTTATCATATAAATCCTTTTCTTTTAAAAAAGCAAGCATTCTGCCAACCTGACTGTCTACATAAGCGCATAACCCGTAATAACAGCGCCAAATCCAATCCAGCTCTTCCGCCGTAAACAAATCATACCCCTGAAAAGCAGCAATTCGCTTATCCATGCGGGAACGAGTTTCTTTATCCTCTTTACTGTGAAGTTTTACTTGTACCTGCTCACTGTGATAAAGCGCGTGATACGGTCTTGGACAAAGCACGGGATTATGCGGCCATTCAATAGAAAGGCGCAAAAGCCAGGGTTTATCGCAATTTTGAATAAACTCCATCCCGTTTTCAATACAAAACTTTGCGCAATCGCCCTCATTATCAGGGAAAATTCCTGCCGAGGCCAACGGCAGCGCTGTTTTTCTATGTAAAACCTTATAATCTTCATCTCGGTACGGAGCTTTCAATCCAAAATGATTGACGCACCCAAAGGAAGAGTTGCAGTTAATCCACTTCTGCCAAATATCATGTTGAAAGGTGTGATGCTTGCCGATAGAACACGTTGCATAGCCGTTTTCCGCAAAAATTTCCGGAAAAGTCACAACATCTTGGGGAAAACCAAACGCAGGATCAATGCTGTTGTTAAGACATCCTATTTCAAGAGGATAACGACAGCTGAAAGTAGAAGATCTGCTGGGCATACAAACGGGTGATTGGCAGTAATTACGCATAAAAACAGTTCCTTCATCGGCAAGAGACTGAATATTAGGCGTAATCATATTTTTATTATAGGGCGAAAGAGAATCCGCCCTATGCTCATCCGTATGGAAAATAAGAATATTCGGCCTTTTCATAGCATATCTCCTTAATAAAAAAGGATTGAAAAATATGTTACGGTATTCTCGCCATTCATATAATGGATCTTGCATTCTCTTGCAAGAGCTACCACATCAATACCGCAAGCTTCCATAGAACGTCTTGCCCGCTTCGGATGACGGCACGGAGCATCGGGATAGGTGCATTTTTCGCACACAGAACAGCTTCCCGCCCCTGCCAGTTCATAGGGCCGGTTTAAATCCGATAGATGCTTTAGAAGCGCTTCATCAAGCAAATCATGCATTTTTCGCCCTTCCGCCATGCCTTCCACGTCAAAAGAATCCTCTAGTTCATGTTTTGTGGTATAAACCAACGCGTTTTTATAGCTTTTAAAGTGCTCGCGCAAAACATCTAATTCTCCCGCCCCCGGAGGACAGGTCCAACACTTTCCGTAGCGGCCGCACATATTGGCTTTACAGGCGTCACGAACCTGCTGTGTAAAGTCAATCTGTTCGGTTTTTATAAATGCATACTGAAATATAGGGTATGGCTGCAGAGTTTTGTTCAAAATAAATTGTTCCAATATTTGTTGCATCCTATCTTCCCTCCTATTCTCTTTCAGGAAAAAACATATCTTCAATAAAAGCCTCGTTGAATTTAGCCGAGCGGTTAAGCTCAAACAAAATACAGCTTTCAGCCAAAAAATCAAGTCTATCCATGCTCGTTTTCGAGGTTGCGGCGCTCACCGCGCCGCCCAAAGAACTGTTGCCGAGCAAAACCGTTTTTTCTTTGAACTGTGCGGGAAGCATTCCGACATTGACCGCGCTTTCAATATTGATATAGTAACCCAGTCCGCCGGCGATATATACCTTATCAAGGCCGGAAAAATCAAGGCCGTTTTCATAAACAAGAGCCTCTATTCCCGCTCTGATAGCGCTTTTGGCAAGCTGAAATTCGCGGATATCCTTTTGTGTAAGAATAAATACAGGAGCGTCAAAAGTATGGATAATTTTTCCCTCTCGGTTTAGATGCGTACCTGTAAAACCAAAAACATCCTCTTCCAAAGCGCCCGTCTCATCCAATACTTCCAAGGCAAGCATAGCCCCTATCAGATCAATCAATCCGCTTCCGCATATTCCTATGGGTTCCGCGTCATCAATGGTCTTAAAAAAAAGTCTGCCGTCCTCTCCGAGAGTGACGCTCGAAACAGCGCCCGAAATACCGCCTACACCGCACGAAATATTGGCGCCCTCCAGTGCAGGTCCCGCTGCTGTTGAAGCCGTTGTAAGTATTTTATTTGTCCCCTGTGAACAAAGTACCATTTCACCGTTTGTTCCGATATCCATCAGCAAGGACGCTCCTTCCTGCGCAGTCATATTGCTTATCAGCATACCGCACACAACATCGCTTCCTATAAAGGCTGAAGCTGACGGCAAAACGGTGACAGACTGGATTTTTAATCCCAGCGCTTGCCCGGAATATTCAACACGCCGCGTAAATTGCGGTGTAAAAGGATATACCCCCATTGATTCAGGAGAAATACCGCAAAACAAGTGAAGCATTGTGGTATTTCCCGCAACAAACAGATGATCCGGTTTATAACCGGGATATCGCCGCGCAAATTTATCAATGGCCTCGTTGGTACTTTTGATGATAAGCTGATGGAGATCTTTTAACTTTCCTTCACCGCAGGCAGCAATTCTTGTAATAACATCAGCGCCATATACCTGTTGGGGGTTAAGGCATGAAAATGTCTCTATGACCTTTCCCTCACTTCTGTCTATGAGAGCGGCGCACACTGTTGTTGTACCGATATCCAACGCGATAGCCCATCCGGAAGATTTTACCGTTTCATTTTTAGACGGCACAAAATCAACAAGACCGCCGCCGCAAGAAGATTCCAGCTCAATAACCGCCGCCTCGCCTGTACAAAAAGCACAGCAGGAAAGGATATTTCCGTTTTCATCCGGCAAAAGTATTTCCCCTGTGGGTAAAAGAAACTGTCCCTGTAAAACTTTGACCCGGCATTTTCCACAAACGCCGCGGCCGCCGCAAGCAGCCGGCAAAGCAATTCCTTGGTCAATAAGCCACTGTGAAAGCTTTTTTCCCGCCGCTTCCGGGGGCACGGTTATAGTTTGACTCATGATTTTCACTTCCCTTTCGCCTTAGGCGTCATCTCCCGGAAAGGGTTTGATTTTTTTAATTTGTTCTACATAATACTGTACCAACTCAAATTTTGAGCCGGGCATTAACCTATGATCCGGACAAGGGATAAATCCGCCCATGAGAGCAAGGCGGCTTACCCTTTTGATTTCCTCATCAACAGCCGCTTTGTCTTTACGAAAAGCAGTTTTATCCATTGCGCCGATTCCCAGCAGTCCCTTGCCGAATTTATTACGCGCCGCTTCGAACTGATCGCCCCAGGTGCCGATCTCAATGGGAAACATAATATTTACGCCGTTCTCAAACCAAGTAGGAAGCAATTTATCGGTAACGCCGTCACAATCAAGAGAAATCAGGTCTATACCGTATTTACGGCAAAGCTCAGTACGGCGTTTATAATGTTTGGCACAAAGCTCATCGAAAAGCGAAGGAGAAAGCAGCGGTCCGTTATTAAAGCAAATATCCTCCCAATAATGAGCAAAATCAAACTTTGCGCCTGTTTTAAGCACTTCTTCAATGCATTGATACTGCATTTCCGCATAAGAATCAACGATATCGGCAAAAAGCTCCTCGTCTTCATCGTACATAAGATAACTCATACCGATAACCGAAGTAATATTACGGATTTCCCCCATAACCGAACCAAGAGAGATTCCGATAGGAATATCCCGTTTATCATACACATTTTTATTAAAGTTTTTAAAGAAACTGTAGTTGATACGCTTGGGTGTAAACTGCATTTTTGGCAAAAACAGTTCTTCAAACGCCTTTCTGTCCTTAAGCAAATAGTCATCTTCTGCCGGAATAGACACTACGCCGGGCTGAACACGTTCAATAATCCCGTCGGAATTCTGCACGCGCTGACTGCCGTCAGGGAACGTTTCAAGCACTTTGCGTTTAAACGGCGGAAACAGCTGCATCTTCGCGCCGTAAATATGTTCCCAGCCGAAATCCCAACCCAAGATTTTATCCAGTTCAATATCGGCTTCATGATCTCTGCCCCAAGCATGAGCAATTTCCTGCGATATTTTTCCCTGCTCCGCCCACTCGTCAAGCAATTGATTCCAATAACCGAAGTGAACGGCGCACATTCTGTCCACCTTTTTATAACGAAGAATATTTAACGCTCTTTCTCTGTTTGTCATAATAACAATCCTCTGCAAAAAATTATTTTGTACCTACTTTTTCGGCATATTCCTTTAAAAGTTTTACATAAGTTTTATAGTACTCAAACGGAACATCCGGCGGAGTTTGATGATCGGTAGAGGGAATAACAATCCCCTTTTGCATACTGGGCAAAATTCTCTCAAACTCCTTGCGCATCGCTTCTTCCCCAAATTTCATACACATCTTATCAAAGTGGCCGAGAAAAGCCATTTGGGGGTGTTTTTCAATATAAATGGAAACGTCAACGCCTGCCTGACGTTCCAGGGGAAACATTCCGTCCGCCCCCACTTCCGAATACCAGTCAACCGCCATGGTAATATCCCCGTCAGAATCAATAAATACCGGTATGCCATAGGAATGAATCACAGGAATTACCTTTTTATAAAAAGGAGCAAGAAATTCATCAAAAAGCTCCTTTGAAATCATAGGCCCGCCGTTATAGCTCATATCTTCGGCAAAGCTCATAAAATCAAAACGAAAGCGTGAGAATACAAAATGGAATACTTGTATCAGCCAATCGGCATATTCATCGCACATCTGCTTATACAGTTCGGGATAATCATAAAAACTGTAAAGATGATTTTCAATGCCGAACAAAGTACGCGGATACCAAAAAAATCCTTCTACAGTAAAAAAATGAAGTGTATCGCCGCGATCTCTGGTTTTTTGCATCCACTCATATTTCTCCGGCAGAACCAGCGTGGCGGGATCGGGAAACAGCGTGGGCCTTATATTCAGATAGTCCTCGTCATTCTCCAGTATACCAAGTCCGTATTCCGGCGGGTTAGGCGTTGCCTCCGTTTTACAGCTAACAGAAGTTTGAAGGCACTTATCAAGGCCGAAATAATCCTGAATTTTTTCAATATCGGAAGCTTCTTCGGGTAATCCCTCGCTTCTCCATCGTTCTATTGTTACATGCCACCAGGGTGCCCACTCAATGACGGGAGCACGGTCCACCGGTTTTTTCGCAAGATAATTTTTCCATCTTTCCGATGCGTTCATCATAATACCTCCATTAATATTTCCCGTATTCTTTTGCCATTTTATAAAGCGCAATGATGTTCTCTACCGGCGTATTATCCTGAATCGCATGCGTAGGCGACATCATATATCCTCTGTAAGGTTTCATGATCTCAAGCGTTTGGGTCAGTTGTTTTTTTACATCCTCAACCGTACCGTACGCCAAAGGACCTGCCGTGGAAATGCACCCATGAAAAGCCAGCCTTGTACCGAAATGCTCCGCAAGGTATTCCGGCGACATATTAGTTGCTTCAGGCTGGAGTGTATCCACCGCGTCAACGCCCGTTTCGATAAAATCCTCATACGCCCAGCTTGAAGAGCCGCACGTATGCACCATAACGGGTATTTTATAGCTTTTTGCAAGATCAATATATTTTTGGTGAATAGGCCGCAGCACTCTGCGGTAAAGTTCAAGACTTATCATCGGAGAATGCTGCGTACCCAGATCTTCTCCCATCCATAAAAAATCGATTCCGCCCTTTGCCGCTTCAATGGTACGCTCAAGAACTCCCAGCTCCATTTCACTTCGACGTTTAATGTAATCAAGCGTGGCCTCATCCTCAGTAAGCAGATTTACAAGCGTATCCTCCATGCCCATTACTCTGCCCGTAGCGTTTATGATATCGGCCATTCCCGCATTGCCGCAGTAAAGAGCAAATTCTTTATTTTCCTTACAAAAGGATTCTACCGATGAATAATCAAATTCATCAGGCGAAGGTACATAAAACGCACGAATTTCGTCTTCATCGGCATTTTGAAGTGGAAATACGCAAAAATCATCATATCCGCCGAAATCATTGGGAACCCATCGGGTATAAAAACCATAAACAGGATTTACCGTAAGCCCGTCGATTTGCCGAAAACGATTTTTTCCTGTAAACGGAACGGTTACGGCTCTGAAATCAATTCCCAGCACATTATAAAGCTGTTCGTCACTCACACAGCCTAACGCCTGGCAAAGCTTTTTATGAATCGTGGGATTTGACGCGTAATCCAGAGGAACCCGATCAATTTTTTCATGATAAAACGCGCCGAGCACGCGTTGCTTACTGTTCATAACATGTCCTCCGTCAGTTATTTTTTTTACTAAAATCCTGCGCTGCTTTGAAGAAAGCGTCTATATTGTCCCAGCTTGAGCAAGGCGGTATATCACAGCCTGAGGAAAGCACAAAATTTTTATACTTTGCACATTTTTCAAGTAATGCCGTCGTTTCATGATACATACTCTCACAAGTACCGCCAAGGAATTGAGCCGAAGGCGAAATATTTCCGCATACGGGTTTATCCGAAGGCATCTTTTCAAGCATTTCCGAAATATCCACAGCATCACCAAAGTGAAATGCGGCCGCGCCGTTATGATAGATTGATTCGGTCATAAGCGGTGTATTAGGTCCGCAATTGTGGTAAATTACAATAAAATTCTCATCCTGAACGGCCTGAATAATTTCCTGAACAAAAGGTGCCGAAAACTCCGCTTCCAAATCAGGCGAAAGAAGGCCCGATAAAGGTTCCGCCATCACAATACCGTCAAGTCCCGCCGCCTTATAGCTTAACGCATATTCTTTCAAAAAAGCCGTAGTTTTTTTCAGCGCAATATGTACAAAATCAGGCTCTGCAATGCAGTTTACCAAAGCTTCTGAAACGTCCATAAGCCTTCCCGCAAGAGAAAAGGGACCTATAATTCCCGCCAATACAGGCCGATCCGTAATCGCGGCTTTTGCATTCTTTGCCGCCTCAATAAACAACCCTGTTCTGGCTTCTCCCACAGCGGGAACTCTAAGCGCATTAGCCTCCTCTTCATCGGTAATCAAAGCACCGATAACCGTGGGTACTTCGTTTTCAACCGCTTTTATCTCACAGCCGAAGGCTTCCGCCTCAACCGATAGATCCATCATTGTAACCGCTGCCGCCGCCTTTGTACGGGCAGCAACTTCAATAATTCCCTTAGTTTGCGTAGCAGCATTATGCGTAAGTTCATAAACACTTACGTTCATAAGCTGTACGGAGGGAAACGACAGAATCGGCATCGGTAATCCGGATTGGGGTAAATCTTTTAACCATTCTTTTATATTCATAATGTAATCCTTTCTGAAACACAATTAATTCTCTGCGCTGAGAGTTCTGTATTGCTTGGGGCTTAAGCCCTCATGCTTTTTAAACGTTCTGATAAAATAATTGGGATCCGTATAACCTACTGCTGCTGAAATTTCATATATCGGAATATTCCCCGTAAGCAAAAGTTCCTTGGCGGCATCTATGCGTATCTGCGCAAGATAATCCGTAAACGTAGTGGAAAGCCTTCCCGAAAACAGATGCGATAAATACGATGGACTAATATCCACATATTCAGCTGTACTGTTTAACGTAATATTCTCCCTGAAATGCTCGCTCATATAGGCGGAAGCGGCACGCAAATAATGAACACCCGCCATTTGAGGGCGGCTGTTATAAATGGCATCAATATAATTTTCTACAATCAAAGTAGTATGGTAACATAGATCTTCAAACGTTTTTTCCGTATCAATCAATTGCTGCGTCTGCCGAGCCGTTTTTATTAAATCTTCCTCAGAAGCGCCTGCTTCCGAAGCAGCACGGAATAAAAATCCGCTTAATTCATATACCTTAGCCGTAATTGCTGATGCCTTTCCTCCGGAATATAAAAAGATATCCGAAAGAATATCATTTAAAATCTTTCTTGCGGCAGCTCTGTCGCCCAGCCGAACACTTGTAAGCAGCTTCTTTTCTCTTTCGGGCGAATAATAATTGCGCGGCTGTTCCTTCCCCGCGATCTTCATCTTATTTTCAGAAAGCAATGTGGAAATCGTGGCCTGCTGCTTGGTAATTTCCTGCCGCTGAAGCAGATAATCGCTTTGCGTACGGCACATATAATTTACAAGTCTGAAGAGAATACGAGAAGCACCTGTGATTTCATCACAGGTGTATTTCGGCGTATTTGCAGCAATTTTCTTTCTGTCGGAATCGGTAAGCGCCGTGCGGCTTGTCTTTTCTTCCAACTCGTCAAGAGCATAGTCATCTGCGTCCCAAAGCATGGCGGGACCGCACAGAACCGCGCCTATAAGTTTATTATCAAGCATAACCGCTGAAGCGCTCATAACAAGACCGCATCCGCAAACGTAAATATAAGGTTCGCCAAGTTCGGCCGCTTTTTGGGCGCTGTATTTTATACTTTTCTGACACATGTTGCTTTTGCCCAGCATATGACAGATACAAGCGCCGCCATTCTTGTAATACGACATAATATCTTCCCCGTCCAGATCACAAAGGGAAATTCCCAAACCCGTTACGGTAGAAAAATTTTTAAAGATGTCATACAACTCATCGCGGTCAAGTAAACTGGCTATATCTTTCATTTTTCAAAAAAAGATCTTGCGGCGATTGCTGCCGATGCAGCGTCAAGAGTATAGCAATCCGCGCCTATCTCATCGGCAAACTGCTGTGTCACGGGAGCGCCGCCCACCATAACTTTAACCTGGTCACGAATTCCCGCGGCAACAAGCGCGTCAATAACATCTTTCTGGCCGGGCATGGTGGTAGTAAGCAAAGCGGAAAGACATACGACCTTCGCCCCGCTTTCCTTAACGGCTTCAACAACTCTTTGCGGGTCAACATCTACACCCAAATCAATACATTCAATTCCCTGTCCTTCGATCATCATCTTTACAAGATTCTTGCCTATGTCATGCATATCGCCTTTAACCGTGCAGATTACCGCTTTTCCGATCGGTTCGATTCCTGCGCTTAAAAGCACGGGACGCAGAATCTTTAAGCCTGCGTTCATCGCTCTTGCGGCCACAAGAACTTCGGGAACAAAGATTTCGTTATTGCGGAATTTTTCACCGACTATATTCATACCGGCAATAAGTCCTTTTGTAAGAATCTCATTCGGATCAGTTCCGTTTTCAAGCGCCTCGGTAACAAGAGCGGTTACCGCCTTTACTTTGCCTTTTTGCATTTCTTCGGATATATTTTCATAAATGTCCACGATAAATACCAACCTTTCACTATTGTTACGCCTATTATAGAAAACTTTCAAGGGAAAGTCAATAGCAAAAACGGTTATTTATAGCACAATTATGCTATCAAAAAACCCTCCGTATAAAATTATTTTTTAATTCTAAGGATCCGCAGCGGCGCAGATTGCTCAAATAAAAAAGCATACCATAGCAGCATACGGGACGCTTTCCTCTCTTCCCTTTGATGCGCCGCACAAACATAATTACTGCTAAAGCTTAAAAATTATTTCTATAAAAAAGTTATTTGTATAAAGCCTATTGCGTTACGAAATCATATTTTTCTTTTCAAAAAGCCGCATATAGTTTATACAAAAAAAAGATCGCCATCTGCGGCGATCTCTGAATTTTTTTGTCTTTTTACAATAACACTATAGAAAAAAGTCCATATTGAAAAGAAATGATTTTCCCAAAAAAGTGTATATTGAAGTCTACTTTTTAGCAATAGAGGCAATAAACAGTTCGTCCATTTGCTTTTGATCCACCTCTGCCGGTGCTCCGGTCAACAGACACGAAGCATTCTGCATTTTCGGAAAAGCGATGACATCCTTAATATTATCGGCTCCTGCCAACAGCATAACCAAACGATCCAGTCCGATAGCCAGGCCGCCGTGGGGAGGCGCGCCATAGCGGAAAGCCTCTACTAAAAAGCCGAAGCGTTCGTCAATATCCTCTTGCGCAAATCCCAAAAGCCGGAAAATACGGTTTTGGATTTCCGAAGAATGTATTCGAATACTGCCTCCGCCGAGTTCATACCCATTCAGCACAATATCATACGCCTTTGCGCGCACCTTTCCGGGGTCACTCTCCAAAATGGGTAAATCCTCATCCATCGGCGCGGTAAACGGATGATGTACGGCCACATAGCGTTTCTCTTCCTCGGAATATTCCAAGAGCGGAAATTCGGTAATCCAAACAAGCTCATACCGGCCGCTTTCAATTCTGCCGGTTCTGCGGGCAATTTCCTGCCGCAGCTGTCCCAAGCTGTCAAACACTACGTTATTTTGATCAGCTACAATAAAGATAATATCGCCGTTCTGTGCACCTGTACGTTCGGCAAACCGATCAAAATCCTCTTTCGTAAAGAACTTGTTTACCGATGACCGATAGCCCTCAGCCGTTTTAACAATCCATACCAAACCTTTGGCCCGGTAAGTTTTTATGTATTCGGTCAATGCGTCGATATCCTTCCGGGAAAAGCGCTCGGCGCAGCCATCGGCCACAATGGCACGCACACTGCCGCCGCCGGCTATCGCATCCCTGAATACCGAGAAAGTGCAGTCCTTACCCAAATCGGAAAGATCACAAAGCTTCATGCCAAACCGCAAGTCCGGCTTATCCGATCCATACTGTTCCATCGCATCACAATATTTCATACGACGAATCGGCAGCGTAATTTCCACATTTAAAATATCCTTAAAAACCTTTTTCAGCAATCCTTCCGTCACATGAATAACGTCATCTTCTTCTACAAAAGACATTTCCATATCCATCTGCGTAAACTCAGGCTGCCGATCGGCGCGCAAGTCTTCATCCCGGAAGCAGCGCGCAAGCTGAAAATAACGATCAAACCCCGAAACCATCAAAAGCTGCTTAAAAAGCTGTGGTGACTGAGGCAACGCAAAGAACTTACCCGGCTGTACACGGCTTGGCACAAGATAATCTCTGGCGCCCTCCGGCGTACTCTTGGTAAGCATAGGCGTTTCTATTTCCAAGAATCCGTTATCGCACATATAGTTACGGATTGACGCAGCAATACGGCTGCGCATCTCAAAATATCTTTGCATGGAGGGTCTGCGTAAATCCAGATAGCGATACTGAAAACGCAGTGCTTCATTTACGGTAATTCCGTCATGAATCTCAAAAGGGGTAACCGCCGCCTCAGAAAGAATTTTTACCGCCGTAACTTCAATTTCCACTTCCCCCGTGGCAAGGTCTTTATTGATATTTTCCGGTGTCCTCGCAACAACCGTTCCGGTAACGGCAAGAACATATTCGCTGCGCACAGAGCTGATTTTATCAAAAAGCTCTTTATTTTTCGTTTCATCCCAAACAACCTGCACAATGCCGCTGCGGTCGCGCAGCCACATAAATACTAATCCGCCCAAATCTCTTCTGCGCTGGACCCATCCCATTACCGTTTGTACGGTACCGATATGTTCTTTGCGCGGTTCGCCGCAAAGAAGTGTTCTCTTTGTTCCGTTTAAATTCTCACCCATAATAATAACCTCAAATCAACCGATGAATAATTTCCTCCGGCGTCAGCTCCTGCTGCGTACCGTTTTTCATATCCTTCAACACGTATTTGCCCGATGCCAGCTCTTGCTCGCCGATCATTACGGTATAATCAACGCCAAGCCGATCAGCATATTTAAACTGCGCCTTAAACGAACGTCCGTTATGTTCACATTCAGCCTTAATTCCCGCTTGGCGGAGTTTTTGCGTAAAAGCAAATGCCGCAATATGTTCTTTTTCCGACGTGCCGGCACCCACATAAACCTGATACAGCTGCGGAGCTTTGGGCAAAAGATTTTGCTCCTCTAAGAGCATAAGCAATCGCTCAAAGCCCATACCAAAACCTATGCCGCATATTTTTTTGCCGCTCAACTGCTCCACAAGGCCGTCATACCGGCCGCCTCCGCAAACAGTAAGCACGCCGCCATCCACAGGCGCAATAATTTCAAACACGGTTTTTGTATAATAATCCAGTCCCCGAACAATTCTGGGATCTACTGTAAAATCAACTTTCATCTCCGTAAGAAGAGTTTTCAGCATTTCAAAATGACTGCGGCAATCCTCACAGATATAATCCAAAATGACCGGTGCGTTTTCGCCGTCGCGTCCGCAATCGGGATCTTTGCAGTCCAGTATGCGCATCGGATTTCTTTCTAAACGGCTTCTACAGGTTTGGCAAAGCTTTTTATCCTGAAAATAGGCTTTCAGCGCCGCATTATATTTTGCCCGACATTCGGGACAGCCGATGCTATTAATGTGCAGCGTCAGGCCCTTCAACCCGCACTGAGAAAGCACGGAATATCCAAGCATAATAATTTCCGCGTCAAGCGTGGCGTTTTCCGCGCCAAAGGCCTCCACACCGAACTGATGATGCTCCCGCAGACGGCCGTTCTGCGGTTTTTCATACCGGAAGACCGGCGTAAAATAAAACATCTTCAGCGGCAGCACATTATTGAACATGCCATGTTCCACAAAAGCCCTGGCCGCGCCGGCTGTTCCCTCGGGTTTTAAGGTAATACTGCGTCCGCCTTTATCCTCAAAAGTATACATTTCTTTTTGCACAACATCGGTAGTATCCCCTACGCTCCGCAAAAAAAGTTCGGTATGCTCAAAAACCGGCGTGCGCACCTCCCGATAGCCATTTAGTTCCGCGCAGCGCCGCATGACATCTTCAACATAATGCCACTTATACGCCTCGTAAGGGGTAACATCCTTTGTCCCTTTGGGTGCCTGTGTCAGCATAAAAAATCTCCTTTGTAATACTTAATATATTCATTATAAATATTTTTTTATTTGTGTCAATACGATTCAGGAAAACAACGCATTTTTCCGTATTTGCGCCTCATCGATCCGCCTGATATACTCATAGATGCTTTTAAAATTAAATGCGCGTTCGATGCGTCCCTCCCGCCGCAGTATTCGCTTAGAAACCGCACCGCACCCTATAGCGGCAATATCGGTGGTTTCCTCCATAATATCGATATTATATATTCCGATATGTTCCGGCAGCGCATAACCGATATTTTCAAAATTTCCGGTCATATACTTCTGCCGATACAAATAATACGGCTTATATCCCCTGGGGCGCAAAATATCCAATGCTCCCTCCACCATCTGCTGCACATACGACTCGTCAGATCCGCAGAATCCATGCTCTGCCATAAGAGATCCCCGTTTCAGTGCCAGCGTATGTACAGTTATATTTTCTGCCTGTAACGCCAAAACCTGCGACAGTGTAGAAAAGAACATCTTCGGCGTCTCCTCCGGCAGCCCTGCAATAATATCGGCATTGATGGTTTGAAATCCTATTTCCCTTGCCAAAGCAAAGCAGCGCACAATATCCGCGGGAGAATGATGACGTCCTACTTTTTCCAGTGTTTGCGCGTTCATGCTTTGCGGATTGATGCTGATTCTGGAAACCCCGCATTCTTTCATGATACGCAGCTTGGTCTCTGTAACGGTATCCGGTCGTCCCGCCTCTACGGTAAATTCTTTTTTAGGAAAAAACACCTTAGCGGCGTATCGCATCATCTTTTCAAAAAGCGCTTCTGTCAACGCCGTAGGCGTACCGCCGCCGATATAAAGACAGCGAATTTGACGTTTTTGTTCTTCCAGCATAGCCTTGGTCTGTTCCATTTCCTTTAAAAGCGCTTCCACATACGGTACCATCAGTTTCTCACCCTTCGTGGAATCCGTGGTAGAAAAGGAACAGTACGTGCACCGGGTACGGCAGAAAGGAATGCCTATATAAACATCAATTTCGTTCTCTTGAGGGGTATAAAACGCTTCCTGATTTGCGCATATTTCTTCCAGCAACTCCCCTTTTTTCGTGGGAAGATCATATTTTTCCAATAAAACGTGGCTTACATTCCCCGCATCGGCATATTCTCTTGCCAGCTTAGTGGGTCGTATACCGGTAAGCGAACCCCAAGGGAGCTGTCTGCCTGTATAGCTTTTTAAAGCAAAATAGACCGCAAGTTTTACACAGCGTTTACTAATGCGCTCACGCATAACCGCATCAGCAGATACCAATTCTTCACGGCTTTCTCCCCGTATTCCCCGATATACCGCGCAGGCATACACCTCATTCTCTTTTATCTGCCGCATAACCGTGATATCCGCATCCTCATCCGCGGTCAATTCTATTTTATCTGCTTCTATAAAAGCACGCACACTTTCGGAAATTTCATTATAAAATTCCAAAGCATTGGTTTTCAGTTTCATATTACCTCACAAAGGGATTATATTTTCTTTCATCTGCTAACGTAGTTTCATCTCCGTGACCGGGTAACACACGTAAATTTTCCGGCAACAGTAGCAATCTATTTTTTACCGAAGTAATCAGCTGTCCATAATCTCCCCCCGGAAAATCGGTGCGTCCTATACTGCCACAAAACAGCGTATCCCCGCTGAACAGTGTCTCCGCTGTTAAATAGCACACGCTTCCCGGTGTATGTCCGGGCGTAGCAAGAACCTGAATTTCCGCTCCGCCGACAGAAAGCTTGTCTCCGTCATTCAGCAAAAAATCTGCCCTGCAGGGTTCCATTGGATAGCCGAACAGCATTGCCAGAGAAGCCTGCGCATCCAGAAGCATCGGCGCGTCCGCGGCAGAAATATAAACCGCCGCGCCGTTTTGCCGCAATTTGTTTAAGGCTCCGATGTGGTCAAAATGTCCGTGTGTCAAAAGTACAGCTCGAATATGCCAGCCTCTTTCGGCAGCAGCAGCCTGAATTTTTTCAGCGTCGCCACCGGGATCCACTACAAAAGCCTCCGTAAGATTTTGAGACGCAATATAGGTATTTACGCCCAAAGCACCTGTCTGCAGCTTTATAATTTCCATTTAAAATACCCTTTCGCTATCTAAAAGAATTGTCACAGGCCCGTCGTTTACAAGCGCCACCTGCATATCCGCACCGAACATACCCGTTTCAAGCGCGATACCTTTTTGCTCAAAATAACGGCAAGCCGCTTGATACAAGGGCTGAGAATATTCCGCGCCGGCTGCCCGAACAAAAGAAGGGCGTCTCCCTTTTCTCGCATCGCCATAGAGCGTAAACTGTGATACCAGAAGAATCTGTCTGCCGGCTTCCGGCAAACTGAGATTCAGTTTTCCTTCTTTATCCGGAAAAATCCGCATATTCAGCGTTTTTTCACATATATAAGCCACATCTTTTTCCGTATCGGTATCGGTAATTCCCAGCAGCAGTAAAATTCCCTTTTGAATTTGAGCAATTTGCTTATTCTCTACCGTAACCGATGCGCTTTTTACCCTTTGCAGTACTCCGCGCACAACAATTCCTCCTAATTATTAATTCGGTATACCTCAATCACGCCTTGTATTTTTTTGAACGCTTTTAAAATATTCTCCAGCTGCTGCGCACTGGAAATCCGAATTCCCATCGTAATAGTAGCGGAGCCTTCTTTTGTGGAAACATTCAAAGAAGCAATATCCGCCTTTGCCGTATAAATGCAATTGGAAACATCCAAGATAATGCCTGTTCTGTCATAACTGAGCATTTGCACATTGGCCACATAGCTTGTTTCCGCATCAAGATCCCAACTGACCTCAATTTCACGTTCGTGCTCAAAGCTGCCCAAATTACTGCAATCTTTTCGATGCACGGAAACGCCGCGCCCGCGTGTGATATAACCCACAATATCATCTCCGGGAACCGGTGAGCAGCAACGGGCAAAGCGTACCAGCATATTGCTTTCCCCTTTTACAATCACGCCGTTATTGGAACGTTCTCTACGTTTTTCCTCTTTCGGTTTTTCTCCTTCATTGGTTTCCTTAACGGTTTGTTTATACTCTTCAACAAGTCTTGGAAGAATCTGATGCACCCGCAAGCCGCCGTAGCCAACCGAAGCGTATAAGTCATCCATAGACTGTATCTTGTATTTTTTAAAAACAGGCTTTAACCACTCCTGTCGTGTCAGCGCCGAAAGCTGGTATCCCAGACGTTTTGCCTCCTTATCCAGCATATCCTTGCCCTTTACGATATTTTCTTCCCGCAGTTCTTTTTTGAACCACGCCCGGATTTTGGATTTTGCCTCATTGGTATGCACAATATTCAACCAATCCCGGCTGGGACCGTGACCGGCGTTCTCCGATGCCGTAAGAATTTCTACAATATCACCGTTTTTCAGTTTTGCATCAATATTGACAATACGCCCGTTAATCTTTGCTCCGATACAGCGATGGCCAATAGAAGAATGTATAGAATACGCAAAATCAAGCGGAGTGGAACCCATTGGCAGGCTTTTCACATCCCCTTTAGGAGTAAAGACAAATACTTCATCATTAAACAGTTCCGTTTTTACTACATCGATAAACTCAGCGCTGTCTTTCGCTTCATGCTCAAAATCCATCATTTTGCGCAGCCAGCTGAGCTTTGCCTCGCCGGTAGTCAAAGGATTGGTACGTCCTTCCTTATACTTCCAATGCGCCGCAATACCGTATTCAGCCGTATTATGCATTTCTTCGGTACGAATTTGTATTTCAAAAGGATTGCCGTTTTTTCCGATCACCGTAGTATGCAGTGACTGATACATATTCGCCTTGGGCATGGCAATATAATCCTTAAATCGGCCGGGCATAGGTCTGAATTCGCTATGCATAATGCCTAAAGCCTCATAGCAATAGCGTACATCTTTTACAATGATCCGTACAGCGCTCAAATCGTAAATATGGTCTATGGTATTACTTCCCTGCTGTTTCATCTTTTTATATACGCTATAATAATGCTTAGGCCGTCCGTATATCTGAGCGGGAATACCGTTTTCATCCAATTTTTTTCGTATAATTTCAATAATTTCGGCAATAACCTGCTGCCGTTCCTCCTGCCCTTGGTTAATCGCATCGTCTATATATTTATAGGCTTCCGGATCCAAATACTTCAGGCAAAGATCTTCCAGGCGCCATTTTATCTGATAAATACCCAATCGATTTGCTAACGGCGCGTAAATATCCAGTGTTTCTTTTGCAATTCTGCGGCGCTTTTGCTCGTCACAGCTTTCCAGCGTCTGCATATTATGCAGTCGATCCGCCAGTTTTACAAGAATGACCCGAATATCATGAGACATGGCTAAAAACATCTTTCTTAGATTTTCAGCCTGTGCCTCCTCCTTAGACGCAAATTGAATCTTATTCAGTTTGGTAACGCCTTTTACAATCTCTCCCACCGTAGGACCGAACTGCTCAATAATTTCCGCTTCGGAAACTTCCGTATCCTCCACTACATCATGCAGCAAAGCGGCGCATACGGTTTCAGCGTCCATCCCCATCTGCGCAAGAATCAACGCCACATTTTCCGGATGTGTAATATACGGCTCCCCTGATTCTCGCATCTGTCCTTCATGTGCTTTTACTGCTAACTCATGCGCATGTTCAATAGCGGCAACTTCCTGCGGCGCATATTGTTTCTGAACAATTTCCTGCAACTGATTCATACGTTACCTCTGCAATTCACATATTTTAAAAGTTTCGCAAAAAAAGCACTCTCTTCCAGCTTTCGTTTGGATACATTTTTCTTCATTTTTATCGTAAAATCATTTCCTCCCAAACATTCAAGAAAATCCAATTCACAAAAGGTATCCATTGCCGCGGAAAGCAGCGGCATCGAAACCTGTTTTTGCCTGGATATCTCACGCACGCATACACTTCTGCTCTCATATATTCCTGCGCAATCTTCCAGAGCTTTATACGCTTTCAGCATTTCCTGACGGGAAAATTGCTTGTATTCTTCAAAAACCGTATCAAAAAGCGAGGCATCGCAGCGCAATGCAAAGATCTCCGCCCAAGGAGCTTTTTCCGCTAAAGCATCCGCAAACCCAGGATTTAATAAATCATAAATTACAATGCGCTGATACGGAGAAAAATCAATTTTATTGATCTCTGCGGCAAGCACCAAAGCATCATACCCGTTACAGCAATTGATGGGACAAGAAAAAGAGACATCATAGCGAGGCGCCTCTTCCTCCAGCATACGAATGCAGCCCGCGGCATATTCGGGATGATCGCATAAAATCAGGGTGCCGGAAATATCGTCCTCTCCCCACTGGGAAACTTCATAAGCAAGGTCTCCGCTTTCCTCAAAATAATGGATTTCCGCCCGTCCCGTTGAGGGGTAAGCAAGTCTTTCATAAAACGAGGCGGTAAGTTCCTCAGCAAACTGTCCGGCTTTTATATTTTCCATTTCTTTTACATTTGTAATTTTTAAGCTTACCGTTTCCTTTCCCTGCCAAGCATTAAGTTCCGGTGCGGCAACCACCGACGCTCTCGCAAGATGGAAATAATCGCATTCGTGCTTTTCATAGTAAAACGCTACCGCCGCTCCTTTTGCGGTTTCATCCTGTAAATAAAGCTTTAAATGGCTCCCCGATGTTCCTATCTTTTTCAATCCGCCTGCCAAACAACGATCAAACCGAAGAGCAACCGCAGGATTTCCGCTGCCGGTAGGCTCAAGCAGAGAAAGTTCCCTGCAAAAATCCGGTGTAATCTCTGCCAGCTTCGCTTTCGCGTCATATTCCGCCCAAGGATACAGAAGCTTTAAGTCCACATTTTGCCGAATATATGTATCCAGGGCGGAAGCGAGCTCCTCCAATCGCTCCCTTTGAATACTCATTCCGGCAGCCATTTTATGTCCGCCGAATTTTTCAAAGAAAGACGCGTTGGCCGCAAGCATCGCAAACAAATCCACGCCCGGTACGCTGCGCCCGGAACCTTTCGCCATACCATCGGAATCTATCGTAAACATCAAGCAGGGCCGCCTATATTTTTCCGCAAGCCTCGCGGCGCATATGCCGATTACGCCGTCATCCCAGCCTTCATTGGCTACAACAATGACTTTGTATCGGCGAATTTGCCCGCTCTGTCTGATTTTTTCCTCAGCAAAAGCTAAAATTTCTTTTTCCTTTTCCTGACGCTGCTGATTATATTCACAAAGTACCCGTGCCGCTTCCTGTGCCGGCTGACCTTCGGACAAAAGCAGCGCTAACGCTGTATCCGCGCTTTCCATTCTGCCGGCAGCATTTATTCTGGGGGCAAGAATAAAGCCTATGGTCTGTGATGTCACTTCTCCGTTAAAAGACGCGGCGGTAAGAAGTGCCCGAAAGCAATCCCGCGGAGCACGGTTTAAGCATTCCAAACCTTTTTTTACAATATAGCGGTTTTCCCCTGTGAGTGGAACCACATCCGCCACCGTCGCTATGCAGGCATAGTCAATCAAGTCTGCCGCGCTTTCGCCAAGCAAAGCCTGTGCGAGCTTAAACGCAATTCCCGCGCCGCAAAGTTCGGTATTCTGATAAGTATCCCCCGGCTGGCCGGGCTTAAGAACCGTACAAGCGGGAATTTTGCTTGCTATGGTATGATGATCGGTAATAATGATCTCCCAGTTGTTTTCGATGGCCGTCTGCACAAGCTCTGCTGAGGCAATACCGCAGTCTACGGTAACCAGCAATTCGTTTCCCTGCGCAAACAGTTTCTTTACCGCTTCAAAATTCAAGCCATAGCCTTCAACATGCCGATCGGGAATATAGGCTTCCGCCCGTCCCCCAAAACGACGTAACGCCGTCAGCAAAATTGCCGTAGCGGAAACACCGTCCACATCATAATCACCGTATACAATAATTTTTCGGTTTTGCTCAACAGCTTTTTTTATTTGTTCCACCGCTTTTTCCATATGCAGCATGGTAAACGGATTCAGCAGCTGCGACTCCTGAGGGTATAGAAAATCCAAACATTCCTCTTTTTCGGTGAACCCTCTGTTATAGAGTATTTGCGCAAAAAGATCGTCACAGCTCAGTTCCCGGGCCAAGCTGCGCACCGCATCAAAATCGATTTCAGAAATTCTTTTTTTAGGGTGCAGCACTAACGGCATAATTCCTCCGAATACATAAAACTCCCTTCCGTTTATGCAGAAGGGAGTTACCGAAATAAAACAGTTATTTTGCCCTACTGAAAACGTTGATAAAGCTGGGCAAAGCAGCGACGGCTGCCGCGTTAACCAAAGTTCCGATAAGAGCAACAAGCGCAAAATTTTTCATGGGGGATGTTCCCATAATTAATAATATAACCAACGATACAACAGCTAAAACGCCAAGGACACAGGCACGGGGAAGCATTTGCTTAACACTGACGGAAAGCGCCTCGGCTTTATTGGCTATGCGAAGCTCGTTTTGCTTTAAAGTTGCGCCTAAACTAAGAGCGATAACAAGTCCCAGACCAATAAACAGGAGCATAGCCGGTATGGTAAACGCTGTAACCGGAATTCTAGCGATTGCCATAATTCCCAGCGTACAAATACCGTCAAATAAGACGAGAACAAGTGCGGAAAGCGCTGTCTTTATCCCAAAGCGAATTCCTGCATAAACGAGCACGGCTGCCAATACAATCAAAACAGGCCAAGCATAAAGCAGCGTTTTGCTGTTAACGGTTCCCGCAGCCTGAGAAAGAAGTCCTTCATATTTGAGGAAATAGCGATTTCCTAATTCTTCCTCTACCTTCTCAAAAACAGTTTGAGGATCGGTTCCTTCAGGAACGGAAAAATAAATAACCGCCTTCGTTCCGTTTAAATATTTCTGCTGATAATCATTATATAGTATCTGATTTTGAACCAAACAATCCGACGCACCGGCTTGCAGCACGATTTTTTCAATATCCGCGTTATCAAACTCATCATTGAGTTCCACGGTTATAATATTGGTCCACGCCGCATCCAAGCCGCGGACAAATCCGAAAATAAAGCAGCAGGCAAGCAATAAAATTGCAATAACGCCGGCACCGATACAGATCCCGTTTGTTTTCTTCATCTTACTCCCCCCTTTTAAGACCGAGAACTTTTGTATTTGTCATACCGATTCCCATAAAAATTTTAAGAATGGCTTTGATCAAAAATGCAGCGGTAAGTCCGGCAAGTGCCCCGCCGCCGAAAAGCGCTATGCCAAAGTTTCTAACCGTTTCAACGCCGCAGAGCCAAAGGGCAAGCCCCGCAACAACCGGTACTAAAGAAAGCCACAGTATTGTCTTTCTTGCGTTTGCCGTTCCCCCGTCAACCGCGTCCGCAACGCTTTTCCCCGCAGCATATTGCTTTTTGATATGAGAAAGTGTTAAAGAATGCATATCCAGTATCAGCAAAATGGAAAGACCCAATCCTACAACCGCGGCCATATCTACCTGAAGCCAAGTAAAAGTTGCCGCAAAGAAATACAGAAGCAATACGGCAATAAAAGAAGAAAGAACAGCCGCCAGTCCCAATCCACGATAAGCCACTATAAAATAAGCCACCGCCAGTACAAACAGCACCAACGCGGCGATAGCAAAACTCAGCACCGCATTGGATCCCGCTTTCCCTTGAAGCAACACGGAATAATCCTCCGAAAGTTCTATCGTTCCTTCCATATTTCCCGAATCCGCGCAATAGGCCAACAAAACGGCATCGGAAGAAGCGGTGGATGCAAAACCTATCCGCATTTTTCCGTTCCGGACAGCTTCCGAACCTTGAAAATCAGCGGTAACCACATTCGTATCAAGAGTAATATCAAAATCATAGGCACCGTTAGAGGTAAGGGTTTTCAGTGTGTCTTTAGCCTCTTTATTCAAAGTAATTTCCGTATAATACTTTTGTGTATCATAATCATATCCTAAAAACTGAGCGCTTTTTACATCTTTATTGGTAAAAACAACATTCTCGCCGTTTTTAATTTGGAGCAAACCGTTGTTTTCCAAAATATCCTCCAGTCCGGAAACCGTCCCGGTTTCCGGAAGTGAAATACGCACCTTATCATGATCCATTCTTGTAACGGTAAAGCCTTCATACCCTACAGCTTTAAGCCTGTCCCTCATAACATCGGCAGCCCGATCGGCCGCCGCGGAAACATCAAAATCCGTTGTGCCGTCAGGTGCCTCAATCGTATATACGGCAATCAGCTCGGTTCCGATGTCTGCCCCTTTACGCAAAACAGTATCCAGCTGTTTGAATCTGGTGGTAATAATCTTCATTCCGCCAAAAGCCCATGTTGCAAAAAAAGCAACCACAAGCAGCAGGCATATCAGCTTGACAAGATTTTTTATCTTCATTGGGTGCAACTCCTTCTCTAAAAAAACCTTCCGTATCACAATGTATAGAAATACACAGTGAAAAATCTTTTATATTATATCTTAGGAACGTCGATTCGTCAACACCAACGTGTAATATAAATAGAATTTTTTGGCTGTTTTTTATCAAAGATGCCGCATGATCCCCTCTAAATCATTTCAGCAAATTCACCGCAAGGATTCCCGAAAACACACCTGCCAACACTGTAAGTCCCATATCCAGTACGGTATATACCGTAAAAGAAGTATCCGATCCCGAAAGCGCGGCAAGGCCGAAACAGATTCCCCAGTAAATAAGAGCCATAACACCGCCGCAAACAGCGCCTTTTTTCCGAATGCTCCGGCACACCAAAACTGTTCCCGTAATGACGCTCAATGCTTTAATCACAATCGCCAATCCGCTTATAAGCGGAGAAGTAAGGTCAATTGTTTTTACAAAAAGCGCAAGCAGGGCAATGCCAACGCCGGTAACAAGAACAGCGGCCGCAATGCCTTTTAAAAAAGCCAAAAAAATGTTTTTTTGATTTTTCATTTTTATCACTCCCTGTCAAAGGCTATGCGCAAACCGGCAAAATAATGCTCTTAATTCTCCCGTTAAACAAAATTCCGCAAAAAATTCGTATAATCAATGTTTTATATTTCTCACCCCCGATATTATAAATAATTTTATCGAAACAACCGCCGATAGACATATATTATATTCTGCCATCTAACAATTCAACGTTTCTTAATTATAAAAAAAGCCGATGCAAATGCATCGGCTGGCGATCCAG
>ULSF01084512.1_pt1 | contig 26698 bp, 27 predicted proteins | sample 1956121 | NCBI WGS metagenome assembly ULSF01 (sample SAMEA4835701, study PRJEB28245) | human gut metagenome | biome: gut microbiome; material: fecal sample | place: Denmark | collected 2008
AAGATAAAATAATGGTTAGTTTATTATATAAACGGCTAAAAATCCGATTATTTTTCATAAAAAAGAGATGCGTTCCAAAAATTTTTAAGAGTATTTACGCTTCAGAATGAAAAAATAACAGCAGCCTGAAATGAGGAGAGAACATGAAGTTAAAAAATTTTTTTACTGCTGTGTGTGCGGCTGTTGCTATAGCCGTTTCACAAACCGCGCCGGTTGCAGCATTGTTTGAAAAAAGCGATATTACATTATATGAAAGTGAGTTTTTTCAGCATCAGGGATTTTCCGTAGCTGCCGACGCTCAATGGGATCAGTATGAGATAAGCGGATCTGTTGTAGAAGTTCCGGTTAAATTTTTAGGGTTTACTGTTGCCACCAAAAAAGTTACCATAAAGGATGATCGTCAGGTATGGCTGGGAGGTCAAACGGTAGGCGTAGCCATGTATACGGATGGCCTTTTTGTTACGGATACTGTGGCTGTGGAAAATACCGAGGGCAAGTTTATTACTCCGGCTGCGGCCGCAGGAATCAGAAAAGGCGATTATATTATATCGGCCAACGGCGTAAAGCTTGACGATGTATCTACGATGGATGCTGTTTTAAAGGCGTGTAACGGAGAAAATATTACGCTTGCCGTGAAAAGAGACGGCACAAGCTTTGAAGTATCGGTAACACCGGTAAAGAGTATTGAAGATCAAAAGTATCGGTTGGGTCTTTGGATGCGCGATAGCGCTGCCGGACTTGGCACGGTAACGTATGTAGATACAAAGGATAACAGTTATATGGCGTTGGGTCATGCGATTTGTGATGGAGATTCGGGAAAAATACTCAATGTGGGTAACGGAAGAATTGTTGATTGTGCGATAACGAATGTAGAAAAAGCAACCAAAGGCAATGCGGGTGAATTAAAAGGCAGCTTTGGCGTGGGCGCTCAAGTATTGGGAACGATAGAACAAAATACACAATTTGGTTTAAAAGGAACGGCGGATGAATCGTTTAAAAGAGGCGACTTGATTTATTTAGGATCAAAAGAACTTGTACATGAGGGAGAAGCGGAAATCTATTCTACGGTTGACGGAAACGGTGTAAAAAAGTATAAAATAGAAATCGCGCATGTCAATAATCAGACGTACCCTCAGGAAAAAAGCATGGTTATTAAAGTCACGGATCCTGAACTCTTAGAGAAAACGGGAGGTATTGTCCAAGGTATGAGCGGGAGTCCCATTGTTCAGGACGGAAAGCTGATCGGTGCGGTTACCCATGTCATGTTGAATGATTCTACAAGAGGATACGGTATTTTTATCGATTGGATGATGAATTAGACCAAATAAGACAATCAAAGACATTGCATAAAGTATTCCAATGCTTTAAAATGCAATTGAGGTGATTGTCTTTGTACATAATGCGCATCACAAATTTGTTAAATCTTTTAGGTATGAGCCCTAAAATGAAAGGATATCAATACAGCCGTTATGCCGTAGAAATTCTTTTAATGCAAAGAGCACGTCCGGAGATTGAAAGTGTATATTTTCAGGTGGCGCAAAAATTTGAGACCGCAATGAGCTGCGTGGAAAGAAATATTCGTTATGCCATAGAAAAAACTTGGGAAAAAGGAAATCTTAGCGGAATTTATGCTGTTTTCGGTTATACCGTGAGTCAGGACAGAGGAAAACCTACCAACAGTGAATTTTTGTTTATGCTTGCTGACAGGATAAAAATGAATACGGACAGGGTATGCTGAATAGCCTTAAAGTGTGAAAAAAGTTTTCACACGGAAGAGGTGAGCATATGAATTTTTATCAGGAAAGGTGGAAATTTGTTGTTTTTTGTATTATTGCGGCGATCGGCTTTGCTACCGGAATCCATTATGCGGGAATGATAGGCACAGAGCAGATCAATAGCATAAAAGGATGCTTTGAATTCGGTTTATGGACGTTGCTTAGCGGAGGCAGTTACGGCGCATGCTTAGCAAGGCTTATGGTATCTTGCTTAAAAAATTATGGTATGCTTCTTTTGGGGGCATTTTCTTGGCTGCTTTTTGCAACGGTTCCGTTTACTCTGTTTGGAATCAGTTTTAAAAGCGGAGTATGCTTTTCTTTTGTAGCGGCGGTTTTACAATGGAGGGGAATTGTGGAAATTCTGTTTATGATGCTTCTTTCTTTATTGATCATGGCTGCTGCTGTTTTCTTTGCTGTAACCATTTTCAATCGATGTATTTATCATAGAAATCTCAAACGATTCGATACTACTGACAAAAATTTCTTTTTTCGCAGTCTAACGGGACTTGGTGCGTTTTTTATTTGCTTTACAGTACTTTTGGCTTTTTGCTGCTTTACCAGCAACTATTTAAATGGATTTTTTAACACTTTTTTATAAAAATTAACAAAATAATCGCTCCTTATCTGCAAAAAATAATAAAAAACAGAAAAGGAGATTTTTTATATGCGAAAATTTGCAACGTTGGCGCTGATATGTGTGTTTGCCATGATACCGTTGAGCGCCAATGCCCAAAATGACGGGCTTGCTATTGAAGCAAAATCCGCTATATTGATTGATTCTGTAAGCGGTAAGGTTATGTTTGAAAAAGACGCCGACCAGCAGCTGCCTATCGCAAGTGTGACGAAGGTAATGACGCTTGACTTGATTTTTGACGCGGTGGAAAGCGGTGTGCTTTCGTTGGATGAAAAGGTAAAAATCAGTTCCAATGCGGCGGGAATGGGAGGTTCACAGGCATTTATTGACGCCGGCTATGAATATACGGCTTCCGAATTAATTAAATCTATTATTATTGCTTCGGCCAATGACGCGGCCGTTGCCATGGCGGAACGGCTTGCAGGAAGTGAGGAAACCTTTGTTTCTAAAATGAATAAAAAAGCCCAAGAACTTGGTATGACGGCAACGGTTTTTAAAAATTGCACCGGTCTGCCTGAAGAAGGACATCTCTCTACGGCTAGGGATGTAGCAAAAATGTCGCAGGAACTGCTGAAACATGAAGATTACTTTACCTGGAGCACTACTTGGATGGATGAAATTCGTCATGAAAAGGACGGACGTGTAACGGAACTGGTCAACACCAATAAGCTGATTCGTTCTCTTGCCGGCTGTGACGGCTTGAAAACGGGATCAACCAGCGAGGCTAAATTCTGTATTACCACAACAGCTAAACGCGGGGATATGCGTTTAATTTCAGTTGTGCTCGGTGGATCTACCAGCGCACTGCGCTTTGAAGACGCGGCAAAGCTGATTAATTACGGTTTTGCTAATTTTGAAAACAGAAATGTGGTTTCCGCGGGAGAAAAGTTGGATGTAAAAATTCCGCTGAATAAGGGAATTGAAAAAGAAATAGGAGTTACTGCGGCACAGGGATTTTCGGTTTGCGTGGCCAATGACGGCAGTGAAACCGTGGAAACACGGGTGGAAGTACCGGAGAATGTAGAAGCTCCTGTGATAAAAGGCCAAATCGTAGGGCGAATGATTATTACTTTAGATGGTACGGAAATCGGCAGTGTGGATCTTTTAGCTGATAATGATTATAAAAAAGCCGGTTTCTTTGATAGAATTAAGGATCTTATTGCCTTTTGGAAATAAAGGGTTTTATTGACGAAATACTCTTTTTATGATATCATAGCAAAAAATAAAGGAGATTACGTTATGATATTGCATGAGGGTATGAATATCAATCAAGAAGGACATTTAGTAATAAGCGGCTGCGATACTGTTGCGCTTGCAAAGCAGTATGGCACGCCGCTTTATGTGCTTGATGAAAATTTGATGCGGAAAAACTGCCGTGCTTTTTTAGAAGCAATGAAAAAATATTTTAAAAACGGAAGAGTGATGTACGCATCAAAGGCGCTGAATACCAAAGCGGTACTGAAGATTGCCGCGCAGGAAGGACTGGGAATTGATACGGTTTCCGGCGGAGAATTGTATACTGCGCTTTCAGCGGGAATCTCTCCGGATAAGATTGAACTTCACGGAAACAGTAAAACAGAAGAAGAGATTCAGATGGCTGTGGAAAACGGAATCTACTGCATTATAGCTGATGGATTCGATGAACTGGAAAAAATTGAAAAAGTTTGTACGCGCCTTCAGAAAAAAATCGCGGTGTCTCTTCGTTTGCGTCCGAATATTGATGTACATGCGCACCATGCTATGCAGACCGCGAAAATGGATTGTAAATTCGGCTTTGGTATTTCTGACGGACAGGCTATTCGCGCAGCAGAAATCGTTTCGCAAAGTAAGTTTATGATCTTGCACGGTATACATTGTCATATCGGTTCTCAAATATTTGAGGAGCAGCCTTTCGCGGTGTTAGCCGAGCATTTGGTGATGTTTGCCTGTCAGGTGCGGGAAAAGACGGGAGTCGTTGTGCGGGAATTCAATTGCGGCGGCGGTTACGGCGTGCGGTATACCGAAGAGGATACGCCTAAGCCGTTTGAGGTATTTATTCAAGTTATGGCGCAGGCGATTACAAAATTATGCGAGGAAAACGCTTTTCCCATGCCTATTGTTTCCATTGAACCGGGCAGGGCTATCGTAGGGGAAGCGGGAACTACGCTTTATACCGTGAACGGCCTGAAGGAAATTTCCGGTGTGCGTACCTACTGCATGTGTGACGGGGGTATGTTCGAAAATGTAAGAACGGCGCTTTATCAGGCCAAGTATACCGCCGTGTGCGCTTCAAAAATGAATCAGGAACATAAATTTCCGGTATCCATTGCCGGAAAGTGCTGCGAATCGGGAGACATGATTACTTGGGACACCCCTATGCCTAAGCTTACGGTAGGCGATACTTTGGCTGTATTTACCACGGGGGCGTATAATTATTCTATGGCCAGTAATTATAACCGAAATTCGGTACCGGCGTTGGTCTTGGTAAAGGACGGTACCTCGGCTTTGGCGGTGCGGCGCCAAAGTTACGAGTATATTACGCAAAATGATATCATTCCAGAATATTTAAAGTAGGTGTGAATATTGTTAATTGATATTTTTCTGGGCAGCGGAAATATTTTTGTTAAAATTCTTACTTTCTTAATTTTATTTCCCGCTCTGTTGTTTTCTCTTACGTGCCACGAATACGCGCATGGCTTTGCCGCTTATACACAGGGAGATTTTTATGCCAAAAGTATGGGAAGACTTTCACTGAATCCTTTTAAGCACTTGGATCCTTTGGGAACCTTGTGCATGCTGATTTTTGGGTTCGGCTGGGCAAAGCCTGTTCCGATTGTGCCGTCCAATTTTAAAAACGGCAGAAAAAGCATGCTGTTGGTTTCCCTTGCGGGAGTTCTCACCAATTTCCTGCTTGCGGTTATTTCAATTTTTTTCTTGGATTTTTTTCAGTATATCATCTTTCCGGCGGTGCCTTGGTTTTCTACGGAAACAGGCGCGATTCTTTTTCTTGCAGTACATTCATTTCTTAGTTATTTTGCTTTGCTCAACATTGTGCTGTCTGTGTTTAATTTGGTTCCCATACCGCCGCTGGATGGCTATAAAGTAGTAAAAGAACTCTTTGAAAACGGGCGAAATATGCGTACCTTTATGAGTATAGAGCGATATGCTAATTTTATTTTAATTGCTTTTCTTTTGCTCAGCAGCCGGACGGGGATTATCGGAGGAATCGCGCAGCAGGTTTTTAATGGGGTTAATTCGGCCGTAGGTTTAATTTTTACGGCTTTCAGGTAGGCGCAAAATGGAACTTCAGCTTAAGCTAACACAGTTTGAGGGACCGTTGGATCTTTTATTGCATTTGCTGGAAAAAGATAAAATTGATATAAAGGATATTTTTGTCTCTGATATTACTGAGCAATACTTGGCCTATGTTGCCGATCTCTCTGAAATGGATATGGAAAACGCAAGTGAATTCCTTACCATAGCGGCACATTTGCTTGAAATCAAATCTCGATCTCTGCTGCCGAAACCGGTACCGGTGGAGGAAGGGGAGGAAGATCCCGAACAGGCATTGATTCGCAGGCTTACTGAATATAAAATGTATAAGGAAGCCGGGGAGAAACTGCATGATATGGAAGAAGAAAATTTAAAGGCATACTATAAGCTGCCGGAAGAAATTCATTTTCAAGAGCGAATTGAACTGGAAGATATGAAATTGGATGCTTTGATGCAGGCTTTTCAGGAAGTGCTGCGGCGTGTGGAAAGCAAGACAGCTCCCCGGCAGCGCGAGATACGCAGAGATACCTATACCATAAAGGGAAAAATGGCCTATATACGCAGACGATTGGCGTCAAAAAGAGAAATGTCTTTTTTTGATATGTTTGAGGACGATGGCAATAAAAGTGAGGTTGTTACTACCTTTTCTGCCATGCTGGAACTTTGGAAAAGTCGTTACTTAAATCTTACCCAAACAGAAATTTTCGGTGATATCACGGTAAGGCTGAATGTAGAGGCAAAACAAATGCAGCCTGAAAATACGGAGGAATCAGATGAACAGCAATGAACTTGCTTCCGCGGTAGAAACCCTTTTATTTATTGTCGGGGAGCCGGTGGCAACGGAAGATATTAAAAAAGTAACCGGTGTTACCGAAATAGAACTTTGGCAGGCTTTGGAGCTTTTAGAACAAAAGTATACGGCCGAGGGTGGAATTCTATTGAAAAAATTCGGCGGAAAACTCCAATTTTGCACCAACCCCGTCAACGCCGGATATGTGGAAGAACTGTTAAACCCGGTACAGAGAAAATCCCTTTCGCAGTCAGCGTTGGAAGTGCTTTCTATTATTGCTTACCGGCAGCCGGTCACCCGCGGTGAGATTGAACAGATTCGCGGTGTAAAATGTGATTATTCAGTCATGAGTCTTAAGCAAAAAGGATTGATTGAAGAGGTTGGGCATAAAGATGTGATCGGCCGTCCGGTGCTGTTTGGAACAACGGATTTATTCTTACGGCATTTTGGATTATCTTCTTTGGATGATCTGCCGCCGCAGGAAAATTTAGAGCTTTTAGAGCAGAGTGAGATGGAAGCTGATGAAGCGGAACAGCTGCCGATACCTCTTTTGGAACAAAACAAAATATCCTAAAATTTTCGATCTTTTTGCGAAATTTGTCATTTATTAAGCTCAAAATTAGAAAGGAAAGCGATTCTGTTTGAAAAGGTTATTTGTATTCTTTTTGATTGTTTTGTGTTTGGTGTTTGGCGCTTGTGCAAAAGAAGAGGATGTTTATTCTTTTTGTGAAATAAACGGCGTTTTTTTTCAACGCATGCAGGAATTTCAAAAGCAACATTCAGAAAAAGTAGAAGTAAAATATGATGTGGACTCAAGCGGCTGTTTTATTGCTAAGCATGAGATTTGTTACGATGAGCAGGGAAGAATTCGGCAATGGAACAGTTATGATTCGGAAGGCGAAAATTATTTAAGCAAAGAATATCAATATGGTGAACATACAATAGATACAATAAGGCGAAATAAAAATACGGATATTAAAATAATAGATGAAAACAATAATGTATTAAAATGCATTTCATTTGCCGACGAAAATCAATCCATTGAGATTCTGTATGACAGCCAAAATCGAGAAGTAAAAAGAATAAAATATGATGAAAACGGAAATGTTATCTCTTTATATGAATACAAATATGAAAATGTGTCTGATGCTTACACTGTAGATAAGACGTTTGAAGATGGATATGGGACATATATCTATGATGAGAAGGGAAATTTAATTTCTTTTAATTGTTTTGTAAATAACAAAGAGAAACGCGGTCAATATCAATATAACGCGCAGAATCAATACACGGAAATTGTTCGTGTTTTTGGCGATATAATGGAACGTGAAGAATATGGATATGATGAAAGCGGAAATTGCATTTTTGAGATAGAATATAGGGAAAATGCTGTTTGCGCGCTTACGGAATATCAATATGATGAAGCGGGAAACTGTATTTTAAAGATATATTATGATATTTTGGAAAACCAAAATACAAAAACATACACGCATTATACGCCGGAAGGAAAATTAGCGCAAATACAATATTTTGAAAACGATGAACCGTGCGGATATGTGCAGTATCTATATACGGAAAATACCCAAACGGTTATACGCTATAACGGAGATGGGCAGATAGTGTCGAAAGATGTTTATGAATATGATGATATGGGCCGGGAAATAAAATTTAGCTTTTACGGTTATAAGGGCGATGATTTGATATGGTGGCGCGAGACGGATTATTATCCGAACGGTGATTTTGCAAAAAGTATTGGATACTATGAAAACGGTGAGGAGCGTTCGCATTCTTATCGAGACAGTTTCGGCAATATGGTTTCTTTTTCATCGGGGCCGAATGATCCGTTTGTTTCGAATATCGGTTAAAAAACAGTTTACAATATTTAGGACGTGTGCTATAATCCTTACTATGTGTGGAACTTTGTTCTCGGTTTGCCCGAAACTCCGGCGGCTTACTGTGAGCAACAGCGATTTTGCATAAATAATTAAAGGAGGAAAAGAAAATGGACAAGGCTATAAAATCCGAAGTAATTGCCGCCAACAAGCTGCATGATACGGATACCGGATCCCCGGAGGTGCAGATTGCGCTGTTAACTGAGCGCATCAATCATTTAAATGAGCATCTTCAGTCCCATAAGAAGGATCATCACAGCCGTCGCGGCCTGCTTACTATGGTTGGTCAGCGCCGTGGTCTGCTCAATTATCTGAAAGAAAAAGATATTGAAAGATACAGAGCAATTGTGAAAAAGCTTGGCTTAAGAAAGTAACGGCAGAAAGCGGATATTTTCATATCCGCTTTTTCTCAATTTTGCAAATTCAGTGCGACTGCACTTTTGGTTTTGATTATTTTATTTGAAGGAGTAAATATATGGAATTTAAGCAGTACAAAACGACATATGCCGGCAGAGAACTGACAATAGAAACCGGCAAATACTGCGGACAGACAAACGGTTCGTGTGTAGTTCGTTGCGGCGATACGGTTGTAATGGTATCGGCAACGATGTCAAAGCAGCCCAGAGAGGGAATGGATTTCTTCCCCCTGAGCGTTGAGTTTGAAGAAAAGCAATATGCCGCGGGCAAAATACCCGGTGGGTATATCCGGCGTGAGGGGCGAGCCAGTGAAAAGGCGATTCTTACCTCGCGTTTGATTGACCGGCCGATTCGTCCGCTTTTTCCTAAAGGACTTTTTAATGATGTACAGATTGTGGCAACCTGTCTTTCTATCGATTTGGATAATATGCCTGATGTTTTGGCGATGATCGGTTCTTCTTTTGCCCTCACAATTTCAGATATTCCTTTTGCCGGACCTACCGGTTCGGTTACCGTCGGTTTAATTGACGGGGAATATATTTTGAATCCCAACGCGGAGCAGCGTAAAGTATCTCGCTTGCATTTAACGGTTTCCGGAACGAAGGACGCGGTAATGATGGTGGAGGCGGGTGCGAAAGAAGTTTCCGAAGCAGAGATGCTTGAGGGCATTATGATTGCGCATGAGGAAATCAAAAAACTGGTTGCTTGGCAGGAAGAAATTCAAAAAGAAATCGGGAAAGAAAAGGTCCAGATTGAGCTATATCATGTGCCGGAAGAGATTGACAGCGCGGTAAGAGAATACGCGTATGATAAAATCATTTGGGTGATGGATACCTTTGACCGCAAGGAACGGGAACTGCGCGAAGAGCAGGCGGAAGAAGAGGTACAGGCACATTTTGCCGAAATTTTCCCCGATTCTCAACGCTATATTTCCGATGCGCTGTACTATATTAAAAAAGAGGTTATGCGCAATAAAATTCTGGATCAGGGAATTCGTCCTGACGGACGGGCTATTGATGAAGTTCGTCCTATCTGGTGCGAGGCGGGGATTCTTCCGCGTACGCATGGCTCTGCCGTGTTTACTCGCGGACAGTCCCAGGCAATGACAATTACTACGCTGGGCCCCTTGAGTGATACGCAGGAATTGGACGGTATTGACGGGGAAACCGGCAAGAGATATATGCATCAGTATAACATGCCGGGGTATGCGACCGGTGAGCCTAAACCCATGAGAGCGCCGGGCCGCCGAGAGATCGGTCACGGCGCCTTGGCAGAACGTGCTTTGGAACCGGTGATTCCTTCGGAGGAAGAATTCCCATATGCGATCAGAGTTGTTTCGGAGATCGTATCGTCTAACGGATCTACCTCTATGGCCAGCGTTTGCGGTTCTACGCTTTCCCTAATGGATGCCGGTGTGCCGATTAAAGCGCCGGTAGCCGGTGCGGCAATGGGCTTGATAAAAGACAGCCGCGAAGGTTCTGATAAAGTTACGGTGCTTACGGATATTCAGGGACTTGAGGACTTTTTGGGAGATATGGATTTTAAAGTGGCCGGAACAAAAGACGGGATTACCGCAATCCAAATGGATATTAAGATTAAAGGAATCGATCGGAATATCTTGGAGCAGGCTCTGGCAAAGGCATATGCCGCCAGAATGCATATTATGGGGAAAATGATGGAAACATTGGATAAACCTCGTGCTGAGCTTTCGCCTTACGCGCCCAAAACGCTTACCTTCAAGATTGATGTGGATAAGATCCGTGAGGTGATCGGTACCGGCGGCAAAGTCATCAATGGTATTATTGCCGAAACCGGAGTAAAGATCGATATTGATGATGACGGAACTGTTGTGATTTACGCGGTGGATCAGGCTTCAGGCGATAGGGCAAAGAAGATGATTGACGATATCGTCAAAGAGATCGAGGTAGGGGAAACCTATTACGGAACGGTTGTGCGCATTATGGATTTCGGTGCCTTTGTAGAACTTTTGCCCGGAAAAGAAGGCCTGGTACGCATCGGTGAACTGGATAATAAATTTGTGAAAAAAGTAACCGATGTTGTGGATGTAGGGGATAAAATCATGGTTCGGGTTATCGAGATTGACGATAAAGGAAGAATTAATCTTTCGCGTAAAGCACTTTTGCCGAAAGAAGAAAAGGAAGAATAAAAACTTATTATTCTTTCAAACAATAACAAGCCGGCGGGACGATTTCGTCAGGCCGGCTGTTTTTTACAATTCTTTCATACAAAATATTCGCAGACCACAATATTTTTAAAGCATCAAAAGCGGAGACTGACGAAAAAATTACTTGCCAAATAAGCATGGGTATGCTATAATGCTCAGGAATTCACACTCGGATAGTGGGCATTGTGCTTGTTCCCGTTTGAGGGTAAGCTTTGCAGCGTATTCGGGGAGGAAAAAACAAGGAGGACATAATATGTCAGAAAAATCAGTTATTTCAATGAAAAGCCTGCTGGAAGCAGGCGTGCACTTCGGCCATCCCACACGCAGATGGAATCCTAAAATGGCACCCTATATTTTTACAGAGCGCAACGGAATTTATATTCTTGATTTGCAGAAAACCGTGAAAAAAGTGGAGGAAGCTTATTCTTTCGTTTTTGATGTAGCTTCTCAAGGCGGAACTTTGCTGTTTGTAGGTACCAAAAAGCAGGCGCAGGAATCCATTGAGTCCGAAGCAAAGCGCTGCGGTATGTTCTTTGTAAATCAAAGATGGGCCGGCGGTATGCTCACTAACTTTAAAACGATACGCTCTCGGATTGAAAAACTGAAAAAAATTGAAAAGATGATTGAAGACGGCACCATGGATCTTCTTCCCAAAAAAGAGCAGGCTAAGCTTATGAAGGAAAAAGCGGAGCTGGATTCCACGTTCGGCGGCATTCGTGAGATGAACTCGCTGCCCAGCGCTATGTTTGTTGTAGACCCCCGCAAGGAGGCGAACGCGATTCATGAAGCTAAAATTTTAGGAATTCCGGTTGTCGCCATTGTAGATACCAACTGCGATCCGGATGATGCCGATTATGTTATTCCCGGCAATGACGATGCGATTCGTGCGGTAAAATTGTTGGCAGGCACGATGGCGAACGCTGTAATCGAAGCCAATCATGGTGAATCTTTTGACGAAGAACCCACGGAAGATTTTGAAGAAACCGCTGCGGAGGAAGTTCAGGAAGCGGAAGAGATCGTTATAGAGGAAACGACCGAGACGGTTGAAACAGCGGAAAATACCGAGACAACAGAAGCATAAGAGGAGGAAGATAATTATGGCGGAAATTTCAGCAAAAGCAGTTATGGATTTGAGAGAAAAAACAGGCGTAGGAATTATGGACTGTAAGAAAGCACTCCTTGAGGCAAACGGCAATGAGGAAGAGGCTATCAAAATTCTTCGGGAAAAAGGCCTTGCCAGCGCGGCAAAGAAGGCTTCCCGTATTGCGGCCGAAGGAATTGTTGAAAGTTATATTCATCTTGGCGGTAAAATCGGCGTATTGTTGGAAGTAAACTGTGAAACGGATTTTGTTGCCAAAACAGACGCGTTTAAGCAGCTTGTTCACAATATCGCCATGCATATCGCGGCAGCGAATCCTACTTATTTGAATCGGGAAGAGGTTCCGCAGGAAGATTTGGATAAGGAAAAGGAAATTATCCGCGCCCAGGCTTTAAATGAAGGGAAAAAAGAGCAGTTTGTGGATAAAATTATAGAAGGCCGTATCGGGAAATTCTATAAGGAAAATTGCTTGATGGAACAGCAGTATATGCTGAATCCGGATATTACTATCGAAGAGCTTATCAATGAGTCAGTTGCTAAAATCGGTGAAAAAATAGCCATTCGCCGTTATACCCGTTATGTAATGGGCGAGGGTCTTGAAAAGAGACAGGATAATTTTGCTGAAGAAGTTATGAGTCAAATGAAATAAGCCTAAACGGGAACACATGCTGTGTTCCCTTTTTTTAAGATTTATGATAACGGAGGAGCACTTATGGCGTATCACAGAATTTTATTAAAACTGAGCGGAGAAGCTTTGGGGGAAAACGGAAAAGGCTTTAATTTTCCGACTATTGCTCAGGTGGCGCGACAGATTGCTCAGCTTTGCAAACAAGGAGTTCAGATAGGAATCGTTATCGGCGCAGGGAATATCTGGCGCGGACGTCAGGGAACGGAGATGGATCGCGTCGCGGCAGATCATATGGGGATGCTTGCAACGATTATCAATTCCATTGCGTTTAAAGATGCTTTGGAGAAATTTGACGTTACTTGCCGTGTGATGACCAGCATCGCTATGGATGCGGTTGCCGAGCCTTATGCGAGCAGGCGTGCAATTGAGCATTTGAAAGCGGGGGAAATATGTATTTTTGCCGGCGGAACGGGAAGTCCTTTCTTTTCTACCGACACCGCGGCGGCGCTGCGCGCGGCTGAAATCGGAGCCGAGGCAATTTTTTTGGCAAAAAATATTGACGGCGTTTATACTGCCGATCCGCATAAAGATTCCGCCGCAAAAAAATACGCAACAATTTCCTATACGAAAGTTCTTGCGGATAGGCTTCAGGTTATGGACAGCACGGCAACGGCATTGTGTATGGATAATAACATTCCGGTATGTGTATTCGCGTTAAATGAAACGGAAAGTATTCGTCGCGTCTGTGCCGGCGAGACACTGGGAACATTCGTGAGCAGTGACGCGGAAACAGTTTTTTCTGAATAAAAATAGGCATTGTACTTTGAACAGAAATCCTGATATTTATGTGAAAAGATGCTGGAATGCATCTTTTTTTCTTGAAAAAAATTCACTCCTTTGGTATTATATTATTAAGAGCGTGAAGTGAGGAATAAAAATTTTTATCTTATTTTTACGGAGGTTTTAGTATGGCAAACGAATTTATTACTGAAATAGAAATGAACGCAGAGGAAAAAATGACAAAAACAGTGAATGTCCTGAAAGATTCTATGGCGTCTATTCGCGCCGGCAGAGCCAATGCAAAGGTATTGGATCATATTCTTGTAGAATATTACGGCACGATGTCGCCCATTGTTCAGGTTGCCAATATATCGGTGCCGGAACCCAGAATTTTGATGATTTCTCCTTGGGACGCGTCTATGGTCAATCCTATTTGTAAGGCAATACAGACTTCCGACTTGGGGATTAATCCCAATACGGACGGCAAGGTCATTCGCCTTATTTTTCCGGAGCTGAATGAAGAACGTCGTATGGAATTGGCTAAACAGGTAAAAAAATACGCCGAAGACGCCAAAATTGCGATTCGTGCGATCAGAAGAGATGCCCTTGAGCAATATAAAAAGCTGAAAAAGGATTCTTCTATTACTGAGGATGAGGAAAAGCGGGCCGCGGATTCCATGCAAAAGCTTACCGATAAATTTGTAGAGAAGATCGACAATACGTCTGCTGAAAAAGAGAAAGAGATTATGTCGATTTAATTTTGCCGAAAGGATCAGTGGGAACAGATGTTCCCACCCATTTTTATGGATCAGAATCATTCATTGCCGCGGCACATTGCCATTATTATGGATGGGAATGGTCGCTGGGCGCAAAAACGGGCGTTGCCCCGTACGTTCGGGCATAAGGCCGGTACCGAAAATGTACGAAAAATTGTAAAATACTGCTCTAAACTGGGCATTGAATATCTTACCGTATACGCGTTTTCTACGGAAAACTTTAAGCGGCCGCCGGAAGAAGTAGGCATGCTGATGAAGCTGCTGGTGGAATATTTTTATAAAGAAACCGAGGAATTGAAAGCAAACGGTGTACAATTACGCGTAATTGGGGATATTTCCAGCTTCTCACCTGCCGTGCGGGAGGCTATTGCTTATGGTATTGAAAAAACCAAAGACTGCAGAAAAATGGTATTCTCTATCGCTCTTGCTTATGGAGCCAGAACCGAGATCGTCGAGGCTGTAAAAAAAATTATTTCCCAAGGAATTACGGATATTAACGAACAGACGATATCCGATCATCTTTATACTGCCGGTATGCCGGATCCGGATTTTATTATTCGTACCAGCGGTGAGGAGCGGCTTTCTAATTTCCTTTTATACCAGGCCGCCTATTCGGAGTTTTATTTTACAAAGGTGCTTTGGCCGGATTTTAATGAGAAAGAACTGGATAAGGCCATCGACGTTTTTTTGAAACGCAACAGAAGATTCGGAGGAATTTGATATGGATTTGCTCAAACGAACGATTAGTGCTGTGTTTCTTATCGCTTTTTTGATTGCGGCATTGCTTTTGGGCGGTTGGTATACGGCAGCAGCTACGATATTGGTTCATTTTTTGATGATGCTGGATATCACCAATGCTCTGAATAAGGGGGGATATCCGGCCAATCGTGTTGTTTTGTTATCCGCTGCTTTGTTGACGGCACCGGCAGTCTTTTTCTTTGGTATTTTCGGCTATTTTATGCTGACGGCAATTGTGATGTGTTTGTTGGCGGCGTGTGTTATTTTAAGCAAAAAACCTGATTTTAAAGCTTTTTTAGCCGGAACATTCACTCTTGTTTATCCGCTTTTGCCCGGATCATTGCTGATTTCGGTTGCTTTTTCCGATATAAAAGGCGATAATTCTCTTGGTGTTTTTTTAATAGGAGCGGCTTGCGTTTATGCCTGTATTGCCGATACTTTCGCCTATGCCGGCGGCAGGTTGTTCGGCAAGAAAAAATTATGTCCGCAAATCAGCCCTAAAAAGACAGTAGCAGGCTGTGTTTTCAGCTTTATTGGCGGGGCTGCGGCAGGAGTGCTTATATATTTTATCGCTGTATATCGGATCGGTATTCAGGAAATCGGACTGATTCATTGGCTGCTTATGGGTGTTGCCTGCGGCGGTTTTGCTCAAATCGGCGATCTTATTGCCAGTATGCTTAAGCGCTTTTGCGGTGTAAAGGATTTCGGTACCTATATTCCCGGCCACGGAGGGATTATGGATCGGATGGACAGCATTATCATCTGCGTGGTTGCAGTTTTGGTTTATGTACAGATTTTTGCTATGGAGATATTATGAAAAAAATTGCGATATTGGGTTCTACCGGCTCTATTGGAACGCAGACGCTGCAAATTGTTGACCGATATCCCGAAAAATTTCGAATAACCGGGTTAGCCGCAAAAAGTAACGCAGAGCTGCTGTTGGCTCAAATTGCAAAATATAAGCCGCTTATGGCCGCTATTGAGGATAAACAGGCATATGAATCTATTTGTGACCGTATTCCGCCTGAAACAACCCTTATAGGCGGTAAAAACGCTATGCTGGAAATAGCGGAGATGGAACAAGCGGAAATTTTGCTTGTAGCGGTTGTTGGAATTGCTGGACTTCCGGCGGTAATGAAAGGAATTGAAAGCGGAAAGCGTATAGCGCTGGCCAATAAAGAAGCTTTGGTTACGGGCGGTCGGTTAGTGATTGACGCGGTAAAAGCGCGAGGAGAAATTCTTTATCCGGTAGACAGCGAACATTCCGCTATTTTTCAGTGCTTGCAAGGACAGAGACGAGACGCGGTAAAAAATTTAATTTTAACGGCTTCGGGAGGGCCGTTTCGCGAATATTCCAAGGAGGATTTGAAAAAGGTCACGGTGGCGGATGCACTGAAACATCCTACATGGAATATGGGAAAAAAAATTACCGTGGACAGCGCGACGCTGATGAATAAGGGTTTGGAAGTAATGGAGGCTGCCTGGTTGTTTGATGTAAAACCGGAGAATATTAAGCCCATCATTCATCCGGAAAGTATCGTACATTCCGCGGTGGAATTTTGCGATGGCGCGGTCATTGCGCAAATGGGGGAGCCGGATATGAAACTTCCTATTCTGTACGCGTTGGAATATCCCGAACGATTGGATGCCGGAACGCCGAAGCTTTCGCTGGCCGCTAAGGGAAAACTTACTTTTTTTGAACCGGATTATGAAAAATTTCCGTGTTTGGCGTTAGCGTTTCAGGCGATGAAAATGGGTGGCAACGTGCCGGCGGCATTGAACGCGGCCAATGAAGTGGCTGTGGAATATTTTTTGCATGAAAAAATAGGGTTTTGTGATATTCCCGATATCATAGAGCATACTATTTTTAATATGAAAGTAATAAATAATCCTACCATCAGCGATATCTATGATACGGATCGTGCCGTACGTGTGCAGTGGAAACAGGAGGGACAATTTGAATAATATATTAAATAATATACCGTATTGGATTGTTGCGCTTCTCATGCTCGGTTTGCTTATTTTTGTGCATGAGTTGGGTCATTATACGATTGGCCGGCTGCTGAAATTTAAAATTGACGAGTTTTCCATCGGAATGGGACCTAAGTTGCTATCAAAAGAAAAAAAAGGTATCAGATATTCTCTTCGGCTGATTCCCATGGGGGGATTTGTGGCATTTCACGGCGAGGATGAGGATGGAAAAGACGATCCGGAGGCTATGAATAATATGCCGTGGCATAAGCGCGCGGCTGTTATGTTCGCGGGAGCGGGCTTTAATATTTTGTTCGCTTTATTGATAACAGCAATTTTGGTTTGCTCTGTAGGGTATTACGGTGCACAGATCAGCTCGGTAGAAGAAAATTCTTTGCTTCAGGGGCAGGCCCAGCAGGGAGATATTGTTTATGCGGTAAACGGCAAACAAATGCTTTCGATCAATCAGTTCCAAAGCATTGTAGCCCAAGCGGATGCAAATGAGGAAATGGTATTCACGGTATTGCGCAATGGGGAAAAGGTAGAATATACGGCTGCAAAATATTTTGATGAAGAGAGCGATACGTATCGGCTGGGAATCACATACGGCTATTCGGTTATCAATCAAAATATTTTTCAGGCGATGGGGTATTCGGTAAAATATAATATTTGGATGACTAAAACCATGTATCAAACCTTGTGGCAGCTGGTGACCGGACAGATTGGAATCGACGGTATTACCGGTCCGGTGTCTACGATAGGTGCGATCGGGTCTATGGTGCAGGATACAGCAGAGGGAGCGGCGGAGATTTCCGCGGCTGAAAAAGTTAGACAGGTTATTGTTCTGATTATGGAATTACTTGTAATTATCAGTATGAATCTGGCAATTATGAATTTGCTTCCGATTCCCGCTTTGGATGGATTTCGATTGTTGTTCGCCTTGGTTGAAGGAATTACAAAAAAGCATATTCCGCGTAATGTTGAGGGAATTATCAACGCGGTAGGCTTGTTGGTCCTTGTAGGACTAATGGTATTGCTGGAGCTTTCCAAATTGTTTTAGGAGAATCGGTATGACAAAAGAAATCAAAATCGGAAATATTCTGATCGGCTGCGGACATGAAATTGCGATTCAATCGATGACGACTACGGACACGGCTGATGTTTTTCATACGGTGGAACAGATCCTTCAGCTTGAACAAGCCGGCTGCAACATCGTAAGAGCTTCCGTTTACAATATGGAAGCGGCCAAGGCTTTTCGAAAAATAAAAGAACAAATTTCCATTCCTTTGGTAGCAGATATACATTTTGACCATCGTTTGGCAATTGCCGCGGTGGAAAACGGAGCGGACAAGCTTAGAATAAACCCCGGAAATATTACCGATCCGGCGGCCGTGCGTCAGGTAACAGACTGTGCAAAAACATATGGTGTTCCCATTCGGGTCGGTGTTAACGGAGGCAGTCTTTCACCGGAGGTGCGCCGAAGATTTGGTGGAACTTCGGCTATGGCGTTAGTGGCAAGTGCCATGGAAAATATTCGTCTGTTGGAGAACAACGGATTTTATAACATCGTGGTTTCGGTAAAAGCATCGGATGTTCGCAAAATGATGGAAGCGTACAGACTTTTAAGCGCGCAGTGCGATTATCCGCTGCATTTAGGTGTTACGGAGGCAGGAACGCCGGATATTGGGATTGTAAAAAATGCAATCGGAATAGGTGGTCTTTTATTGGAGGGAATAGGGGATACGGTTCGGGTATCCCTTACCGGCGATCCGGTTCAGGAGGTATTAGCCGCACAGAATATTTTGCGCAGCATTGGATTGTATAATCGGGGAGTAGAAGTGATCTCATGTCCCATGTGCGCGCGTACCAGAATTCCTTTGGAGCATATTGTAAGAGAGGTTAAGGAGGCAACGAAAGATATTCAGGCGCCGATTAAAGTGGCGGTTATGGGCTGTGTGGTTAATGGCCCGGGGGAAGCAAAAGAAGCGGATATCGGCCTTGCCGGAGGTGGCGGAAACGGCGAAAGAGCCGTTGTGTTTCGTGGCGGTGAAATATTAGCAACAGGAGAGATACAGCAGATGACACAGCTGTTAATTGATGAGATTAAACATATGGCAGCTCTTGGTACATAAAAATCAAATCAGAATAAAAAAAGAAAAACAGCAAGAGGGGCTCTTCGTAAGGAAGTGTCCCTTTAAACGTATTTTAACTAGTCAGAATGTATGGCAACTTGCCAAGAGCAGAGTTGATTCTAATTATGATTATGTGTTATACTTATAATACGATAAATAGAAATTTTTGTTAGGGGGATATATGACTGAAATTTATTGCATGACCCAAATACATAAATATTGGAATGAAACTATTTATTTGGCTGAAAAATGCTCGTGGAAAGCGGGGCGCTATTTGGCTCAAAAGATGAAAATAATGACTTTGATACATGGGAAAGAGTTTTTATTGCTTGTGTAAATGGAAAAGTGGCAGGATTCTGCACATTTGCTGAAAAGGACGAGCTGCCAAAAGAATATCAGTTTACACCATTTATAGGATTTGTTTTTGTTGATGAACCATACCGTGGTAATAGATTATCAGAGTTGATGATTCAAACCGCAATTTTATACGCGCGTGAGTTAGGATATGAAAAAGTATATATCATGAGGGGAGAAATCGGGCTATACGAAAAATATGGTTTTGAAAAATTGGGTCATTATAAAACAATATATGGCTCAATTGATCAGCTATTTGTTAAGTCAACAATATGATAATTAGATATTTGGCTTAAAGGTTAATATATGAGATCACTTTCCAAACGGCTGTGTCCGCAGCTTCAGCGAGCATCGGATTGCGACACCACAAAGCAGAAGTCCGCGACCTTTTTAGGGTGCGGACTTCTTCGCAACCATGTATTTTTTATATAAATTCCTTACGGAGAGACCCCTACGATGTGTTTCCTTTTTTAGAAAAAGCCCGTTCGAAAACGGGCTTTTATATTATGCGGAAAAGTATTACTCAGCGGATATAATATAATAGTAAACAGGTTGGCCGCCGAAAAGAACTTCTACATCGGTGTTCGGGTACTGCTGGTTTAAATTTTCGGCAAGTTCATTGGCGCTCTGTTCATTAGCGTCGGCACCGTAATAGATTGTGATTAAATCATTCTTTTTTTCCAACAGTTTTTGGATTAAAGCCAATGTGGTTTGTTTTAAATCCTTTCCGCAGCAAGCAATTGTTCCTTCGGCAAGACCTAAAATATCGCCCTGTTGGATATTCTGTCCGTCAAATTCGGTGTCGCGTACGGCATAAGTAACATTTCCGGTCAATACATCGCCATAGCTTTGGGACATAGCGTCAAAATTAGTTTGGCCGTCAGCTTCCGGATCAAAGGCCAGCAGCGTGGCAATGCCTTGGGGAATGGTCTTGGTAGGTACTACAAAAAGCTTTTTTTCGGTAAAATCCTGGGCCTGTTCGGCCGCAAGGATAATATTTGAGTTGTTTGGCAAAATAATTACTGATTTGGCACAGACTTTTTTAACCGCATCCGCAATATCCGCGGTGCTGGGGTTCATGGTCTGCCCTCCGGTAACAATTTGATCAACGCCCAAATCTTTAAAGATATTGGTAAGCCCCTCTCCGGAGGAAACAGCAACAATACCTACTTCTTTCATTTCCGCGGCGCGCTTTTCCTGCAACTCACGGTTTTGCTGTACCATATTCTCAATTTTAATTTTGTTTAGCTCTCCCAGTTCCAGAGCGTATTGAAGTGCTGTACCGGGCGTATTGGTATGCACGTGTACTTTTATTAATTCCGGATCACCGACAACTACGAGGGAGTCACCGATAGCAGCCAGTTTGTTTCTCAGTACATCCACAGATTTTTCATTCACTTCGGGTTTGAGATTCTGTATGAAAAATTCTGTGCAGTATGCAAATAAAATTTCATCCATTTCGGCAACTTCTTCAGAGGTTGCGCGGGAAATAGACTCCGCCGCGGAAGAAGAGAACGAAAACGGCTGAATATCTTCCGGAAGAACTTCACCGCGCAGCACGGTAAGAAAGCCGCGCATAATAGTCATAAGCCCCTGTCCGCCGGCATCCACCACACCGGCTTTTTTCAGCTGCGGAAGCATTTCCGGTGTTTTTGCTAAGGTTTCTTCGCCGATGGAAATAGCATAGTCAAGTAACTCCACAAGTGTTTTTCCCGCGGCATCGTAACGTGACTTTTCTGCCATTGTACGGATTACCGTAAGAATTGTGCCTTCTTTGGGCTTCATTACAGCCTTATAAGCTGTTTCTGATCCTAAACGAAGCGCAGCCGCAAAATCAGTTGAGGTAACCTCGTTTATGGTTTCAAATTGTTTGGAAAATCCACGCAGAATTTGGGAAAGAATTACGCCGCTGTTGCCGCGCGCACCTTTCAAAGCTCCCCTGGACATGGCTTTTGCTACGGATGGAAGATCGGTTTGGGTAAGAGAAGACACTTCCTGCAGAACCGATTGCATGGTCAGGGACATATTGGTTCCCGTATCACCGTCAGGAACGGGGAAAACGTTGAGGTCATTTAATTGCTGCTTATTTACTTCCAGCAGCGAGGCCGCCGTGATGATCATTTCTTTCAGCAGCGTGCCGTCAATTGTATTATAACTCACTGTTCTTTCCTTTCCGGCTTATACTCGTATGCCCTGGATAAGAACATCTACATTCTCAACTCGCAAGCCTGTTTGTGTTTCAACCGCATATTTTACTGCTTCAATTACATTGTGCGCCGCCGCTACCATGGATACACCGTATTCAATAATAACATGCAGCTCAAAGCGTACGCTGTCTTCCATAGGATATACCTTAATACCTTTGGTAAGGCTTTCACGCTTTAAAAGTTCCGCGATACCTTCGGCCGTACTTGAGGCTGACATTCCTACAATACCGGCACAATCACAAGCAGCCAGCCCGGCAATTGTGGCAAGAACGCCGTCGGAAATCGTAACGGTTCCGAATTGGTTATTGGTTTTGATTGCCATATAAAAAACCTCCATAGTTGATTTGGTGCGTTTGTATTCAATAAAAATAAAGACAACGCAAAATAAAGATACGCACTATTTATATATTACTATATATTTTGTGCAATGGCAAGTAAATTTTATGTATATATCGTTCGAAAATAAAACGGGATAGACGTTATTATTATATTGAAATACTGCCGATAACATTCATAAAAGCATTGGCGGAAAGATGAAATTTTTCATTGGGATTTATGCTTAAAAAATACGCACATGTTGCTATCAATGTGCGTATTTAAGAACGATATCAGACGGCGACGATATTGACCAGCTTTCCCGGAACGGTTACAATTTTTTTTATGGTCTTATTGCCTATGGCGCTTTTTACTGTCTCGTTTTCAAGGGCAAGCGATTCCATCGTTTCTTTGTCTGCGTCAGCGGGAATCATCATTTTCGCTCTGACTTTTCCGCATATTTGGATGACGATTTCGATTTCTTCCCGTACCATTTTTGTTTCGTCCCATGCAGGCCAGGAGGTTTGATACAGCCTGCCTTCAAAACCGGCCAGCTGCCACATTTCCTCTGTGATATGCGGCGATACGGGGTTTAAAAGAATCAGCAAAGTTTTCAATTCGTTTAAAGTGATTCCGCCGTATTTATAAATTTCATTTACGTATGTCATCATTGCCGCAATGGCGGTATTGAATTTCATGGCTTCATAATCTTCAGATACCTTTTTTATGGTTGTGTGCAGCAGGGCTTCTCTTTGACTGTCGGGCTGAACACTGACGATCATATCCTGTAAACGCCATACACGTTCCAAAAATCTTTTGCAGCCGCGCGCGCCTTTTGTTGACCAAGGAATTGCCTGATCAAAAGCACCCATAAACATCTCGTACATTCTGAAGGCGTCCGCGCCAATTTCGGCAACAATATCATCAGGATTGATTACGTTTCCGCGGGATTTACTCATTTTTTCGCCGTTTTCACCGAGAATCATTCCATGACTGGTACGTTTTTGGTAGGGCTCTTTTGTGGGAACAACACCGATGTCATATAAAAATCTATGCCAGAAGCGAGAATAAAGTAGGTGCAGAGTAGTATGCTCCATACCGCCGTTATACCAATCCACAGGCAGCCAATAGTTCATTTTCTCCGGGTCGGCGATACAGGTGTCATTGTGCGGGTCAATGTATCGGATAAAATACCAGGAAGACCCGGCCCACTGAGGCATCGTGTCGGTTTCGCGCTTTGCCGGACCTCCGCAGCGAGGACAAGTCGTATTCACCCAGTCAGTCAGTTTGGCCAGCGGTGATTCAGCGTCCGCGGTGGGGATAAAATCATCCGTATGCGGAAGCCTAAGGGGAAGCTCGCTCTCCGGCAGGGGCACCCAACCGCATTGATCGCAGTGTACCAGAGGAATAGGTTCTCCCCAATACCGCTGACGGGAGAATACCCAATCCCGCAGTTTATAGTTGATTTTTGCTTCACCCAGTCCCTTTTCCGTCAGCCAAGCAATCATGGCTTTTTTTGCTTCGGCAACGCTTAGCCCGTTTAGGAATCCGCTGTTGATTAGTTTCCCCGAAGCAATATCGGTAAAGGCTGCCTCCTGTACATTGCCGCCGGCAACTACTTCTATAATAGGAAGATTAAACTTTTTTGCAAAAGCCCAGTCGCGTTCATCGTGGGCGGGTACGGCCATGATGGCACCGGTACCGTAGGACATAAGAACATAATCTGACACCCAGATGGGAATTTGTTGATTGTTTACGGGATTTATCGCGTAAATTCCCTCTAAAACAACGCCGTTTTTTTCTTTGGCGGTCTCCGTGCGTTCAAAATCACTTTTATGCTGCGCGGCTTCTTGATAGGCGCTTACTGCGTTTAAATTTTTGATTTTATCTTTTAAAGCCTCAATCATCGGATGCTCAGGGGAAATGACCATATAGGTAGCCCCAAAGAGCGTATCGGGACGCGTTGTGAACACCGTTAAATCTTTTTCATAGGCGGGCACCTTAAATTTTACTAAGGCGCCTTGACTGCGGCCGATCCAATTGCGCTGCTGCGTTTTTACTTTTTCAATAAAATCTACATCATCAAGGCCGTCAAGCAGTTTTTGAGCGTAGTCAGTAATACGAAGCATCCACTGACTTTTCGTTTTGCGGATAACGGAACCGCCGCAGCGTTCGCAGACCCCGCCTACCACTTCTTCGTTGGCAAGACCTACGTTACAAGAAGTGCACCAATTGATGGCGACTTCACTTTTATAAGCCAGCCCTTTTTCAAATAATTTCAAAAAAATCCACTGGGTCCATTTGTAATAATCGGGATCGGTAGTATTGACTTCTCGGGAATAATCAAAAGAAAAACCGATTTTTTTCAGCTGACTTCTGAAATGGTTAATATTGTTGGCAGTAACAATTTCGGGATGAATTTTGTTTTTTATGGCATAATTTTCTGTAGGAAGGCCAAAAGCATCCCAGCCGATGGGGTATAGAACATTGAAACCCTGCATACGGCGCTTTCTTGCAATGATATCCAGCGCTGTGTTAGACCGCGGATGACCGACATGGAGTCCTGCGCCTGAAGGATAGGGGAACTCAATGAGACCGTAAAATTTCGGCTTTGTTCTTTCGGAATCGTCTGCCTCGAAAGCTTTCTCCTTTTCCCAGATATCCTGCCATTTTTTTTCTATTTCCAAATGATTATAAGGTTCCGCCATAAAAAACTCCGTTTCCCGGCGAATATACGCCGTATTCCATAACTTTATTTTTTTATTTTATTATAGATAAGAAGACTTGTCAACGGAAAACAAGCGCAGCAATCAAGGGAATCTCCGCGGGAGATTTTGCTAAAAATTCCGCGCCTTCCTGCTGAAGCTCCTCTTTTCCGCCGTATCCCCAAAGTGCTCCGATACAGGGAATTTTTATGTATTTTGCACCTTTTACATCGTCTTTCCGATCACCCACCATTACGGAAGCGGCGGGATGAGTAAAAAGCATATCTTCAAGCATTTTTCCTTTGCCGGGAAAATTTTTTTCGCCTTGGGCACCGGAAATAACGGAAAATATATTTCTGATGCCAAAGTGCTCTGTTACCGTGAGTACCATTGATTCTGGTTTTGCCGAGCAGATCCGGCAATCAATATTTGCTTGGATAAGGGCGGAAAGCATTTCTTTTATCCCCGGAAACAGACTGTTTTCAAAGATGCCTTTCTCATTATAATATTCCCGGTAAATTTTTATTAATTGCTGTGCATCTTGTTCTTTTACGCCCCAAAGCCGGCGGAAGCTGTCAAAAAGCGGAGGACCGATGCAAGAACGCAATTGTTTATCTGTCAAGCGCGGCAATTGCTTTTTTTGTCTTACATATTCAATGGCGTTTAGAATACCGGGGGCGGAATCGGTTAAGGTTCCGTCAAGGTCAAAAATTACGGTTTTTTTCAAAATAAGAACTCCTTTTTTATTTTAAAATATTATAACATGAAACCTTTTTTCTCACAATACAGAATGCTTGTTGATTGTCCATTCTTTTTTGTATGATTTTGCGGCGGATAATTTTTCAAAAAAAATGTCAAAAGTGTTTGACAGTTTGCGGTGTTATTTGATATAATCACCCCTGTGATATGAGAAAGTTACTCTCGTGTTAGATACAAAACCGAGGGGAGGGATATTGATGTCAGAAATTCATGTTGGTGAAAATGAATCATTAGAAAATGCGCTGAAGCGTTTTAAACGTAAGTGCGCCCGCGCAGGAGTGTTGGCTGAAGTTCGTAAAAGAGAACATTACGAAAAGCCCAGCGTAAAAAGAAAGAAAAAAGCAGAAGCTGCCAGAAAACGTAAGTATTGATGGACGTAAATTATTTCTTTTTAAAAGTTTGAAAAAGCCGTAATTCATACGGCTTTTTCTTTTTTTGGCGCCTTTAGGTGTGGAAATAAACCGCCGGTTCTACCGTGGGAAGAAAGACGAGCAGAGCGACAAAAAAAGGGCGAGATGAAAGCAAGCCCAAAAAAACTATATGCAAAGAAAAAAACCTCCAAGTATAGTGGTAGCGGTTTGGCGACCGCATTACTAAAGAACGAGGAGGTTTTTAAGCAAATGTTAAAAGCAGAAAAGAATGAAATAAAAAGTACAGCACATTCAAGATACAGATGTCAGTATCACATAGCATTTGCACCGAAGTACAGAAGAAAAAAATTTATGGCAAGCTGAAAAAGGACATCGGCGAAATATTAAGAAAACTGTGCGTGCAAAAAGGAGTAGAAATAATAGAAGCAGAAACATGTGCAGACCATATGCACATGCTGGTTGAGTATACCACCGCATATAAGTATAGCACAGTTTATGGGATATCTCAAGGGAAAAAGTTCGCTGATGATATTTGATAGGCATGCAAACTTAAAATACAAATATGGTTCACGAAATTTTTGGTGCAGAGGATATTATGCAGAGGATATTATGTAGATACAGTAGGACGAAACAAAAAATAATAGCAGAATACATAAAGAATCAGCTAGAGGAAGATTACGCACAAGACCAAATAAGCATGAAAAAATATATAGACCCGTTCACGGGTAATAAGAATAAGTAAGCAAAAATAAACAGCCGCACGAGAGCGGCTGCTGGAGATAGTAATGCGGTGCTAAACTTTCAGAGCCCCTTGGAGGGGATAAGCCAGTAATAGCCTCTTTTAGGGGCGGAGCAAACCACCGGTTGAACCGGTGGTTTTCAGACTGTCGAAAAAGTCCAGTATAAGCTGGGCTTTTT
>ULSF01067777.1_pt1 | contig 26129 bp, 18 predicted proteins | sample 1956121 | NCBI WGS metagenome assembly ULSF01 (sample SAMEA4835701, study PRJEB28245) | human gut metagenome | biome: gut microbiome; material: fecal sample | place: Denmark | collected 2008
CTGTCATCTTCCGAACTATATTTTTCGGTTGTTTTTTCTTTGTTTTTATTCTCTTCAGAATCCTGTTGCAAAGGTTGATAAAAGAAATTTTCCGTATTTTCGGATTCCCCTGTTGTTTCATCAAGTCCCCAATCACGCACAGAATCAAGTGATTGTGCTTTTTTTCTTTTTACAAGCAAAACAACAAGTGCCGCAAGCACAGCCGCAAGCGCAACAACCGCCGCCGCAAGCGCCGCTTTACGCCAATCAATTCCGGTTTGTATTATAACCGGAGGCTGTGTTTCCTGGGGAAGCCGTTCCTCCAGCAATGCGGAAGAAAGCTTTTGCACGGTTCCGTCCTCCGCGCAGTACACACACAAATATTTTTCACCTGTCGTATTGTTCATCGCGCTGATAATATAATAGCCTTCACCCAGCAAATCCGTCTGCCATGCAGGAAAACTTTCCCCGTTTATTTCAAACATCACCGTTTTCCAAGAAGAAGGTACGGTCTGCATCGCAGAGGCAAATATCGTATATACCGTCTGCGCGCCGGAAGTCAATGTTTGAAAAAGCGAGAAGGTAAGATTCTTTTCATCCAGAATATAAAAATAGGAATCCGTTTCATCTGAAAGCAGCACTAACCGAACATCACCAAAAACCGCTGTCTGAATCGTGCGGCCGGAATAGGTGTATTCCTCCGCGGTAAACCCCGCGGGCAATTCTTTAGAAATCTGCTCCTCAAGAATAAAGCTCTTTCCGTCTACCGTTACCGTCAGTGAACCGTCAGGCGATGTTCCCGGTTCTTCCGTAGGAGGAACGGGCGTAGGCTCGGTACTTTCCGCGGCTTGGCGAGTAATCGTAATCGTATACGTTTTGGTAGTACCGTCCTCTGCCGTTACCCGTACACTTCGGGTATTTTTTCCTACATCAAGGCTCACCTTGCCGATAAACTCGATACTGGATTTTGAATCAGACCGTGTAGGCTCTATCGGAAAAGAGGTCACGCTGTAAGGCACCGTACAGGTATACTGCGTGACATTCGAGGAAAACGCCGGTGAAAGCGTACAGCCCTGAGGTACTTTCAATGCCGAAAGATTGCAGTTGGAAGAAAGCGAGGGAGAAGGCTTAGCCTTAACGGTTACGCTGGCCTCGGCGGTAGGCGTCCCTAAAGGATCGCCGTTCGTATCTCCGATATCGCTGCTGGTCAGCTTTACCGTTGCGGCACCCACCGCAGAAGCGGTAAACGTAAGCGTTACCGTATACGTCGCGGAAGTATTAGAAGAACTATAGTCTGATATTTGAATCGTTCCTCCGCCGGAAGCATTGACATTTGCATTGCCTAAACTGCTACTATAGCTTTTATACTGCAATCTGGAAGTGTCAAACGAGAACAGCGTATCGGCACTGCCTACCGCGGCGGAGCCGGTAAAACGAAAGGTAAACGTAACGGAATCTCCCACATAGGGAGTAGATGAGGACGCGGATGCCGCGACTTGACAGGCCGCGGATACTGGCAGCAGCATAAAAGTCATAAGAATCGCGGCGGCAAGCACCGCGGTAAGAACTCGTTTCATATTTTCTCTCCTTTATGATAGTCCCAGGATCTTACGCTGACAAACCAACAGATCCCTGGAATTCACGGTACCGTCGTTATTGATATCCGCCGCTTCCAAGCGGGCGGCATGAATTTGGGAAAGTGCTAAAATATGTTTTTGCGTAATCAAAAGATCGGCCGAAGAAAGTTTACCGTCGCCGTTGCTGTCGCCGTAAATCACAACTGAATACGCGCGGACTTCTTCCTCCCCCTGTTTCAGCACAAGAGAATCCCCTGTTTTCATCACATCGCCGTCGGATTTCTCCTTACCGGAGGCATCCGTAAAGAAGGCGGTATATCCTGTAACCATAATTTTATCTTTAAACTCTTTCAGTGTGGTTCCCACCGAAACGCCGGTTATCATAGCATTTTTTACGGTATATGAAGTTTGGAACGAAGAATCTCCCTCTCCTTCACCGCCTCCGCCTTCTCCGCCGCTGTCCACGGAACAGGTAACATACAGCGTATATATACGCTGCGAACCGCTGGGAGCCGTAACAACGATATTGATTTCATTAATCCCGTATTTTAAGCGAACCTCTCCCGTGCCGGAAATCACAGCGCCGGAATCCTTAGCCGAAGCATTTACAGTAATTGCCGAAACATCCACAAAGGCCTCGTACTCCGTTGTATACAACTGATACGGCTGCGTAAAGGAATACCCTGCAATCGAAAGCGTTTCCAGCCAGTTATTATTATTTCCGGTACTGGTGGGTTTCGGTTGTTTTTCCTCGGGCATGTCCTTATACACGGGAATAATAAAGTTCAGTGCCGAATCCATCGCGCCGGCTGTTTCAATCGCGTTGCGCAATGAGGAACTCTCGCTTACCGCGGCACTGGTATTGGTCATATACTGATGGGAATACAGGCCGTTTCCGCCGTCAATCACGTCATATTTTTGCAGATACAGAGTATTTTGCCCTACTTTAATATATCCGTTGGTTAAAAAGGACGCGCCCCCGATCAACGCTTTCAGCGGCGTATCCCATCCCTTATTTTTTGCGTAAATCGCGCCGTTTTCCATAGCTGTTCTTCCGCCGGAAGCATAAGCGCCGATATCGAAATGATTGTAATATCCCTCATAGCCTGCCACCGTACCGTGAGCCAGTTTATTGCCCACCGAACCCTGTTCCAGCCGGAGACGTGCCGCCAGCATAAACGGATTGGCTCCGGCCGCCTCACCGGCCTGAAGCACGCCCTGCGCATAGCTCATGGAGCCGTCCGGCAGATTTCCGGTCATAAAAGTTCCTGAAAACGCGGCTTTGATAGCTTCTTCGCTTACCGGCATATCTTTATTATAGGAAAGCTCCAGAAACTGAAAAATATTATTATCAAAAAAGTTACGCGGATCCAGATAATAGCAAATCACTTCTTTGGAAGCCGCCTTCCAGCCACCGCTGTCAAAAGAATACCATTCGTTATTTTCCCAATCATACGCGCCTTTTTCAAAAGATTTCCAGGAATCCAAGCTCGAAGAGCTTACCAGATTCCGCCCCAACAAACACTCGGCATCCACAACCTCCTGCCAGGTAAGGCCTGTCTGCAGCGCGGTGAACTTCCACTGTGGATGCAGCGCATGCAGCAGTCGCAGACCCTCTTTATAGCTTTCGGGAAAGCCCTGCAGGGTAAGCTCGGTTTCAAAAGCGTCATCCCCTTCGGTAGGACGATCAAATACCGTAAAATATTCACCTTTGCCAAAGCCCTCTACATTATTATATGTAATTTTATACCAAAGCTCACCATCCGTATCGTTACTACTTCCGGTAATATTGACAATCGTTCCCTTCGGAAGCGAAGTCACCTTAGCGTATTCCGTACCCGGTCCTGACCGTATATTCAAATTGGAGCCTTCGGTAACAACCAAACCCATTTTATCCATCGGCGTTACATCATAGGCATAAACACACAGGCACAATGCCGAAAGCAGTACCGCAATACACAATATGAAAGATATCGGACGCAGAGATCGTTTCATGCAAAGCCGCTCCTTCCACTTCGTTACAAGAAGCATTATAGCATTCTTTGTTTGTTTTTGCAATACTTTTGTAATAATTTGTCGTTGTCAAACAAAGCAAGCTCCTGCGAAAAGCACACACTATGAATAAAAAGAGAGAAAAACAGAATTTTTATACAGAAAAACACTTGACATTCGCTTTAAAATATGTAAGAATATTCGAGTATCTAAATTTAAATTTAAAAGGAGCAAAATCATCATGAAAAAGCTTTTATCCTTTATCCTTGTAATTCTGCTGGCGTTTGCTTGCTTTACTGCCTGTACGCCGCTGGAAAATGAGCCGGATGCCAATGCCACTGCCACTCCGGCCACAACAGACGAAGCCACAGGACTTACTATTACCGGCTGGAGTTCCTTGAACGGTCTTTCTGCGGCGTATCAATCCGGCACCACCGCGGAAGGAAAAATCACAGAGCTCAACGAGACCGGCTCGATTACCTGTACCGCGTATCCCAACGAAGATATGGCCGTATGTTTTTCTATGCTGGCCAATAACGAAGTGCAAACTGTTGTTTGTGACCAGGCTGTTGCCGAAGATTTTTGCGCGAAAAATCCGGATAAATATCAAGTAGCTTGGATCCAAGAAGATTCTCCGGAGGAATTCGCTATTGCTGTTCCCAAAGGTACCAGCACGGATCTCTTAGCCGCTATCAACGAGGCGATGGATGAACTGAGAGCAGAAGGCTTTTTAGATAAGCTGCATGACAAATGGTTCGGATCCGGCGCCGAGGTTACCATGCCTACCGAAAAGACCGTTGACTGTAAAGCGCCCCTTGTGCATGAGGGCTATTTCACCGTAGGCAGCGAAATCGGCTATCCTCCTTATGAATCCTATGATGAAAACAATGTTCCTGTGGGATTTGATATTGATTTAACAAAAGCCATTGCCATCAAGCTTGGACTTGAAGTCAATTATGTTGACCGTGCTTTCGATACCATTTTCAGCGCTATGGGCAAAGATTATGACGTCGTTTGCGCCGCGGTTACGATTGATGACGTTCGTAAGGAATCCATGGATTTTTCCGATCCCTACATCAAAAATTATCTGGCTGTTGTCGTTGCTAAATAAGCAGACCTCTTCTGTAAATTAAAAGGCACATAGCAGGGCTTTGCTATGTGCCGTTCTAATATTAAAGGAATTGATCATGAAAAAATTTTTAGGCCTGTTCAACATAAAAAAATGGGCAAAGGATACAAAAATATTCTTTACCGTAATTCTTATATGTCTCCTATCCGCATGCGTACTTTCCGCGTTTAAACCCAGCAAAGAAGAAATGTACAGCATGGCTTCACCGCAGATGCAGCAGCTAATCGATGAAGACGCCTCCAAGGATATTAAGAGTGTTTCCGTTTCCTATAATTCTCTTTTTTTTATTAATTATATTTCTTTTTCCACCTCCGGAAACGCTTCGATCAAGGAAGCCTATTTGGGCTTTGCCGGTCAAATTTTTGACGCTACTACCGCGGATTATAAATATTTAAAGCAGAAAAACGCGCTCCACGCCATTGCCATAAAAGATATCAACACCAAGGAACTGGAATATCTTGCTTACAGCGAAGATGAAAACGCCGATATTTCACAATCGGAAAAAATCGAGCTTCCCGAAGAAAACGCCTATAAACGCGAATATTACGCCGACGGAAAGCTTATGGCTTATAAAATATCTTACCGTGATACCAATACTACCGAAAGCTATGCGTTAAACGAAGCCGGCGGCTTTTATAAATTGGATGAAAACCATACGGTAGAATATACCTCCTCCTACAGCGAAAATATTTTGGTAAAAGACCAATACGGCAATACGATTGCCTCCGCGAACGACGGGGACGAAATTCTGCAAAAAGATGACGGAACTTTAGTGATTAACGGCACAGAATACGCAAAAGATCAAAAGAACGCGGCAGCTGTAGTCGGCGATTTGGTCAATTATACCTACCGTCTTTTAGGGTGCGGCCAAAGTGTGCTCTACGGGGCAAAACTAACCATTTTTTTAACCATCACCACCGTACTGTGCGGTTTTATTTTAAGTATCTTTTTAGCGTTGGGCAAAATTGCAAAATATAAAATATTCAGCGCGCCGTGCAGCGCCTATATTTTCTTTTTCCGAGGCACACCGCTGATGATTCAGCTGTTCGTCATTTACTTTGCCGTTCCCGGTATCTTTCCCGGTTTTACCTGGTCAGGACTGTTCAGCGGTGTAGACGCTACCAGCAAAGGCGCGTTTTTAGCCGCCTTTATCGGATTCACGCTGAACAGCGCGGCATACTGTGCTGAAATCGTACGCGCGGCCATTCAATCGATTGATAAAGGCCAGCACGAAGCCGCCAAAGCCCTGGGTATGACATACGGGCAAACCATGCGCGATATCATCATTCCCCAATCGATCCGCCGGCTGATTCCGCCGATGGCCAATGAATTCATCATGATCTTAAAAGACGCCTCTTTGGTTTTTGTTATCAGCCTGATGGATATCACCACCATATCCAAAACGATCTCATCCAAGGGTGATTTCCTTGTTTTCGTACCGGCGCTTATCATCTATCTGATCATCACCGCATTTTTCAGCTTTGTATTCAAAAAGCTTGAAAATAAATTTTCTATTTACGAATAAAGGAGGACTTTAAGGCATGGCCATTTTAAGAACAGAACACATCAGCAAAAAATTCGGCTCTCTTGAGGTTCTCAAGGATATCAATCTCAGTGTGGAAGCCGGCGAGGTGATTTGTATTATCGGTCCTTCCGGCGCGGGAAAATCCACCTATCTGCGTTCCTTAAATCAGCTTGAAAAAATTACCAGCGGAAAAATATTTATTGAGGAACACTTGTTTCTGCACCGTGAAAACGACAGAACGGTTGAAAAAATCGCCCCCGCCAAACAAAAGGAAATGCTGCTGGAGATGGGAATGGTTTTTCAGCGTTTTAATCTTTTCCCGCATAAGACCGTATTGCAGAACGTCATGCTTGCTCCGGTAAAAGTAAAAAAGCAAAAACCCGAAGCGGCTCAAGCGTTGGCATTGGAGCTGCTCAAACGCGTCGGCTTGCAGGAGAAAGCCTATGAATATCCCAACCGGCTTTCCGGAGGCCAGCAGCAGCGTGTTGCCATTGCAAGAGCTTTAGCCATGCAGCCGAAGATTATGCTGTTCGACGAACCCACCAGCGCGCTGGATCCGGAATTGGTAGGAGAGGTTCTTTCCGTTATGAAAAAACTGGCAGAAGAAGGAATGACCATGCTGGTGGTCACCCATGAAATGGGTTTTGCGCGCGAGGTTGCCGACCGCGTGGTATTCATGTGCGACGGTATCCTTGCCGAAGACGGTCCGCCCGAAGAAATCTTCAACCATCCCAAAAACGAACGCACCAAGCAATTTTTGCAAAGCATATTATAAAAAAACAAAAAATCCTGTTCCGGCGGGATTTTTAATCTTCTCTGCGGCGGAAAATATCCTTCCGTATAAAAGTAAAAAAGAAAGGAATTTATAATGAATCATTTTGATATTCGCTGCGTCATGCTGGATCTTGACGGTACAGTCTATTTGGGAAACCGTGTTTTTGATTATACCGCTGATTTTTTTAACACACTCAGCAGCCTGAATATTCGGCATTTATTTGTAACCAACAATTCCTCGAAAAGCACGGAAGCGTATATTGAAAAATTAGCCAACATGGGCTTGCCCGCCGACACGGATACCATTTTAATCAGTTCACACGCGGCAGCGGATTATATCAACGAAAAATATAAAGGGTTACGTACCTTAATCTTAGGCACACAAAGTATGAAAAAGGAAATGCGGCAACTGGGTATCAACGTATGTGATACCGACCCGGAGCTTCTTCTGGCCGGGTTCGATACCGAACTTTCTTATGAAAAGCTTACCCGTTTTGTCAACTACGCAGCACAGGGGATCCCTTACCTGGCCACACATCCGGACAGAATATGTCCCGCCGAACACGGTTTTCTGCCGGATTTGGGAAGCATTATGGAATTGATTTTTGCTTGTACCGGACGGCGGCCCGAGGTCATATGCGGCAAACCCAATGAACAAATGCTGATCGCGGCTGAGCATAAAACCGGTTTTTCACGGCAAAATCTATTGATGGTCGGCGACCGCCTAACCACCGATATCGCCATCGGCGCCCACGGGGTCCGCACAGCACTGGTGCTCAGCGGTGAGGCTTGTAAGGCGGATATTGAAAATGCCCCGATAAAGCCCTCTTTTGTTTTCCCCTCCCTCCGAGAATTGGGGCATACATTAAAATATAATCTATCTTTTTTTACAAAAACTTTTCAATAACGCTTTATTTTTACATCCAAATCATTATTTTTACAATTAAAAATTGCCAGTTGAACACACACATTTTTATCCGAAGATCTGATAAAAATAAATTGAGGTAATGAATTTTCTAAAAAACAGTTTTATTACGCATTGGACCTCTTGACATTAAATATTTACTTCACTATTACCAAAAATAAAAATGTCTGAAAATGCATTTAAATAAGTTTTATGCTCAAGCAGCAAAAGATGTTTTCTAGAAAATACCCCTTTTTATAATAAAATTTACCGTTTGTTTACAATTATTTTGACGCTATTCTTATTGACACCCGTTGTCAATAGTGATATAAATATAATATGGTATTTTACGCATATTCGCTTAAAAAATAATTTTTTTGTCGGCGCACATAATTTTCGTAACGATTTTGCCGAAACAGACATAGATTATTAAGATTTTACTTCTTTGTTTAGGGTGAGTGTGAATGAAAAAACTGATTGCTTTATTTTTATGTGTGATAAGTCTTACCGCTATTCTTTCGGGCTGTAAAGACGATTCTTCCACACTCGAAAATTCCCCCACCGACGGCATTGCCACAGAGATTCCGGTAATCACGGATGAACCGATCGATTCGCCGAGCCTCTCCCCTTCAGAAGAGCCTACCGCTTCTCCCACCCCGGCCCCTACGCCCTCCCCCCGTCCGGCGCAAACAGAGAGCATTGTTCCGGCGTATCTTCTCTCCGTAGGGTATACCACTCCCTTAGGCGATGTTCCCAAGGGCTATAAAATGCCGTATTATATCGAGGTAGATGTTACCAACCAATGCGTAAACATCTTTATCAAAAACAAATCCACCGGAAAATATGACGTGCTTCTCAACCGTTTTGTATGCTCCGGAGGAACTTCTACGCAGCCTACCAAACTGGGTAATTTTTACATAAGAACAAATGCGGAACAAAGGGCCGCAACCGGGCAAGATGTAAAATACAGGCGCTACTATTTTAAAAAGTATGATTCCTATGCTTACTATGTAACGCGTTACAGCAATGAATATATGTTCCATTCCTACACTTTTGTAGAATCCAACGGTTATTTAAAACCCAAAAGCGCTTATTACAATATGGGAAATCCCGGCTCGGCCGGTTGCTTGAGAATGCTGATGAACCATGCAAAATGGATTTACGATAATATTGACGCCGGGACTTATGTGGTTGTAAACAAAAGCCGTGCCAAAGATACAAAGCTGCAAGCGGCACTGAAAAAACTACCGCCCCTGGGATATGATATGACCAGCAGCTTTAATCCGGATACCGGCGAAGGCTTAGTGGTAACAGAACTGGTAAAAAACCCCGAAATTGTGGGAGAAGTAAAACCGACGCCTTCGGAAACGGCTGTGGTAATAATTCCTACGCCTACCCCGACACCGACACCGACGATTCCCGTAACCCCGTCACCCACACCGACCAAAAAGCCCACGCCGACGCCGACACAAAAGCCGACGCCTACCCCGACGCCGACGCCGTCACCTTCGCCGTCCTCAAGTCCTCAAAACTCTCCGGACATATAAGGTATTTTATTTACAAAGGAAGAATAAACTTAAAAGAACGCTTTGTGTATGAAGCAAAGAAAGCTGTTGCTTTGCGGACCGCACGGAATCCGGCGGTTCGTTTTTTTTGTAAAATAGAGGAGACGAACAATGGATTTTTCACAATGGCTGATCGAGTTCAATACAAAAATCAATGATTTTGTTTGGGTAAAGCTGGGGCTTTTTCTATTGCTGGGTACCGGCGTGTTAATGACGCTTCGTACCGGTGGCTTTCAGATAAAATACGTCGGACATTGGATGAAAAAAACCGTAGGCAGTCTTTTTAATAAAAAAATCGCTTCCCATTCTCATGAAAAGGCGTCTATTTCCCAATTCCAGGCACTTTGCACCGCGCTTGCGGCAACAGTGGGGGTAGGAAATATCGCCGGTGTGGCCGCGGCAATCGCTACCGGCGGCCCCGGCGCGGTATTCTGGATGTGGATCGCCGCTTTTTTCGGTATGATGACCAGTTACTCTGAAAGTGTTCTGGGCATTTATTACCGGCGCAAAAATACTTCCGGAGAATGGACAGGCGGCGCCATGTATTATCTGCAGGATGGCCTGGGCAGTTTAAAAATGCCCCAACATCGCGGCACATGGATGCTGCTCTCTTCCGCGGCCGCCGTTATGGCCTTCGGGGACGCGTTCCTGCTGAAAGGTCATGTTCTATCCGTTTTATTTATTATCCTCGGAGGCGCCGCTTTGCTGATTTTCGCAGCCTGCCTGTTTCATGTAAAACGATTGGGAAAAATCTTAGCCGGCGCCTTTGCTTGCTTTACCGTTCTGGCCTCTTTTGGCATTGGAAATGCTTCCCAAATCAATACCATCGCGGTAAATTTCTCGGAAGCTTTTCGTATACCCGTGCTGGAAAATACACAAATAGGAAACACGAATTTATACATGATTATGATCGGCGTGATCCTGATGGTGATCGGGGCGCTGGTCATCATCGGCGGTATCAAGCGTATTGCAAGTGTTACAGAAAAAATCGTTCCGTTTATGGTGGTAGCCTATCTTCTGGGCGCGCTGATTGTTCTTTTTTCCAATAGCTCCATGATCTCCGGCGCGTTTTGTGCCATTTTCCGTTCCGCGTTCGGCATAAAAGCCGTAGCCGGAGGCTTTGCGGGCATTGCCGCAAAAGAAGTGATTGCCTGGGGATTCAAACGCGGCGTGTATTCTAACGAAGCCGGACTGGGCTCTTCGGTCATCGTCAATTCGGCATCCAATGTAAAGGAACCGGTACGCCAGGGAATGTGGGGTATTTTTGAAGTTTTCGCTGATACCATTATCATTTGCACCTTGACGGCACTGGTAATTCTGACCTCCGGTCTGGTAGACTTGAATACCGGAGCAATGCTTACCGATTCAGCCAAAACCGTACTGGTTTCTCAGGCATTTTCCAAAGCCTTTGGCTCTTTCGGGAACATATTTATCGCAATATCGGTATTTCTTTTTGCCTTTTCCACTGTCTTGGGATGGTCCTACTACGGCTGCAAAGCCTGGGAATATCTATTCGGCACAAAATCAACCATTGTATACAAAATTATATTCGTAAGTTTTATTGTTTTCGGCGCGGTGATGCATCTGGATTTAGCCTGGGATATCTCTGACACCTTCAACGGACTGATGATGATCCCCAATCTCATCGGTGTGGTAACGCTCTCAGGCACGGTAGCGGCTATTACGAAAAATTATATCCGCCGGCATTTCAAAAAAGAAAAAATTCCTCCCATGCTTTCGGCCTTTCCTGATATTCAAAAGCAGCAGGAAGAAGCGCTGCGAAAGGAAGAAAGTATTTATCATTGACTTTTGGTTTCCCATAAAATATAATAGCAGCAAGATACTCTTTTATAAAGGAGAAAAAAACGATGAAGCGTTCCGAAATTAACAAAATTATGCGTGAAAACCTGGAATTTATTAAAAGAATGGGCTTTCAGCTGCCGCCCTTTGCCTATTTTACCCCGCAGGAGTGGCAGGAAAAAGGTCATGAGTACGATGAAATCCGAAATCATATGCTGGGCTGGGATATCACCGATTACGGCCATGGCGATTTTAAAAAGATCGGTTTGTTTTTATTCACACTGCGCAACGGCTCCCTTTCCGAACCGGACTGCAAAAAGACCTACGCGGAAAAGCTGTTGATTTCCGATGAGGATCAATATTCTCCCATGCACTTTCATTGGAATAAAATGGAGGATATTATCAACCGCGGCGGCGGAAACCTGATTGTAGAGGTCTATAACTGCGCAGAAGATGAATCTCTGGCAGATACTGACGTCACGGTTACCACGGACGGTCATGTGCGTACGGTACCCGCGGGTACAAAACTGAGGCTTGCTCCCGGCGAAAGTATTACGCTGCCGCCCCGGCAATATCATGCCTTCTGGGCTGAAAAAGGCACGGGAAAAGTTTTAATCGGAGAAGTGTCTATGGTAAACGACGATAATACCGACAACCGTTTTTATAAAACCATGGGGCGCTTCCCCAAAATTGAAGAAGATGAGGCACCGTTGTATCTGTTGTGTAACGAATATCCCAAGGCCAAATAAACGGAGGAAAACTATATGAAGCTTGTGGTATTCGGTGAAATTCTTTGGGATGTTTTTGAAAGCGACGCAAAAATCGGCGGCGCGCCTTTTAACTTTGCCGCGCATTCGGCAAAATTAGGCGCAGACGTTACCCTGATATCCGCAGTAGGCAGGGATCCCTTAGGGGATCAGGCAATCGATCATGCCCAAAGCATGGGCATTGATACCAACGCGCTTTCCCGCGTCCCTTATCCGACGGGTCGCTGTCAAGTAACACTGCACAACGGCACTCCCACCTATGATTTAATAAAAAACGTAGCCTATGATTTCATCCCCATGCCGAAAAATACCCTTTGCCTCGGCGACGCTTTCTATTTCGGTACACTCGCCCAGCGCGGCGGCGTTTCCGCGGCTACGCTGAGGGAACTGTTAAAAAATAACTACCGTGAAGTATTTTTTGATATCAATATCCGGCAAAATTATTATTCCGCGGAAATGATCGATTTCTCATTAAAAGCAGCCACCATTTTTAAAATTTCCCGGGAAGAAATCCACGTACTGGGTATTGACGCAACGCCGGAGAACATCTGTCGGCAAACAGCCCGAAAATATCCGAATTTACGGCTGATTCTTGTTACCCTTGATAAAGACGGCGCTTTTGCCTTCCACTGTGAGCAAGAGAAATTCTACTACTCCCCCAAGCCTCAGGCCAAAGCCGTATCCACTGTAGGCGCGGGCGATTCTTTTTCCGCTTGCTTTTTATGCAATCTTTTGGCAAGTCAAAAAATTGAAGAATGTCTTATCCGCGCGGTAACACTTTCGGATTACGTGGTAACCCAGTTGGGCGCCGTCCCGGAATATCCTCAAATACTGCGTGAAAAAATTGAACCCCTTGGTTAAAATGTTTTTTCCTGCAAGCATTCTAAAAATCAGTCCGCTGTAAAAAACGGCGGACTGATTTTTTAAAATATGAAATTGAATCCTATCCGATTTTTCAGCAGGCAAAATATTTTTCTCTTACAGGTAAAAATCTAAACCGATTGATTTCTGATAAAAATGGGAGACTCACCGATTTTGATGAGCCTCCGATTTTTTATACGCATTATTTATACATATAGAATACCATATCGGTGTAGCATACTTTTCCGTTCCACATCTTATTGCCGATGTTGTAGGTTCCCGAAGAGGAAGACGTAAAGCTGCCCTCGGCGGAAAATTGTCCCGTAATGGGATTAAACCATTTATATTTATACGTAGTGTTGGGCGAAAGATTCCCGATCGTTCCGGTAGAGCGTCCCCCGGCTTCACTGGTATTATTATTTGCCGCTACGGTGCTGTCATAAAAGCTGTAGAAATAAATTACCATTTTCGTATTGCTGCTGTTACTGGCCGCAACACTGTAAACACCGCTGCTGTTTCTGAAATACGAGGTATTATCAAACCGCGGAATCAGATTCCACCAATCAAAGGTACTGAAGAAATTCCGCATATAACTCGTTTGATACGAACTGACGTATTCCAAGGAGTCTCTCCATGTGGCCGCTTTTTTCTCCGCGGAAGTGATCGTGTCTACGCCGTCAGAGGAATTCGCGTCTTCGTTATAGGTATTGCCGTAGCTCCAGGTATCATGGCCGCCCCAGCCGTAACCGAACATACCGTTTAAGTAGGCCGCCCATCCCTGCATACGCGCGCCGAAGTTTTTTGTCCAAAGATAACAGTAACGTCCTTCATAGTTGACCACCGGTTTCCCCTGACCGTTGTACCAATAGTCTTTGGCAACGGCATAGTCATAATTGCTTGTAAGGCTGGGAGACCACTGCGCCGCATACCAAGTATGCGCGCTTACCTTACGAAAAGCCGAAGGATAGGTACCGGTTCTGCCGCCTAAATACAGCGTGCCGCTTTCGTTCGCGCCGTAACCGTTGCCCAGTGCGGCGGTCATTGCCGTATTCTCCTGATGCGCCGTCAAGGGATGGCTGTAGGGATCATACTGATCGATATATTCAGCCACCAGTTTATAAGGATTGTTTACAAAATTCCACTTTAAGTGATCGCCTCTGTCCCAGTAAAAATCATTATCGACTTCCTGGCCAAGCGTCCACATCACCGGATACGCGCTGTAGCGGGCTACCCAATAGCGGGAAAGCTTCTTTAAATAGGTTTTTGCCTGGTCGGAAAGATCCTTCACCGTTACCGACGATCCGTTTACCGTAAGGGAAACATTGCGGGTAGAATAACCGCCGTGATTTTCAATACAGGTATTCATTTCCGAAGGAAAGAAGAACTGCGCATTGGCATGTACCAAACCTGCCGCGGCAATTATTTGAAATTTCTGATCATTGGTTTTAAACCCGCGGATATCGCCCTCGTCAATGCCGTCCGCTGCAGAAAACGCCGCGCCCAGCGGCTCGCTTTGAATCACCGTATACCCCTGCTTGGCGCGATGCGCTGTAATAGTTTCTACCATACTTACCGATTCTGCTCCCAGACTCCAGTGCGTATCCCCTAAGTAAAAGAACGGCGTGCCGTCGTTATACATAAAGTACCGCGTACCCGAAGAAGTTTTTACAAAACCGTGCTTATAAATATCCAAATTGCCCGAATACTTTGTACAGGTAATGCGCCCCGTCTGATTATGCAGACCGGTATCTTTTGTATTGGTGCACACGGTTTTATACGTCCAGGTTCCGGCGGTAGGACACACGAAACGAATACGCCAAACACTGCTGCCATCCCAGAAACCGGGAATGGTATAGGTAACGCTTCCGTTGGTTAAAACCAAGTCCACATCCACGTCATTAAAAGGGTCATTATAAAATTGACTGCTGACCAGAACCACTTCATTGGCCACCCAGGTAACGGCCGAGGAAACTCCCGAGGGCTTGGTATTATCTATAAAAGTCAACAATTCAAAATTATCGATATAAATCGCCTTTACCGCATCGGAAATCTGATGCAGACAAAAATCCCATGTGGCAGAAGATTTAATGTCGCTGGCCAACACTTTAAAGGTGACCTCATAGGTATTCCAGGTATTGGGCTCGGTGGAATCAGCCGATTCAAAACCGGCGTAATAATTTCCGTTCACTTCTTCAATAAAGGAATTCTGATCCGCGGCAGACCCCCGGATAGCGCCATAGAAAGGAACGGTTTCTTCACCGGCGGTTACCTTATATTTAAAACGGATCGTATAATAGCCCGCCGAAGTGATATATCGGGCCAAATTAATCGCCGGAGACGAATAAGTTTCATTTTTAGTATAATAAAGACATTTGGTACCGCCATATCCCGAAGAAGAAATGGAAGGCGATACATTTCCGTATTTTCCCGTCCAGGCCGTCTGACTTACGGAAGAAACTTTATCGAAAGTAGAACTGGCATCGGGAATCAGATTCTTTTCAATGATGGACGAACCGCCGTCGCCGGAAGAAGGCGGAATAATACCGCCGATTGTAGAACCGTTGTTTCCGGTGCCGCCGGAATTTCCTGAACCGCCGCTTCCGCCGGGAGACGCGGTACCGCCGGGTTCATCCGAGCCCTCCGGGGCGTCGGTTCCGTCAATTTCATCGATTCCCCCGCCGGGTGACGTCGTCGGCCTACCCGAAGACGTAGGAGACGACGTAGTCCCTGTGGGATCAATCGTTGCCAAAATCTCTTCGTCTGTTTTCGGCTTGCAACCGGTAAAAAGCAGTATGGCCGTCAGCAGCATTACCGCCGCGATACGAAAGATTTTCATAACTTTCACCTCAAATATTTTGCCTGCTTATAAAAACAACATGCACTTTGTGTTTTAACAGACTGATAAAATAAGTATACCATAAAAAAACGCCAAATTCAACAAAAAATACATAAAAAATCAATATATTATTGTAAAACTCTTATGTCTGAGAATCAATGGCCCAAAACACTTTTTTGTAACGGAATCAAATATCAGGGAAAAACGCAGCCTCATAACGGCTGTCGTATTCTTTGCGCCAGCCGCCGGAAGCAAAAATACGGCAAGGAAAAATTCGATCTGCTCCGAATATTTTACTTGACCAAAACAAATACTTTTTTAAAAACTCTTGACAGCATCAAAGAATTATGCTATTTTTAAAAAAAGTGTACACGTGCACACAATAAATGGAACGGTGAAATCTTATGTCGGTAACAAGCGGAAAAATTGCAGAATTAGCCGGTGTGTCGCGCGGAACGGTTGACCGCGTATTGCACAACAGGGGAAAAGTAAACCCTGAGGTAGCAAAAAGAATCAAACAGTTGGCAAAAGAGCTTGCCTATCAGCCGGATCGTGCCGGCAAAGCGCTTTCTTACCGAAAAAACCCTCCTAAATTCGGTGTTTTACTAAATTCCGTGGGCAATGCTTTTTTTGATGAGGTAAAATCCGGAATTGCTGCGGCGCAAAAAGAATTGGCGGATTTCAAACTGCAAATTCTATTAACGGAATTAAAAGGATACCGTTCAGAAGAACAGACGGCAGCCCTGGACGCCTTTTATAGGCAAGGAGTAAAAGGCATCATTCTTATGCCGGTAAACGACGTGTCGGTAGCGGATAAAATCAATGAACTTTCCCGCGCGGGAATACCGTTTGTAACGATAAACACAGATATTCCCGCCGCCAATCGGCTTGCCTATATCGGAAGCGATTATTTAAAGAGCGGTCAAACCGCCGCCGGACTGGCTGATTTCATCATGCAGGATCCCATACATTTATTAATTGTAACCGGCTCAATGAAAAATTTAGGGCATCGCAAACGAATAGACGGATTTATCGGCACAATGCAAAACCGCCGCATGAAAATTGCGGCTACCATTGAAAATCAAGACCAGGAACCTTTGGCGTATTCCCTAACCGCTCAGGCATTAAAACAGCATCCCGAAATTAACCTGATATACATCGTATCCGCCGGAGTCGGCAGCGTAATGAAAGCGGTTTCGGAACATCCAAAAAAAGTACATGTTTTATGCTTTGACAGTACGCCCGAAATTGTTTCTTTAATAAAAGCAGGCAAAATCACCGCCACCATTTGTCAGGAGCCGTTTGAACAGGGATACCGTTCCGTGCGAGTATTATTTGACGCCGTTGTCAACGGTATTTTGCCAAAATCCGATCTTCTCTACACCGACTGCCAAATCAAAATCAAACAAAACATTGAATAACCGTAAAAAATTCCGCGATTGATAGGAGTGAATGAAAATGAAAGAATTTTTTGAAAATGTGCCTTCCATCCGTTATGAGGGAAAGGACAGCAAAAATCCCTTAGCCTTTAAGTACTATAACAAAGATGAAGTAATTATGGGCAAAAAAATGTCAGAGCACCTGCGCTTTGCCATGTCCTATTGGCATACCATGTGCGCCGGTATGAGTGATCCGTTCGGTTCAGCCACCATTGACCGCAGTTACGGAAAAACAGATCCTATGGAGCAAGCGAAAGCAAAAGCGGACGCCGCTTTTGAATTGATGACCAAACTGGGTATTGAGTATTTTTGTTTTCATGACGTTGACATTGCGCCTGAGGGGAATTCTTTGGCGGAATTCAAGGCAAATCTGGAGGAAATGACGGATTATATCAAAGGGCTGATGGAAAAAACCGGCATCAAGCTGCTTTGGGGAACCGCGAACAACTTCGGCAATCCGCGTTATATGCACGGAGCCGGTACATCCCCGGTTGCTCAAGTATTTGCCTGCGCCGCGTTTCAAATCAAAAACGCGGTTGATGCCACGATGAAGCTGGGCGGCAGCGGGTATGTGTTCTGGGGCGGCCGCGAGGGATATGAAACGCTGCTGAATACGGATATGGCTCTTGAGCTGGACAATATGGCAAGATTGATGAAAATGACCGTTGTATACGCGCGCTCCAAAGGGTATGAAGGAGATTTCTATATTGAGCCGAAACCAAAAGAGCCCACCAAACATCAATATGATTTTGACGCTTCCACCGTATTGGCCTTTCTGCGCAAATACCATTTGGAAAAAGACTTTAAGCTGAATATTGAAGCCAACCACGCAACCTTAGCCGGTCATAATTTTGAACATGAGCTGGCCGTTGCCAGAATCAACAACGTATTGGGCTCTATTGATATTAATCAGGGAGATTATCTTCTTGGTTGGGACACCGATCAATTTCCCTCCGATGTTTACGAAGCTGTAAAATGCATGCTTCAAGTTCTCAAGGCAGGAGGATTTACAAACGGAGGACTGAACTTTGACGCGAAAGTACGCCGCGGTTCGTATGAGTGGATTGACATTATCTATGCGTATATTCTCGGTATGGATACCTATGCGCTTGGCTTAAAGAAGGCGGCGGCTTTGATTCAGGACGGCAGAATTGACGAATTTGTAAAAAAACGCTATGCCAGTTGGTCCGAGGGAATCGGCGCAAGGATCGTCGCCGGAAAGGAAACGCTGGAAAGCGCGGCGGCATACGCTTTAAATCACGATTGTCCGGCAGTCGAAAGCGGCAGACAGGAACTGTTGGAAGCCATCATCAACAACGTGATGTTTAAGGACTGAAAATCACAGGATGCCGGTCTATAGGATAAAAATTGGCCGGATTGTTTGAAAGGAATGACACGCAATGGCTTATTTAATCGGGATAGATATCGGTACCTCCGGAACAAAAACGGTATTGTTTGATGAAAACGGAACGGTGATTTCTTCATATACGGTTGAATATCCTCTGTATCAGCCGCAGAACGGCTATGCGGAACAATCTCCGGAAGACTGGTGGCAAGCAACCGTTACCTCTCTGAAGGCGGTAATATGCAGCAGCGGTATCAACAAGCAGGATATCAAGGGCGTCGGGTTATGCGGGCAGATGCACGGGCTGGTTATGCTGGATAAACACGGCGTCGTTCTTCGAAACGCTATCCTTTGGTGTGATCAGCGCACCGGAAAAGAATGTGAAGAAATTACCCGGTGCGTAGGCGCCGAGCGTCTCATTGAAATCACCGCGAACCCCGCGCTTACAGGGTTTACAGCGGCAAAAATTCTATGGGTTAAAAATCATGAACCGGAAATTTATGAAAAATGCCGTTCCATTTTGCTGCCGAAAGACTATATTCGTTTTCAATTGACCGGAGAGAAGGCAACTGAGGTTTCAGACGCCAGCGGAATGCAGCTTTTGGATATTCCGAAAAGGCAGTGGTCCCATGAGATCCTAAAAAAGCTGGATATCGATCCCTTGTTGCTGGCAAAGGTATATGAATCGCCCGAAATAACCGGAACGATAACCGCTGAAGCGGCAGCATTAACGGGCTTAAAGGAAGGGACGATTGTTGTCGGCGGAGCAGGCGATAACGCCGCTGCTGCCGTAGGAACCGGCGTTGTTACCGATGGAAAAGCTTTTACAACCATCGGAACCAGCGGTGTGGTGTTTGCGCATACCTCTGACATTGCCATTGACCCCAAAGGACGGGTACATACTTTCTGCTGCGCTGTGCCAGGGGCCTGGCATGTAATGGGGGTTACTCAGGGAGCCGGACTTTCGCTGAAATGGTTTCGCGATACCTTTTGCCATGAAGAAATCGAAACCGCCAAACAGATGAACGTTGATCCCTATTCTTTAATGGACAAAGAGGCCGAACTCGTTCCCATCGGAGCAAACAAGCTGCTGTATCTTCCTTATCTGATGGGAGAACGCACGCCGCATTTAGATCCGGCCGCGCGGGGCGTTTTCTTCGGGCTTTCAGCCATTCACACCAAAAAAGATATGATTCGCGCCGTGATGGAAGGAGTTTCCTACTCCCTGCAGGATTGTTTATCCGTTTTCAGCCAAATGAAAATTTCCGTAAAAGAAATGCTGGCTTGCGGCGGAGGCGGAAACAGTCCGTTATGGCGAAAAATGTTGGCCGATCTGTATGGCTGTACAGTAAAAACGGTATCCTGCAAAGAGGGTCCTGCTTTAGGGGCCGCTTTGCTGGCAGGCGTAGGTGCCGGTCTCTACGGCAGTGTGCAGGAAGCTTGCGAAAAAGTAATTCACATGGATCGCCAAGTTTTTCCGGAAGAAGAAAATCACCGTCTGTATCAAAAAATGTATGATACCTATACCAAACTGTATCCGGCATTGAAGGAATGTTTTCAACAGCTGAACCGATAAACCATAGATAAAAACATTGAATCATGAAAAAGCACTTTACAAAAACAAAAAAAATATGCTAAAATATTTAAGATAAAATCAAAAACAGGCCTTTAATTTGGCACGAGATGCCAGCAAGGTGTATTTTATACTTATATGTTTTACGCCTTGCTGTGCTCGCAGCAAGTTTTTTTATGCCCTGGGGGGTAAAATATATTTTGCGGAGGAAAGCTTATGAAAATGATTTTCAACGTAGAGGACAGGCCGAAGCCTTTACAAGTGGTAGTATATGCCATTCAACAGCTTTTGGCCATCATGGCGGCAACGCTGGTGGTTCCGGTAATTACCGGAAACGGTATGCAGCCGGCCGCGGCTTTATTGGGCGCCGGCATGGGTACCATTGTTTATCTGTGCTTTACCCGTTTTAAAAGCCCGGTATTTTTAGGATCATCCTTTGCCTTTTTAGGTTCCATGGCCGCAGCTTTTGCCGGTGCCGTATCCGTACAGGCCGGCTATGCGGGTCTGATCATCGGCGCGGTTTTCGCGGGTCTTGTATATGTAGTGATCGCCTTCATTGTAAAATTTGCGGGAGTAAACTGGATTAATAAAATCATGCCGCCGGTCGTAATCGGTCCTACGGTAGCCATCATCGGTCTCTCCCTGGCAGGCAACGCGATCGGCGACCTTACCAAGGGAAGCGTTACCGTAAACGTGACCCAACAGATCGCACAGATTAACGAGGCAACGGGTGTTGCTGAGCTTGCGGATAAAACCGAGTCTGTAGCGCTGGCTTCACCGTTTATAGCGCTGCTGTGCGGTCTTGTAACATTAGCGGTTACTATGCTTTGCTCCAGCTACGGTAAAAAGAGCATTCGGCTGATTCCCTTCATCATCGGAATTTTAGCCGGTTATGCCACGGCGCTTGTTTGCACGCTCATCGGCAACAGCGCAGGGATCGACGCGTTAAAGATCCTGAATCTGGCTCCGCTTCAGGAACTCTTTGCCGACGGTGTAACTCTGCAAAGCTTTTTGATTCTTCCGGAATTTACCTTCCTGACAGCAGCTGAGGGTATCAATCAAATTGACAGTCAGTATCTTATTACTTTGGCTGTAGCCTACATCCCGGTAGCCTTTGTGGTATTCGCCGAGCATATTGCCGACCATAAAAACATTTCCTCCATTATTGAAAGAGATCTGCTGGACAAGCCCGGTCTGCACAGAACGCTTTTAGGTGACGGTGTAGGTTCTATGGTAGGCGCTTTCTTCGGCGGCTGCCCCAACACCACCTACGGTGAATCGGTAGCCTGCGTGGCGATCACCCGAAACGCATCGGTTATCACCATTTTGTTTGCGGCAATCGGCGCCATTTTAATCTCCTTTATCGCCCCCTTCGTTGCCTTTGTTAATTCCATTCCCAGCTGCGTTATGGGCGGCGTATGTATGGCATTATACGGATTTATCGCCGTCAGCGGCTTAAAGATGATCAAGAATATTGACCTGAACCAAAATAAAAACCTGTTTGTCGTATCGGTTATTTTAATCGCCGGTATCGGGGGTTTGAAGCTTACATTCGGCCAGGTAGAGATCACCAATATCGCTATGGCGCTGATTCTGGGTATCCTGACAAATTTACTCCTTGCAAAATCCAAGGAAGAAGATACAGAAAATTAATTGATAAAAAATCATTTCCGAGAAAACTCGGAAATGATTTTTTTGGCAAACAGCATCAATCTTCAGAAAAAAAGAGGTCTTTTTTGTGTGGCTCACGGCGGCATTTTTATCGGCGGTCTTTGCAGGCGCTACCTCTATTTTAGCAAAAACAGGCATTCAAAACACGGATAGTGATACGGCAACGGCACTGCGCACCGGCGTAATTGCCGTTTTTTCCTGGCTTATTGTACTGTTCAGCGGAGCAATAAAGGGCGTTTATTCCTTAGAGGGCCGATCGGTATTATTCTTAGTGCTTTCCGGACTGGCAACGGGCGGCTCCTGGCTGTGCTACTTTCGCGCGCTTTCTTTGGGCAGCGTCAATAAAGTAGTGGCTGTAGATAAGCTCAGTACGGTACTGGCCGTATTGTTTTCCTGGCTGTTATTGCGGGAAGAAATAAGCTGGTACGTCTGGATCGGCGCCATCTTGCTGACCGTCGGCGCGCTCCTGATGATACAAAAACAATCTCGGCAGGAACATACAGAAAAGCGATGGCTGTTTTATGCTTTCTTATCGGCGGTCTTTGCCGCACTGACATCTATTTTAGGAAAAATCGGTGTAGAAAATGTGGATTCCAATTTAGCAACGGCTATCCGTACCTGCGTGGTTCTGCTGATGGCTTGGCTAATCTGCATTTTTCAGCGAAAAGTAAAACGGATAAAGCAAATTGATAAAAAAAGTCTGCTGTTCATTTTATTTTCCGGTATAACAGGCGGTCTTTCGTGGCTATGCTATTATTACGCGCTTAAATACGGAAAGATCACGGCAGTAATCGCCATTGACAAGCTGAGCATAACGATTGCCGTTTTATTCGCCCATTTTTTGCTCAAAGAAAAGCTGAACAAGAAGGCCGCGCTGGGTACCGCGCTTTTAACACTCGGCGTGCTGGTTATGATTTTTTAACAAAAGAATTCGGTTATCCGCAAATCATAAAAATTGCCGGTTACAAAAAGCCGAAACCACTTGATAAGGCAAAAAAACTTTTTTCTCAATAAAAATGTCCTTGTTTTTAAAATTAATTTGCGAAAAGCAGTCTGCTGTAAGGAGCTTTATGGGAAAATCAGATATCAAAAGAGTATTAGGGTCTATCCGCCGAGCGGATGAAAAATTCGGTATGATACAAAGCGGCGATAAAATTGCCGTAGGCGTTTCCGGAGGAAAAGACAGTCTTTTACTTTTGTTCGCGCTTTCTATTTACAAAAAATTCTGCAAAAAAGATTTTTCACTTTTTGCCGTTACCGTTTCCTTAGGCTTGGAACCGTTTGATACCACAGCCGTTGAACAATTTTCAAACTCTCTGGGCATCCCTTACACCAGAACAGACTCGGATATCGGTAATATTGTATTTCATATTCGCAAAGAAAAAAACCCCTGCGCGCTTTGCGCGAACATGCGCCGCGGCGCGGTAAACAGTGCGGCCAAAGAGTTAGGATGCAATAAGGTAGCGCTGGCCCATCATCGTGATGACGCCATTGAAACGCTGCTGATGAGTCTTTTTTTTGAAGGGCGCATGAATACGTTTGCACCGGTAACCTATCTTTCCCGTCAGGATTTAACGGTAATCCGTCCCTTTCTCTATGTGCCCGAAGAAATCATTGCCGCCGTTGCGCAAAATAACGCGCTTCCGGTGATTCCCTCGCCCTGCCCGGTAAACGGCAAAACCAAACGACAGGATATCAAGGATCTGTTGTCCTCTCTCTCGGCACAGTTTCCCGATATCCATGAAAAATTGCTGCACGCGCTGGACAATACGGAAAAATATAATCTGTGGGACAAGTATGTAAAAAAATAAAAAGCGAACCGTTAACCCCTCTTGTGAAAATTCTCTCGTTTAAAAATCAATCATTTTCGCGCCGCACTCTATCTGCGCCTATACCACTCTTGTATTTTAAATTCTTTTATTATGCAGTTTCCTACAAGGTGTTTCCGTCTATCAGAGAAAAGAAAAAACATACCGTTACCACCGCATAAAATCAGCTTTTATATTAACAATCAAAAAAATTTCTTTTCTTTGTTTTCCGATTCTATGGAAGTCACACCATTTATTTTTCCCTGTTTCCCTGCAAACGCAGGCTTTTTCTTAAGTGATTTTTTCTTTAGACACATGGCGTTAAAATCAGATTAAACCTGATCGGAAATTTTATCACGAGAAAAATGCAAAAAAATAACCTGAAATTCTTTTGATTGAAGTATAGACTTTCCCTATAAAAATTGCTATAATAAAATAAATAATTAGTAAGGAGTATAAAGCGATGATAAAAGTAACGATTTGGAATGAATTTAAGCACGAAAGAGAAGAGGAAGCTATTGGCAAGATTTATCCCCAAGGAATTCATACGGCGATTGCCGAATTTTTAGGAAAAGAACAAGATATTACCGTTCGATGCGCCACGCTTTTGGATCCGGAATGCGGTCTGACACAAGAAATTCTGGACGACACGGACGTACTGATCTGGTGGGGACATATGGCGCATCATATGGTGCCTGACGAAGTAGCGGTAAGAGTTCAACAGGCCGTACAATCCGGCATGGGGCTTATCGTACTGCACAGCGGGCATCATTCCAAAGTATTTAAGCTTTTGATGGGAACGCCCTGCAATCTCTCCTGGCGTGAAAACGGAGATATGGAACGCGTCTGGGTAATTGATCCCAGTCACCCTATCGCGCAAGGTGTAGATCGTTATTTTGAGCTGGAACATGAGGAAACTTATGCCGAACCGTTTTCCATTCCCGAACCGGATCATCTGGTATTTGCCGGTTGGTATGAGGGCGGCGAGCTGTTCAGAAGCGGGTGCTGCTATCATCGGGGTTACGGAAATATTTTTTATTTTCAGCCCGGTCACGAAAGTTTCCCTACCTTTTATAACAAAACCGTACAGCTTATTATAAAAAACGCGGTGCACTGGTGCGCGCCGGTCATCAGAAAAGTAATTGACTGTCCGCAGGTAGAAAAAATCGGTACAACATCAAAAAAATAAGTTTTTTCAACAGTGTATGTCATAGCTGATTCCATCCACAAAACGGAGGTTTTCTATGAAAGCAAAAAAAACTTTTCTTACCGTGCTGTGCTGCATAGCAGTTTTCATTTATTTACTGGTTGAATTCGGCGCCGTGTTTTCTGTAATATGGGTCAATTCCGAAGCGGAAAAAATCGCGCAGCAATTTGATGAAGTTCTTGAACTTTTAGAGGATGACGAAGCGGTCAGCCAACTGGCATCTTCCATGACGGTCTCCGGTAAAAACAGCGCCGCATTAAGCGTCAAAGCGCGCCGGCTGAAAAAAGAGCTTTCTGAGGAAAATTTCAGCGGCTCTCGCGGAAAGGTGGAAGCGGCAGCGAAAGAATATCTGAACGGCCTGATTTCACTCATCGGCAATGCTTCAAAAAAGCTGAGTAACCAATCGGTTGTACTTTCTCTTTCCTATGACTATGTATATCTGAATCCTTCAGACGCAAAAAAGAAGCTTTCTTTTGCCAGACTTCTTGTGAAAGAAGTCCGCGATGATTTTGATAACGTTTCTGAATTTGAATTCTTTATGTCCTATCTCAAAGGAAAGAACGCCGGAATTGCTTATGTTTTTGTATACGAAGCTTTATTATGGAAACTTTTTTCCGCCATGGCCGATGGAAATCTTATTGTTTATAATAAAAATAATGAAGAGGATTTTTTTGATATTATGCTCCGTGTTTTTGATAAGCAAGAAGAAATCATTGATTTTTTGCAACAAAATCAGAAAGAATGGAATGTTTCCTCCACCGGTAGGCTTGTGATATTGAACAATAAATTAAATCAGCAGTACTCCGATATTGTTCAGGAACGGAACGCGTTACTGGCACAGTTAAATGAAACTTAACTTTTTTGTCTACGTATCAGTATCAAAAAATACAGCAAATAAAGCGGGCATACGTAATACGGTGCCCGCTTCAAATCATCAATAGCATCCTATCTTTTGCGGCGGCAGCGCCGCATTTTTTACTGATAAAACATAACCCAAATAACTTATAAGTATTAAATATTTGTAAGAACACAAAAAACAATGGCATGAATAACAAATCTGAAAATCTTTACTCCTTGAAATGGTTCAACCCAAAGCTGAACGATTCAAACTGCAAACAAACCTGAAACCTGATTTTTGCCATGGTCCGCCGCATTTTGTTTTCCGCCCTCGGTGCGTCAGAAAAACTCCTTATAAGAGAAAAACCGCTTGATAAGCGGTTTTTCAAGGACGCATGGGGTGGTGAGTGCAGTCCGAAAATCAACAATTTTCGAGCGAGCGGCCTCCCCGCCAAGAGGATATTGACTTTGTCGACACTCTCAAGCGAGGGATGTTTGCTCCCTCGCTTTACCTTTTATAAAGAACCGTTATACCGTTTC
>ULSF01034168.1_pt1 | contig 25646 bp, 25 predicted proteins | sample 1956121 | NCBI WGS metagenome assembly ULSF01 (sample SAMEA4835701, study PRJEB28245) | human gut metagenome | biome: gut microbiome; material: fecal sample | place: Denmark | collected 2008
GCTCTTTTTTTCTTCTGTCACTCATCATTGTAACACATACAGCGGAAAACCGATTATTTTTAAAGCCACTATTGCAAAAAAGGTTTGCTTGTAGTATAATAATAAAAACAAAAGCAACAATAAATAAAGAAATAGAATGGAGGGCGAGTTCTAAATGAAACTGATTATTGCTATCGTTCAGGACGAAGATGCCGGCCGCCTTGTAAGCGCGCTTATGAAGGAGGGCTACGGTGTAACAAAACTTGCCACCACCGGCGGATTTTTGCGTTCGGGCAATACCACGCTGCTTGTGGGGGTAGAGGATGAAAAAATGAAGCACTGTCTTGAGTTTATTGAGGGAATTTGTAAAAGCCGGAAACAGGTTATCAATTCCAATATCGGCGCGTTTGACGCTTCTATCAGTGCGGCGGGCCATTCTAATATAGAAATTATGATCGGCGGCGCCACCGTGTTTGTGCTTTCGGTAGAGGAATTTAAAAAGTATTGATGGATTTATTTTTAACACGCTCTTCTGCGTGCTTTTTGGCAGAGAGTAAAGCTATTGTCAAAGGAAAAGGTAGTCACGCATATCTGTTGGAAGGTCCTGACGGTATCGGCAAAAAGTCCTTTGCAATGGCCGCCGCTTGTACAATGCTGTGTACGGCACAGGAGAAGCCATGCTTTGCCTGTGCCGCTTGCCGAAAGGTGTTAGAGGGCGTTCACCCCGATGTACATATTATAAAACCGGAAAAAAATATTTTTAAGGTTGATCTGGTACGGCAAGTGATTTCTACGGTATATGAAACCCCTTACGAAGGCGGAGCAAAAATTTATGTGATCCAAGATTTTCATCTTGCCAATGAACAGGCGCAGAACGCGCTTTTAAAAACACTGGAGGAGCCCCCGGCTTCTGTTGTGTTTTTTTTGCTGGCGGAAAATTCACTTCAGCTGCTGCCCACAGTGCGTTCCCGATGCAGAAAACTGCGTTTGAACGGGTTCGACAAGCAGCTTATTCTGCAGCAGTTAGAACGGCTTTTTCCGCAAAACAGCCGCAACGAACAGGCGGCGCGGGAGAGCGGCGGAAACATCGGCACCGCCATCGCACTGGTTACGGACGAGGAGCTGATACGGATTTACGGCATCGCGCAAGAACTGATTTCCGGGCTTGACGGCACTCTTACCGTACCGAGAGCGGCACAAATTCTGGAAAAAGAAAACTGTTTGCTTTTAACACAGATATTGGAACAAAAGCTGTTTGAAAACTTAAAAAGCACGCATAATGCGCGGACGCTGGAGAGGCTGAAAGCTTTAGCGGAAGCACAAGCGGCAAAAAAGAAAAATGTCAATAACGGGCTTATTACAGAAGAGCTTGCGTATGCGTTGGTGAAAGGCGGAACAAAATGGCAAAGGTAATCGGTGTAAGGTTCAGAAATACGGGAAAAACCTATTATTTTGATCCTTGCGAAATGAAAATAGCTGCCGGCGAAGGCGTTATTGTAGAGACGGCACAAGGCGTTGAATATGGAAATGTTACGGTGGGAACCAAAAATATACCGCCGGAACAAATTGTAGCGCCGCTGAAAAAAATTATACGGGTAGCCACTGAGGCAGATAGAAAAAAGTTGCAGGAAAATCAAGCGAAAGAGGATAAAGCGTTAGGAATCGCGGATAGTAAAGCGCAAAGCTATAAGCTGGATATGAAATTTATCCGTGTGGAATATACGTTTGATTGTGCCAAGGCCGTATTTTATTTTACCTCTGAGGGACGGGTAGATTTTCGTGAACTTGTAAAAGAATTGGCCTCAACTTTCCATACCCGGATTGAATTGCGGCAAGTAGGCGTTCGGGATGAAACCAAAATGTTAGGCGGTCTGGGCCCCTGCGGACAGCCTTGCTGCTGCAGTCGATTTTTAGGCGGATTTCAGCCGGTATCAATTAAAATGGCCAAAGAACAGGGCCTTTCATTGAACCCTTCAAAAATAAGCGGTCTTTGCGGAAGATTGATGTGTTGCTTAAAATATGAACAAAGCTATTACGAACAGGCTCATAAAAAAATGCCTCCCGTTAATGCTGAGGTGCGTACAGCTGACGGGCAGGGACGGATACAGGAAGTAAATGTACTGACCGAAAAGGTAAAGGTTATGATTCATGCAGGAGATCAGATTGAATTGCGTGAATATCCTTATACGGAAGTAAAGGTATTAAAAGTTCCCAAAAAAGGCGGAGACAAAAAAGAAGAACAGGAATCGGAAGATGTAAAAAATTTGGAGGATTGAAATGAAAGCAACAATTGAAATGAAAAACGGCAAAAAAATGGTGTTTGAGCTGGACGAAAACGCCGCACCGCTTACGGTGAAGAATTTTGTAAAACTTGCCCGGCAAGACTTTTATGAGGATGTAATTTTTCACCGCGTTATATCGGGTTTTATGATCCAGGGAGGAGATCCTACCGGCACTGGTACCGGCGGCCCCGGATACTGTATTAAGGGGGAATTTAAAGCCAACGGAGTAGAGAATCCTATCAAGCATGTGCGTGGCGTGATTTCCATGGCTCGGGCCATGGATCCCAATTCGGCCGGCTCACAGTTTTTTATCATGCATGCCGACGCGCCTCATCTTGACGGACAGTATGCCGCTTTCGGCCGGATGACGGAAGGCTTTGAAACATTGGATGAAATCGCCCAAACGCCTTGCGGCTACGCGGACAGACCTTTGGAGGATCAGGTAATCAAAAAGGTTACGATAGAAGAGGAAAAGGCGTAACATTGCGGTATCCTTTTATAGATAAAGCAGCGCGTAAAGAGTCAAATCAGCTGAAATATACCTTTTTGTAAACAGAAGCTGCCGATGCTGAAGACGGCGCACTGCCTAAAGCAAAAAGCTGTGTATGATTCCTAAACATAAACCGGCATCCGGAAAGGAGAAAAAACAGCACGGCCGTTTTAACTTCAAAGTCCTCATAGAGAGGACTTTTTTGCTAAGAAAAAAACGAAGCGAAGCATAAAAAGCAGCAGTCGGTAAAAAATATACAGTATTTCAGAAAGAACCGCAACAGACAAAATACCACTAAGTTTCGAAAAAATATAGTCTCAAATGAAAAAATTCGGACACACTTGAAGAATTGCATCAAAAAACATCGGTGTGAAAATTGCACAGAACAAGATCAGTATACCAAAGAGAGGATACCGCTTAAAGCGTTGCGGGCACGGCAACGGGTTTGCTATGAACAGAAACACCGCTTCTTAAACATGGAAATTCAAAGAGACGTTTTCCCATGAGCGCCGAATATTTGAAAAAATCTTTATTCGTTGCTTTTTGAAAATGTGGTGGGATCCTTCTGTAAAAGCTGCTAAAAAATTTTTTACTAATCATTTACTTTAACAACAAAAGCAGACTGTTTTTTAAACAATCTGCTTTTTCTTCCTTCTCAATTTTGGCAAGGACAATTTTATCCAAAAAGAAAACAATAAGGATGGCCGCTCACTTTTTTATTCACCGTAAAGCACCTGGATTTCCTGGCCTTGCCGCAGCAGTGCCTCGGAAATGGAAACAGACATATTCTTGAATGAAAAATCAATCGGTCGGTCTTCTATCAGAACCTGCACGGGGGCAGCTTTTTTTCCGAATCCCGTTTGGGAAAGACGCAGGCTGCCATAAAGTACCCGGATTACCGCCTTATTTTTTGTGATTTCCACAATGCCAAAGCCGCTGTCTAAGGACCAGAAGCAACGGAAGTTTTCTTTCTTTTGCACCGGAGCAAAGCTTAAAAGGCCTTTAGCCGCATCGTATTTCATGCCGGAAAAAGCAGGCAACAGGGAAAAGGCTGCCATGGAACGCGCGTAATTAGAGCCGCACTCCATCTCGTTCCAGGGATTGCGCCGGGCTCCGTCATAACGTCGGCGGACCGCCCGTACCAGAGTAAGCCCCTTTTTTATCATTCCCTCTTGAATCATATGCGCTGCGGCTTGATATTCAAAGCCGTGCATAGTTTCTTCGCTGTACGGTACCGGAATCATGGGCTTAACGGCAGGAAAGCTGCAAATCACGGTGCCGCTTTCATCATTCATGCAATATATACGGCAGGGATTCACATGTTTGCGCATATCGGGTTTGTAGTTATAACGATAGATCGCGTTCAGCGCCGCACGAACTTTTTTACGGTCAAAAATTTGGCCGAGCCCAATCAAATTAGCGTGCCACTGTCCCAAAACCTGATCAATAGCACAGCCTTGGCCAATTTGATATTTGATTTCCCCCAACTCTTCGCTCCAATAGTCTTCCGTTGTGCTGCCGCCCAGTATAGAGGCTCCTTTTGTATACTTTTCCAAAATTGTTTTTTGCGTAATATCAATTTGCTGGTGAAAATATTCTCCGTTAAACAGATGCTCTTCCGCCCATTTTTTCCCGTTTTCAAACATTTTACGGTATTGCCGCGCGCAATCTTTCTCCCCCAGTACAAGCGCCATTTCAGCGCAAGCCTTCAGCGCTGCCAAATACATGCTCTGCAGCCATGAATTTGCGCCGAACAGTTCCATATCCAGTGTATGATGCTGACGCCCGGTTAAAATACCGGAAGCGTCTGGATCCCAAAGATCATCATTTTGCGGATTCCATGCGTATTCCAATGCTTTTTTCACAAAAGGCCATTTCTCACGCAGCCATTTTTCATCCCCGCATATTTTATATTCTCGATACGTTTTAAAAATAGTGGCAAATTGACCGTCGGCACAGGCACGAAAGTTCCATGGCTCACGCTCCAGCGGCAGCATCAGGCGAAAGGCGAGACTGCCGTCCGGTTTTTGGGTATAGCTCCATTCCAAGTCACGCATCGAACGCTCCAGACGCGGAAAAAGGAAGCACAAGGCATAGGTATACGCCCAAACATGGGTACAACTGCCCTCACAAGAACCCGTGGTGGCGTTACAGCCTTCCCAACCATAGAGTGCACCGTTTTCCAGTCGCAGTACCGTAGCGCTTTTTAAAACCGAAACCGTTGCGGATACGGCGTCAAGCACTTCTTCCGGTAAAGAGGAGGCAAATAACGCGTCATGATACAGCTTGGTACCGGTAAAAAGGCGATCCCAGTTTTTTAGCCCATAAAAGGCCGAAGCTGAGGAGTCGGCAAACAGTATGCTGTAATAATTTTTCCATTTGTTATACTGCTGCCATTGATTTTTTTTCTCTGTATTAGCATCTGTCCAATAGTTATGGTTATTGGGAATATTCCATGAAATAATGAAACGAAATTCTTTACTTTCTCCCGGCCGGATCCATGCGCCGGCGGTCAGCGTAGCCGTGCATTCATTTCCTTTTACGGAAGCATACCGGCGGTTTTTTAAATTGCCTAAAGCGGAAAATTCTTGCCAGAAGACCCCTACGGAATCAAACCATCTGCCGGAAAACCAGTATTCCTGAAAGAAAACCTCTTCAGCCTCGCAGGCAATTGAAAGATCACCGTAGGCGATTTCATCGTTTGTATGGGCTATATCCTGCAGTTTTATCATATGGATATTTTCTTTTTGGCAGTATGTATTCTTTCCTTCTTGCGCAGAAAAGGGATTGTTCAGGGAACCTGCGGCAGTGTAATGCAATGCTCTATTCGTAGTGTTTTTCACAACAATAGAAAAAAACGCCGCGGGAATGGACGAATCATCTTCGTTAGTCGGAATCAGCGGATTAAAGGCATGCAGCATAACCTGGCCGGGAAAAGAGGGATCGATAAATTCAATTTCCGCAAAGGGAAATTCCCCGTTAAAAACGCAGTCTTTAAAATGCGGAAAGCCCATCATGGTACTGCGCGGGCTTCCGTGACCGAAATTCCCCTGTGAAAAGGATCCCATACATTCCGTATCTATATCAGCATGCAGTACTTTCGCATCCAATATTTGATTTCCGTCATCCGCTTTTATTGCAAAATGAGAAAGTCCGTTGCTGCTGCCCTTGGAAGGGCGATTAAAGATTTCCCAATCGATCAGTTGTCCATAACCGGAAAGACCGATACATCCGCTGCCGATGCCTCCTAAAGGGAAGCTGATCGCGCGGCGGTTTTTACCGCAATAGTTCATATTCGTTTCCTCCATCGATTCTTTTATGCTATTTTGATTGTAATATAAGGAATACAAAAAAGCAAGATCATAAAATTGTTTTTTTTAGCACTCAATGAGAAAATATATTTTATGCAGAATAAAGAGAATAGCATCGGCACGGAATCCGCGCAAGAAAGAATATGCAGAGCTTTAAATCCATAAAAAGCACAATATCAAAAGAAGAGAAAAAATCAGCGAAAATTTATCGGAAACACGATAAAAAATGTCTATGCTTGATCGGCGGAAACAGCATATATCTTGTTATGAAATCTTATATTTGCGATAAAAATCAGATTGTAAAAATGAGAAAACAAGAAGAACTAAGAACAGCTGAAATTCACTTTTCTTTTACGCAAAAACGGAAGGCTTTTATTTTTCGATAAAACTGTTTACAAATAACGTTGACAGGACTATAATCGTATTGTTATAACTGTACGCGTATAAAAGATATATTGAATAAAAACAAAGGCTTTTACGGATGAATTAAGAAGACAGATAAATTTTTCTTATACATCATCCGCAGAAGCATTTCGGAAATGCATGAAACTGCTGCCGTAAAAATTCACAGCACAGGCATTTTTACGGAAAAACAAAGCATAAAATTTTTAACGGCATATTTATGCGGTTGAGTAAGGAGGATATTATGGCAAAAATTTATACTTCCGCCGATCAGCTTGTAGGGAAAACTCCGCTTCTGGAGCTTACGCATATTGAAAAGGAATACGGCATATCGGCAAAAATTCTGGCTAAGCTTGAATACTTTAATCCTGCGGGTTCAGTAAAAGACAGAGTGGCAAAGGCCATGATAGAAGATGCTGAGAAAAAGGGGCTCTTAAAGCCGGATTCCGTTATTATAGAGCCTACTTCCGGAAATACGGGTATCGGTCTTGCGGCAATTGCGGCGGCAAAGGGATACAAAATGATCATTGTGATGCCGGAAACCATGTCGAAAGAAAGAAGAATTGCCGTAAAGGCATATGGCGCTGAGTTGGTGCTTACCGAGGGATCTAAGGGAATGAAAGGCGCGATCGCCAAGGCAGAGGAATTGGCGCGGGAAATTCCGGGAAGTTTTATTCCCGGCCAGTTTACAAACCCTGTGAATGCTCAAGCGCACAGAGAAACAACCGGAGTTGAAATATGGAATGATACGGACGGAAAAGTGGATATATTCGTTGCCGGCGTAGGCACGGGCGGTACTGTTTCGGGTGTGGGTGAATACTTAAAAAGCAGAAATTCCGGGATAAAAATAGTCGCGCTAGAACCCGAGAATTCTCCGGTGCTTTCTCAAGGAAAAGCCGGTACCCATGCCATACAGGGAATAGGCGCGGGCTTTATTCCCGATACACTGAATACCGGAATATATGATGAGATTATAGCGATATCCGACGCGGATGCTTTTGAAAGTGCCCGTGACATAGGCGTAAAAGAAGGAATCCTGGTAGGAATCAGTTCCGGTGCGGCGCTGGCGGCGGCAATGACGCTTGCGAAAAGACCCGAAAATAAGGACAAGACCATTGTTGTGCTTTTTCCCGATAACGGAGAAAGGTATTTTTCGGCGGGACTGTTTCCAGAGGAATAATTTTAACCCGACGCGGGAAAGATCCTCCTCTTTGCTAAAACAGCATATACCCGCCGCAAAGAAGATGACGAAAACGCCAAAGTATTGAGCTTTCTGTATTATGAGGCAGAGCAATTTGCAAAAAATTTAAAAACATTGCTTTTTCGGAAAAACTTATAAAACAAGCTATCTTTCCTTAAAAAGAGAGGGAGCTGTCATGATAAGACAGTTCCCTCTCTTTTTGCTGTTCTCATTCTATTCATTTTCCTTTTCCCCAAATATGAAATCTGTCAAAAAGAATGCCCTAAAATGTGCCATCTGACACCTGTTTTTGAAATCGGATTTTTGAATATAATAAAAAACGCAAAGATATCAATTGAAGTATTCATATTCAAAAGAAGCCTTTGATGTTTCAAAGGAAAACAGCGTGCGCCCATTTTGCTTAAAGCAATAACACGCGCGGCAGGAAGCGCTTTCGTGAATCGTTCGGTTCATCGCGCCGCTTACCGGCGCGAAAAGAGGATGCGTATGCTTTTCCATCAGCTTTGCCGAAAAAATCATATCTCCCTGGCAAATTATAATTTCACCGTTTTCAATAGTAATGGCTTTTGCACCGAGATAAGTAGCCAAACGGTACTCTTTTCCTTGCCATTGAATTACACTGATTATCCCTGTAAAATGAAAAAATCCAAACGGGATATCCGCCACACTGAGCATAAGAGATCCCCCATCAAAAATACACTGTGTCCATGCATATTCTTTGGGGAAAGAATACCCGCGATCTCCTTCAATATAACCGATTCCATTCTCAAAACAATAGTTTATCCCATTGATGCACAGCCGGCCGGTTACCGTATGCTTCATGCTTATAACGCTATGCCGGCATTCCATAAACGGCAGATAATGAAAGGGTCCCATGATATCATATCGAAGAGGAGAAAAAGGCCCGAAGCTAACAGAGCCTTGAGCGGAAAAATCTCCTGTATGGATGCATAGTTTAATTCCGTCCCTGCCGAAGAGGTTTTCACCTGCCAAAATGTGAAACTGTTTTTTTTGTTTATGATATTTATGATAAGGAAAGTCAATATTCCAAGACCCTTCCTCTGTGATGATTTGAACGGAACACGATTTTTTTTCTTTGATTGATGAACCGCGGGAATGACCGCCAGTGTCTGCGCGTCAGACTGACATTTGAAATACCATCCGCAGAAATATTCACGCACGCATAATACCCCCTTTTGCGTAAATTTTATACCATTATTCTTTTAGATTTTTATAAAATTATTCCGCAAAAACGATTAAAAGTTCGGGCTGTTTGCGTGATCGTAAAAATACTTTTCATGCGTTGAAAAGTCCAAGGTTGTTTCCGGATATTTTATATGCCTTTTTGTCTTTTTCTCAATACAATTCTTTGTTTGGAATAGTCGCCGTTATTTGAGAAATACTATTTGTAAAATTGATTTTGGGGAGGATGCATCATGGGCTCATTATGGGAACAGACATCAAATGGTTGTACTTTTGAAAGCCTGAAACAAGAAATCACAACAGATGTACTTATCATCGGAGGGGGAATGGCCGGAATTTTATGCGCATATACGCTTCATCAAGCGGGCATACCGTATGTGCTTGCAGAGGCTGGCACTCTATGCGGCGGTATTACCCAAAATACAACCGCTAAAATTACCTCGCAGCATGGATTGATTTATGATAAGCTGATTCGCGAATTTGGTGTGGAAAGGGCAAAACAGTATTTTTACGCCAATGAAACCGCCCTGGGAAGATATCGCGGTTTGTGCAGCAAGATTGATTGTGATTTTGAAGAAAAACCTTCTTATGTTTATTCGCTTGATCACCGCGAAAAAATAGAAAAAGAAATTTTAGCCCTTGAAAAGCTCGGAGGCCACGCGGAATTTGTCAAGCATCTTCCCTTGCCTTTTTCTGTAGCCGGCGCAGTAAAATATTCCGGTCAGGCACAGTTTCATCCGTTAAAATTTATTTCAGCTGTTTCAAAAGGGCTGCATATTTACGAACATACAACAGTGCGTGAGTTATTGGGAACCACAGCAATTACGGATCATGGTAAAATTACCGCAAAAAATATTATTGTGGCTACTCATTTCCCGTTTTTGAATAAGCACGGGAGCTATTTTCTGAAAATGTATCAGCATCGTTCTTATGTGCTTGCGCTTGAAAACGCGCAGAATGTGGCGGGCATGTATGTAGACGAGGCGCAAAAAGGAATGTCTTTCCGTAATTATGCCAATCTATTGCTTATCGGAGGCGGAGACCATCGTACCGGAAAAAAAGGAGGGAACTGGGCAGAATTGCGTGATTTTGCGCGACGGTATTATCCAAACGCGGCAGAAAGATATCACTGGGCCGCGCAGGATTGCATGACATTGGACGGCGTTCCGTATATCGGCGCTTATTCTGCCGGTACATCAAATTTATACGTTGCTACCGGTTTTAATAAATGGGGGATGACGTCGTCTATGGTTTCGGCAATGATCTTATGCGATTTCATTCAGGGAAAACGAAATCCCTATGCGGAAGTATTCTCTCCGTCACGTACTATACTCCGCCCGCAATTGGCCGTCAACGCTTTTGAATCCATTGTAAATCTGTTGACCCCTGCAGCCAGACGTTGTCCGCATTTAGGCTGTGCGTTAAAGTGGAATCCTTATGAGCATACCTGGGATTGCCCTTGTCATGGCTCCCGTTTTACGCAGGACGGCAGGCTGATTGACAATCCGGCCACGGGAGATTTAAAAAAGCGATAAACAGAAAATAATCTAAAAAAAGACACATCCGTATTTCAGAGTGTCCAAAAAATCACGCGGTCAAAAGAGCTGAACAATAAAGTTATTGTTCTCCTTTTTCAAGGGGCAGGCAAAATCCAGACTCGCGCGGAAGTTTTCTTCAAAGAGCGCGAAAGAAGCGTAAAATGTACCGGTGGGATGTTTAGCGGTGGGGGAGTGCTCATCCGCCCGATGGAATACGTGAAAATTTTTTGTATCTGTTCATAAACAGATTTTTCGACAGACCGAATGATGCACCTGTATCTCTTTCCGTATGTGAAAAATCCTATCGCCCGGTAATCCTTTCAAAAAGCGCGCGAGAAAACGGTTTATTATAAAATAAAGAGATATACAGTGGACAATGTAACGAATGGTTGAATCTTTCCTGCTGAAAAATGATCTGATGTCGGAGCAATTACAAAAAGATCCGTCTAAGTTGTTTTACGGATTGCCGCATGTTTTTCCGGTAACGGTTTTTTTATTCGCGTAAGGTACCGATATAGGCGTCAATTAAAAGAGCATCGGAAGAAAGCTGCCGTTTCAGCTCTTCTACGGAACAAAACTTACGCTCAGCGCGTATTTTTTTTAAAAAAGTGATCGTTGCGGTTTTTCCGTAAACATCGCCGCAGAACCCCAAAATATGTGTTTCCACTGAAAGCTTTTGTTCGGTTGTCACGGTAGGATTGATGCCGATATTGGTCATTCCTTTATAAAGTCTTCCGTTTATTCGGCACAGTGTGGCATATACCCCTCTTTGGGGAATCAGTTTTTCCTCCGGAACACAGGTGTTTACGGTAGGAAAACCGATGCTGTGGCCGATATGTCTGCCATGCACGGTAATTCCCCGCAAACAATAACGGCGTCCTAACAACCGGGCCGCCTGCTCGGTTTTTCCGGCAAGCAGAGCCTGCCGAATTCCGGTACTGCTGACCGTGCCCTGCCCATCCGTCACCGGCGGTACAATTTCCGTTTGGTATCCGTATTTTTCACCCAGCTGTCTGAGCAGTACACAGTTTCCTTTGGCGCCAAACCCGAATTTATGATTAAAGCCCGCCACAATGGCGTGGGGAGAAAACTTTTTGCATAAAAACTCAATATACGCTTCCGCCGGCATCGAAGCTTTTTCCCGGTCAAAGGGCTGCATAAATACCTCGTCTGCACCGTACTTTTGTAAAAGCGCGGCCTTTTCGTCCGCGGTGGTAAGCAGCTTAATATTTTTTTGAAAAAAAAACGCCGGAGGAATGGAAAATGTGCAGGCAACAATGGGCTCCGCAAAATTTTTTGCTCGGTCAAGCAAAGCCTGATGTCCCCGATGTACACCGTCAAAAGTTCCCAGAATCAGAACGCTCATGGTGTTTCGCCTCCCAGCCGGCATTGTATATGATAGAATCCCTGTTTTAAACAGCCGATGCCGATAAACAACTCTTCACAATAGATTCGTACCGGCTCGTTTTCTTTCACCGTATCTTTCCGCAGCACCAAATCGGCCTCCGCGGGATTTCCGTTTTTCAGTTTTTTTTGGGCGGCAGAAGAAAATATTACCGCCGGCAAAAAGGTCACGGCGCGATCCATGGGAAGCACAAAAGAAAAATCATGCTTTTGTATCTGATCTGCAATCTGCCGGATTTTCAGAGAATCCTCTACGCACAGACCGCCCGCGCTCTCCCGCAGCAGATGACGCATATGCGCGCCGCAGCCTAAAAGATTGCCCAAGTCCTCACAAAGCGTGCGTATGTAGGTACCTCTGCCGCAAACTACGCGGATACTGCACTCATCTTCTTCTATCGGTGTAAGAACCGTGAGAGATTCTATTTCAATCTCCCGAGGCTGGCGTTCTACGATTTTCCCTTGCCGAGCCAATTCATACAGTCTTTTTCCGCCTTGGTGCAGTGCCGAGTACATCGGCGGCACTTGCTGAATTCGGCCGGTAAGTTTTGCGGCGGCATCTAATAATTCCTGATACGAAAAACCCGGCGCGCATTGGGAAAGAATTTGACCCGAAGCATCCTGGGTGTCGGTAATAACGCCAAAACGAACCCGTGCCTGATAAGTTTTATGACGGGACGTCAGGAAATCAAAAAGTCTTGTAGCTTTGCCTACACAAACCGGCAATACGCCTTCTGCGTCAGGGTCCAGCGTGCCGCCGTGACCGATATGCCGCTGATGCAGTAACCCTTTAAGTTTATTCACCACATCTCCTGAAGTCCAGCCGGGTTCTTTGTACACATTGATTACGCCGTCCATGCTACAGCACCTCACGCAAAGCATTCAGCAACTGCGCGATGACCTGATCGCGGCTGCCTGTAAGATTGCATCCTGCCGCCAGCTTATGTCCGCCCCCGCCAAAGGCGGTGCATACGGCGGAGACATCATACCGGGGAGTGCAGCGAAGACTGGCTTTATATCCGTCCTGTGTTTGACGGATAAAAAATACAATCTGTGCGCCCTCAATGCTTCGGCATATTTCCACTACGCCTTCCGAATCGGCCTGTTCGGCGTGAAATTCCGCGAAATCTTCCGCATCAAGATACGTATAGACAACTTTTCCGTCAAAAGCGGAAGTCAAATGTTCAATAGCCCTGCCCTGGAGCCGTGTTTTTTGCAGTGTAGAGGTTTGAAAGAGAATTCCGACAATTTCATCGGGCCGGATATTATATTCATAAAGCTTTGCTGTTTGGTAGACATCTTCCGCGGTAACACCGCTGTGAGAGAGTCTTCCCGTATCGGTGCAGACGGATACAAACAATGCCCGCGCCATGTGATCGTCCAACGGTATCTCCAATTCTTCAAAAAGCCGCATCATAATAAACGCCGTGGCATTTCGTTCATATACCGCGTTTACGCCGGCATACTGTGTATTGGTGATATGGTGATCGATCTGCGCGGTTCTTTTTACGGTTTTTAAAAGCCGTGCGCAATTGCCCAGTCGCGCCTCGTCGCTGCAATCCACGCAAATTACGCTGTCAAAATTCTTGAGCGCGTCCTTTTTTACCAAAGAAGCGATCTCTTCTATTTTCATAAAATCCGCAGGAATATTTCCCTCGCAAAACCACTGTCCGCGCTTTTTTAGTTTTTCAAGGGCATAAAGAAGGGCGGCGGCACTGCCCATCGTGTCGCCGTCAGGTGAAATATGAGAAATCACCGCAAAATTTTCACCTTGCTTAATAAACTCTGCCAGTTGCCTCATTTTTCTTCCTCTTTTATTTGATGCAAAAGTTCACTGATGTGTATGCTGTAGGCAATGGAATCATCCGGTACAAAGGTAAGTTCGGGCATTTTACGTACTTGAATTCTTTCGGAAAGCTGCCGTTTAATAAATCCCTTTGCTTTTTCTAAACCGATAAAGGTCTGCTGTTTTTCCTCTTCCGAGCCATACACGGTAACAAATACTTTACAGTACTGCAGGTCATTGCTCAGCTCCACTTTGATAATGCTGCACAGCGTTCCGATACGCGGATCGTGCAGTTCATTTCTCAAAATATCAGCCAGCGCGCGCTGCATTTCAAGCCCTAATCTGTCTGAACGTTTATACTGCATAGTTTCTCCTTATCTTGCGATCTCCTCCATAATAAACGCTTCAATCACATCGTTTTCCTTAATATCATTATAGCCCTGGATACCGATACCGCACTCATAGCCGGTAGCAACCTCTTTTACATCGTCCTTAAAGCGACGCAGAGATTCTACTTCTCCTTCATGGATAACAATATTATCTCTTAAAAGACGAAGTTTGCTTGCGCGGGTAATTTTTCCGTCAGTCACATAGCTTCCGGCAATTGTACCGTGGCCGGGTACTTTAAAGGTCTGCCGTACCTGCGCGTGACCCAAAATGACTTCCTTGAATTCCGGCGCCAGCATACCTTTCATAGCCGCCTCGATATCCTCAATGGCGTTGTATATTATGCGATAGAGACGGATATCAATTTTTTCATGTTCAGCCATTGTTCTGGCAGTGGAATCCGGTCTCACGTTAAAGCCGATGATAATCGCGTTGGAAGCTTGGGCAAGAATTACGTCCGAGTTGGTGATTGCGCCCACGCCGCCGTGTAAAACAACAACTTTTACTTCATCGTTGGACAGCTTTTCCAGCGCTTGTTTCACGGCCTCCACACTGCCCTGCACGTCGGCCTTAATAATTAGGTTCAGCTGTTTCATTTCGCCTTCCTGAATCTGCGCGAACAAATCATCCAGGGAAGCTTTGGCCTTGGCTTTGGCTTGAGCCGATTTGATCTTTGCGCGCCGTTCTTCCGCGACCTGACGGGAAAGCTTATCATCCTCCGTAGCGTAAATCTGATCTCCTGCTTCGGGCACTTCATTAAAGCCCAGCACCTCTACCGGGGTAGAGGGCGGTGCTGCCTCTAAGCGTTCCCCTTTATCATTCGTCATTGCACGTACACGACCGAATACCGTACCGGCAACAATGGTATCCCCTACGTGCAGGGTACCGTTCTGAACCAGAACCGTAGCCACAGGACCTCTGCCTTTATCCAGCTTTGCTTCTATAATAATTCCCTTAGCCATTACGTCAGGATTGGCTTTATAATCTTCTACTTCTGCCACCAGCAAAATCATTTCTAAAAGTTTATCGATTCCCTCTTTAGTATAAGCGGAAACCGGAACTACAATCGTATCACCGCCCCAATCTTCGGGAACAAGTTCATGCTGGGTCAGTTCGGTTTTTACGCGCTCGGGGTCAGCGGTGGGCTTATCCATTTTGTTAATGGCCACAATAATCGGTACTTCGGCCGCTTTCGCGTGGTTGATCGCTTCAATCGTTTGCGGCATAACACCGTCGTCTGCGGCCACTACGATGATCGCGATATCGGTAGACTGCGCTCCGCGTGCGCGCATGGAAGTAAACGCCTCATGCCCCGGAGTATCAATAAAAGTAATTCTTTTATCATCATAAGAAACCTGATACGCACCGATATGCTGGGTAATTCCGCCGGCCTCGCTGGCGGTTACATTCGCATGGCGGATCGCGTCCAGCAGTGAGGTTTTTCCGTGGTCAACGTGGCCCATGATGGTAACCACCGGAGGTCTTGTGATATATCCTTCACCGGTTTGATCCGTGTCCTGCACAATATCAATGAGTGTATCTTCATAGGTTTTAGCAAGCTTCTGTTCCAGCTCGATCCCGTATTCCATGGCTACCATCAAGGCCGTTTCATAGTCGATCTCCTGGTTTACCGTAGCCATAACGCCCATCAGGAACAATTTTTTTACAATATCTGCGGCAGGCTTGCCTAACTTTTCGGAAAGGTCTTTAATTAAAATAGTTTCGGTAGTCATAACCGCGCTTTCGATTACAATCGGCTCAATGACCTTTTTCGCTTCTTTTTTCTCTTTTTTCGGTTTTCTTACACGGAAAAATTCATCATCTTCCACTCCGGTCATTTGCTGACGTCTGTCTTTCTTTATATTCTTTGGCGTCTGCTCGGAATTTTCGTGATTTTTACGGTACATCTTTTTGTTCGGATCATAATTGCTTACCCGTTCTTTTTCCGTAACCGGTATTGCCGCCATAGCAGGTGTGCGTGACGGCTGGCGAGACTTACGCTGATCGCCTGCGTTTTCTCTGGATTTAGTAAAGGATTTTCCCTGTGCGGACGGCTGTGTTCCGTTTTCGCGCCGTACCGGACGGGTTCCTTGATATCCGTTTCCGGAACGCTTAACGCCGCGATCCTCCGGCTTTTTCTCTCTCTGATTTTCCCGCTGTACTTGCTTTTCGGCCGGAAAAGACTTATGCGGCTGCGCTTTTTCCTCTTCCGGCTGTGTTTGTTTATCCGTCTCCGGTTTTTCCTCTTCCTGACGGGGAGTTTCCTCTTTCCTCGCGGCGGCAGCTTCGGCGGCCTCTTTTTCGGCTTTTTCGGCTTCGGCAACAGCCTCGGCTTCCTCACGGGCTCTTTGCGCCTCATATTCGGCCATAGCCTGTTCCTGCTCTAATTTCTGCTGCGCTCTGCGCTCTTCCTCGGCCTTTGCCAAAATAGCGTTATTTTTTTCCAAAAGCGCCTGCTTTTGAGCGTCAAGCGACTGCTGTGCCTTTGCTATTTTTTCAAGTAATTCATTGCTTGCCTTTTTAATCTCTGCTGCTTTACTCATTCTTTAACCCCCAAATTCAGGTTGATCTCATTTATGATCGCATCGGCAAATTGTTTGCCGGTAATGCATACTGCTTTACGCTCCGGTTTTCCGATAGCGGAGCCCAGCCGGTCGTCATCCAGCTGATACAAGGGAACTCCTCTGAAAAGAGCCAGTTCCGCATAATGTTTTAATGTGTTTTGCGAAACTTCCGCAGAAAGAAGCACAACCAATGCCTCCTTGCTTTTGATTGCGCTTTCGCAGCCCTGTGCGCCGGAGACCAGCTGCCGCGTTTTTGCGGCGAAGCCTACAAAAGTCATCAGCCGCGCGCTGTTTTTTATTTTATCCATGAATCTCCTTTTCAAGCGCCTCAAAAATTTCATCACCGATAACGGTATCAAACGCACGGGAAAGCGCACGGGTTTTTATGCTTTGTTTTAAGCATTCGGTGTTGCGGCAGATATAAGCGCCGCGGCCGGAGGCTTTACCGGTTGTATCCAGCTTAATTTCACCTTCTGGTGTGCGGATGATGCGCACCAGTTCACGCTTAGGTTTCATTTCCCGGCAGCCTAAGCACATGCGCATGGGAACCTTTTTAGTTTTCACTGTTTTCAGCCTCTTCCAAGCCCTCTGTCTGGCTTTGTGATTTAATATCGATATTCCAGCCTGTTAATCTGGCGGTAAGCATTGCGTTCTGTCCTTTTTTGCCGATAGCCAAAGAAAGCTGATTATCCGGCACGATAACGGTTGCTTTCTTCTTGGTTTCGCCTTCGTTGATTTTTACGAGCAAAACCTTTGAAGGGCTTAAAGCATTGGCAATATAAGTTACCGGATCTTCGCTCCATTTGATGATATCGATTTTTTCATCATTGATTTCGCTGACGATGTTTGCTACCCGTGTGCCTTTAGGACCTACGCAGGCGCCTAAAGGATCCACATTGGGATCTTCGCTGTAAACGGCAATTTTTGTCCGGGAGCCGGCGTCGCGCGCGATTGCCTTAATGACCACAATTCCCTGGGCGATTTCCGGCACTTCCATTTCAAAGAGCCGCTTAATCAACTGCGGATGTGTCCGCGAAACGGTGATGGTGGTACCGTACTGCACTTTTTTTACCTCGGAAACATATACCTTTAAACGCATACCGGGAACATAGTGTTCGCCTTCAATCTGTTCTTTAGGGGGAATTACTCCTTCTAACTTACCCAGTTCCACATATACGTAGCCGTTTTCCACCCGCTGCACCACCGCGGTAAGCAACTCATTCTGTTTATCGGCATATTCGCTGTATACCTGCCCTTTTTCCGCTTCCCGCAGACGTTGGGTGATTACCTGACGCGCCGTTTGCGCGCCGATACGTCCGTAATCTTCGGGGGTATCTTCTACTTCTACTTTATCGCCTACTACAGCACCGGGCAAAAGTGCTTGGGCGTCTTCCACGGAAATTTCCAGCAGATTATCATAAACTTCATCCACTACGGTTTTTACAATATAACAGTGCACGTCACCGGTTTCTCTGTCCATACGGGCAACAAGCGTTGCTGCGTCGTTGAATTCGCGCACTTTTTTATAGGCTGATATCATAGCAAGCTCAATGGCTTCGTAAAGCGTTTCCGCATTGATTCCTTTTTCACTTTCCAACATTTTAATTGCGCTGATTAACTCTGAATTCATTTTTTCCTCCATTTTCAGAAGCCGATATAAGGCCTGATACAATCTAAATTATTTCTTTTTACTGTAATAGCGCCGTTATTCGTTTCTATAGTAACGGTTTCTTCATCAAAGAGTTGTAAACTCCCTACAAATTTTTTCTTTTTTCCCTCATCGGGTTTTTTTAGCTTCAGTTCTACTTTTTTACCCACATTGCGGGCAAAATCACGGTCGTTTTTGAGCGGCCGATCTCCCCAGGTGCTTACGCACAAACAATAAGGCGCGCCGCCGGTGGGATCCGCGGCCTCCACAGCCTCATCAATCGCACGGGAGACGGCTTCGCAGTCGTCAATGGTTACTCCTTGCTCCCGGCAGATATAAAAGTTCAGGCACATCTGTCCGTCTTCACGCGCATATTCCACATCGGCCATTTCAAAGCCCATATCCTCAATAATTTTTTGTGCGGCATTCCCGGCAATCTCGGCGGTTTTTGGCATAAAGCCCCTCCTTCAAAAATGAAGAGTGGGATATTCGCCCACTCTCGCAAGAAGTATTGTGTGTACTATAATATCATATACCCTTAAAAATTGCAAACATTATTTTAAATATATTTTGCATTTTTCTGCCGTGTTTATACAAACAAATGTTTTTTATGTGTTTTTATCAAAAACTTTTTCAGCACTTAAAAAGAACATTACCCGTTATCCCAATTTCCCGTCCATATTTGATCATAGTTTTCAAACGATGATAGCTGGGAGGAGGCGTTAATTCTAAAAGCCACAAGTTGAGGCGTTCCCTCGTTATAGCTTATGTAAAAACGAAAGGTTGCATTTCCTTTATCCGGAGGCAGGGCATATTTTTGATTGAACGCCTCGCTGCCGCTTTGCATATAAACATATTTTTCTATTATATAAACATCCCCGTAGATGGTATCCTTATAGCCCTTTATAAACCCTGTTGATAGAGTTTCCGCCTTTGAGGCGCTTACAGGGTCCAGCGCAATGGTTACGTTATACTTTTGGGCATCCTGGAGCATTTGCTCCAAAATACCGGCGGATTGCAGCTGCGCTTTTAAGCCGGGAGAGCACAGCGCGTAAAATCCCTGAAAATAATCGTTGGAACAATTTCCGTTTAATTGAATCAGGTATTTATAAGCTTCAATTGCCTTTGCCTGGGCTGCTTTCATTTGGTCTGTTTCGAAGAAAGAAACGTATTTGGTAAAGGATTCATCCACCATCACCGGAAGATACCGAACTTCCTCTTGAACGCTTACCGTATTCTCCGTTGCTAAAAAGCATCTTTTAGCAGCGGCGTTTTCTTCCGTTTGATACGCTTCCCGCCAGCCGATGATCTTGTTTTGTTCGTTTAAAAATACCGTAAAATAAACAGGCAGACTTGCTTGAAAAACGCCTTCTTCATCGCTGGTAAAATTAGAGTAGGATCTTTTTTGATTTTGATAATACTGCGGGATCACTTCATAAAAGCTGCCGCCGGTAACGACAAAATATGAAGAAAGCACTAATCCGCGGATATCCTTTTGCTGGGGATCCCTGTAATATTCCATGCATTGTAAGTTGTATTTATTATTGTTAGTAGATAATATAGTTTGCTGAATGCCGGAAAGCGTTTCGATATGTTCTTCCAGCATACTGCTGAAATCAAGTCCTTCCTGTAAATAAGGGAGCCTGTATTCAACATTTTTTTGGAACATTTCCCTGTCTTTGTAATACTTTGTGTCATACAGGCACGAAATCCAGTCCATACACGCGTTGATGGTTTCCTGATTTATGGAATCGGTATAAAGATATTCGGCTTTTTCAAATTCCAGCTTCTGTGTCAAAAAATCCACACATACAGAATCATCTTCCGCCCATAGGCGGTTCCCCTCATATAATTGATGCACATAATTATGATATTCATCGGAATACGCATCTTTTGCTGTATTCTCAAACGTCACGATTCCGTCATTGATACTGACGCTGGGCGTTGCCGTAGGACTGTTTCCGGAGGAAATCGACTGCCTGCACCCTGCCGAGGCCGACAAAAGCACAACACTTATCAATATAACCCCTATTTTTTTCATATCCCTCTACTCCTCGCTTAACATTCCGTTATCCATGATATACACTTTATCGCAAAGCGCCTCAATATCTTCCGGATGATGGCTTGTTAAAAGCAGCGTGAGCTTTTCTTCTTCCCGCAGCTTTTTTAAAAGCGCGTGGATATCGGCAACGCCTTGCCTGTCAAGGCCGTTCATAGGCTCATCCAATATCAAAAATTTCGGTTTTTCCATAAGCGCCTGCGCAATATTCAGCCTTTGGCGCATTCCCATGGAATATTTTTTAGTGGGGCGCTTATCCTTAGGGTCAAGCCCCACTAAAGCAATAGCGTTTTCCACGTCTTCTTTTTGGATATTGTTCCGGATACTTGCCAGCAGGGAAAGATTGTTCAACCCGCTTAAATTCGGCAAAAACCCCGGTGATTCAATCAATATCCCCACATCGCCGGGGAATTTTCCCTTGGTTCCTACACGTTCCCCGAATACATATACCTCGCCCGCGGTTGGCGTAATCAAATTACAGATGGCTTTAAACAGCATACTTTTTCCGCTTCCGTTCGCGCCTACAATTCCTACGGAATCCCCTATATTCACCGTTAAATTGATATTCTTTAAAATTTCTCTTTTGCTGATGGTTTTACACAAATTAATAATTCGCAGCGCTTCTTTCATTTTTTCTCTCTCCTATGCTTATTTTTCTCTTGAAAGACTGATCAGATCTACCTTCCGCATCACAAAATAATAAACAGTGATGGCCAACACCAATAGAATAACCCAATATACAACAGCGTAACTAATAAAACTAAAATGATTGGTTTCCGTTAACGCTTTAAAACTGCCGTTGTATAACGGGTAAAAAGAATACTCCTGATAATTTCTTGCCCCAAACAATGATACGACCATCACCGAAAAAATACAGATGATGCTGCCTATGGCTTGTTTAAACAGCGCGTTGACCGTCATGCTGACAACGGCAAGAAAAAAACAGTAGATAATTAAAAGCAGCATTTCCATCAGCACCGCCCCTATCGGAGAAAAGTTTCTGATAACAATCGGCGCGGGATACAGATTTCCCCGGACTTCTTCAAGATTTGCTGTCGCGAGGACGTTCGGAGACCACTGATTGGCCAACGACATATGATTCCGCAGGCGAAAAAACAGGGCGTATATCAGTAAAATAGCGAAGGCGAAAAGAACAACCGCCGCGAAAGCGGAAATCAAATTCACGCGGGCTACCGTCTGCCGTTTGCCCATTCGTAAATATCTTATGGCGTCGTCTTCCTTGGCGATGCCTATGCCCGACAGCAGCACCAAAAGAGACATCGGCACCCATAATTTTAATAAAAAAGAATCACAAAAAATATTTTCCCAAAAGTTGTTCGATATAGAAAACGCGATTCCTCTGCCGTACATAAAATAAACGGGAATTAAAAGGGATACAAGGATGATCCAGCCCGGAATCCGCAAAAGCGTGTTTGCGATCATGGTGATATTTCGTTTAAACATCTGTTTTGCTCCTTCTGAAAAAGAACAGAGCGTACACCCCCAAACTGATTAAAATAAGCGCCGCGTATTGAATCAGAACATCAGAATACGTATCTTGATAGGTTTCCAAAGCCCATACGCAAACACAGGAGGTAACCCAGGGCGTCATTATGTACCGGTGGATTTCATCAATGACGATATTGGCAAATAAGAAACCCGTGGAATAGGCAAGATACTTATTGTTCCACAGCGCCGAAAAACTGACGGTCAAAAGAGAATATACCCCGCCGAATAAAATTAAATTCGCGGATTCAAAAAGGCTGAAAAGCGGTATGTTTTCCTGATAAAGCGTTTTTAAAAAATTATCATCCGACAGCATATCCAACTGAAACAGCGGAACGGAAGAAGTGGGATCGATGAGAAAGCAAAGGATGAATAATATCATTTCGCCGCACAGCACAACGGCCATGCCCGTAATAAAGGAGGTAAAGGCTTTTGAAAAAAAGTATTTTCCCCTGCCGGTTCGAATCAGCACGTTGCGCAGATATCTGCTTTTATATTCCTGCAAATAAAAGTTCGCGCAGGGAATCGCGCAGATTACCGGTAGCATGAACGACATTTGTGTCGCTGAAATATCGCCGCAGGTCGAAGATATATATCGGTTTAAAAAGCCGAAATTCGTAACGCCGAATGTTTGTAACATCCGGGCTTTTCCGTCAGTATAACTCAGCTGCTGAAGAATGCCCATAACCACAAACAGAGCAACCGCTATGTAAAAACCATAGGAATAAATGATTCTTTTAAAATCGTGCCTGAGCATGTTTTTCCTCCTCTTGCGCAATTCGTACTACATTATATATGATAAACTTTGCTTTTTGAAAAGTCAATACCCCACGTATAATTTTTCAACAAAAAAAATATAAAATTTGTTGCTTATTTTTCTTTGTAAAGCAGGGGAGAATACAGTTTTATACCAATAAAATTGAAAAAAGAATCTTTTATTCAGAAAAATTTAAGAACAGTTGTAAAAAATAAAATTCATCCTACCGCTTATTCAAAGCCCGCGGTTAAACGAGTTCCCCGTGCCTTTATTTTTTTGTTCACTCAGTATGCAAATAATTTTAACAGTTTATCTAAAAAAGCAAGATTTACAATAGATTTTCATATTTCCATTTGCTATAATAAAACATATAAAAATGAAAGGAAGATGAAAAATGAAAAAATTTATGCCTATTTTTTTAGCGGCAATCCTTACATTTACCATGCTTTCATTTTCTGTAAATGCTGCGTATGATACGGGAAATGCAATTGATGAAAAAGCGTCTACCTTAGAGGGAACTACAACAGCGGATTTAGCCGGGTTGGGATGGGAGGCCTTTAGTTCCGGTGCCATCGAGGTTGCTACGGAAGAAGGAAATTCTTATGTACATTTTTCCGGGCCGAAAAATCAATACAGCGCTCCGGCCCTCAATATTTTTCCGGCAATTAAAAAAATTTCCGGTGAAGACGATGCTTGCGTATGTATTGTGCTGAAACTGCGCTTTAACAGTACGGATTCGTCTTTTGAATTTGCCACGGCCGGTATGGTGGTAAGAAGCAATGTGGAAAGTGAATTTACCAAGAATTCTAACGGTGTTTACTATGCACGGTTAGATCCGATAGACAGTATTGATGCCGATTGCGGAGAATGGATTACCGTGATCGTTGAATATGTGGAAATATCGGCAGAAGATCTTGCAACAGAAGCCAAATGGCAGCTGACTTTTGACCGTCTTGGACCGGACGGCGATGAACAGGCTATGCAGGAAGCAGGAGCGTATGAGAGCAATTTCACGATTGATATAGATGATGTTGCAATATATGACGCGGATTATTATGACGAGCATATTGTGGAAAGCTTAGAGCAAAACGATGATCCTGCTGAAACAGAACCAACAGAAGAGGATCCCAATGAAGAAGCTCCGAAAACAGAGCCAACAGAAGTCCCTGAAGCTACGCAGGCTCCGACCGCGTCACCTACCGCTGTACCGACGGAATTTCCCGGAACTGCCGAGGGAGCGGAAAACGGAAACAATACCGGTGTTATCGTAGGAATTATTATTGCCGCAATTGTAATAGCGGCGGGTATTATTGTTTTTGCTGTAATGAAAAAGAAAAAATCGGCTTCGGATAAAAACGATTAAACAGAAAAAAATTAAATAAAAAGAACAGTCTGCACTTCGCGTGCTTTGCGGATGGCAGACTGTTTTTTTGTATAGAAATTTTATAAAAATAAAATCTGACCGATTTTTCGCGGTAAAGTATTCTTCCATATTCCGTAACGTCTGCAGATTTTAATTCTTTCGCATTTTTTTCGTGCGGTATTTTTTCCGTATTCGTTCAGAATTTCATAAGAAGCGCCTAATTGGGATCCGTACAGCGCGGCAATTTGCGCGCTTTGCTCAAACGTATCGTACAAACTTTTTCGGTTGCCTTTTTTATTTTGAATTTTTTGCATAAGATATGAAATACTGCCGGCATTTTGCGCTCCGATTTGATTTTTATCGTGCTGGCGATAAAGCATTGTCGGTCGATCTACAAATCCGATGATCCCTACACAAGAAGCCAGAATCGCTAAAAACCAATCGTGCATCAGTATACCACGCGTATCTTCTTTTTGTAATGCCAGTTCACGCAGAGCAGAATTGATCATTACGGTGCAGCCGGTTACGTTATTTTGTATCAGTGTCACGGAAAGAGGCTGTTTTTTTGAAAGTTTCTGATATTGAAAAAAAGATTCGGCAATCCTGTTCAGCTCTTTGTCCGCAACCGAAAGATCCGTGTGCACAAGTACAGGCATTCCCGGTTTTTCAAGCGCCTGCATTTCTTTCAGTTCCATTGCTGCTTTATCGGGAAACCAAAAATCGTCCTGATCACAAAACATATAATAATCGGCTGTGCAATTTTTAAGCAAAAACATAAAATTAGCCTGTGCGCTGCCTAAGCGTTTTTTACTTTGAATAACGGATATACGATCATCTTTCAGGGAATACTGCTTGATAAGCGCGAGGGTATTATCAGTGGAAAAATCATCACTGATAATCAGACGAATGTTTTGATAGCTTTGCGCCAACACGGATTCAATTTGTTCCCCGATGTATTGTTCTCCGTTATAAGCGGCTAAAAGCACAGCGATACATGGTTCCTTCATAAAAGACCTCACAAAATGATCTCTGTTTCTGCAAAAGAATGTGGGCAAGGGTTTTCCTTAGTCAATATTCATGACAATAGCATAAAACATATGTTTTGTCAATGCTGTAAAAATTCAAAAACGAATGTTTTGGATTATACTCATATATACGGAAAAAATAATATTAAAAAATTTTTTCTGTAGGTATTACAGGAATACGTGATACAAAAGAAAGCAAATAGGCAAAGCTGTCAAGGGTTCATGGAAAAGAAGCACTTTCATACAGAAGCCTATTTGCTATAAAAAAGATATTTATTAAGCAAGTAATCAGTTAAGCCATGAAACAAACTCAAGAAAACAGCAAACGTTATCTTATCTGTTTCCGATTATTTCTTCATATATTTTTTGATTATAAGTTCCGTTATTTTCCCAATACTTATCAATCAGATAAAATTCTTTTTGTGTAAAAATAATATTACGATAATATCTTTTTTCGTTTGGAGCAACAATCTGAATTATAGAAGAGTTTCTATCAACGCTTTTGATATCTATGTTTTTTCCGTTTGTCCTTGTGCGATTTAACGCGTCTTCTACCATTTGGCAGAGCGCCGGATCGTCAATAACAATGTCTTTTATTAACAGTTCTTCCTCCGTGGGATTTTTGTCACGAAGCTCAATCAGCTGTTCGTTGGTGCGGAACCCCGCAACTTCTATTTCTTGGCTTTGAAGAATCCGACAGGATCCAAAGATGATAACGCTGATCATAACATTCAGAATGGCTAA